>Ga0209619_10001310_pt1 | contig 18199 bp, 14 predicted proteins | sample Rifsed16ft3_FD_184011 | JGI IMG/M metagenome (GOLD analysis project Ga0209619, IMG submission 184011) | Soil microbial communities from Rifle, Colorado, USA - sediment 16ft 3 (version 2) | ecosystem: Environmental > Terrestrial > Deep subsurface > Rock core/Sediment | place: Rifle, Colorado... | reverse complement strand
AAAGGAGAAGGGCGCCGCGGATGCGGCGCCCTTCTCCCTCCGGCAGGTGCGGTCGGCCCCATCACCTTCCCGGAGGAACCGGAACACCCGTTCCTGTCGTTTGACCACCCTACCAGTTGTACCCCGCCTCGCCGTGCTGCGTGAGGTCCAGGCCCATGACCTCCTCTTCTTCGGGAACGCGAAGGCCCACCGCCTTGTCGAGGATCTTGAACAGGACCCAGGTCACGACGAAGGCGTACACCGCGGATACGCCGGCCGCCCCCGCCTGCACGACGAGAAGCTTGGGATTCCCGAAGAAGAGCCCGTTCCCACCGCCGGCGTTGATCGCCGCCGAGGCGAACAGTCCGGTGGCCAGCGCTCCCCAGGTGCCTCCCACGCCGTGAACCCCGACGACGTCGAGGGAGTCGTCATAGCCGATCCTTCCCTTCATCATCACCGCGCCGTAGCAAAGGGCCCCCGCAACCCCTCCGATGGCGATGGCGGAGAGCGGACCGACGAAGCCCGCCGCCGGGGTGATGGCGACCAGCCCGGCGACCGCGCCGGAAGCCGCCCCCAGGACGGTCGGCTTGCCGCGGTGCACCCATTCCGCGAACATCCAGGAGAGCATCGCCGCCGATGCCGCCATATGGGTCACGACGAACGCGCTGGTGGAGAGGCCCCCCGCCGCCAGGGCGCTGCCCGCGTTGAACCCGAACCAGCCGAACCAGAGGATTCCCGCGCCCAAAACGGTCATCGGGAGATTGTGGGGAGCCATGTTTTCCGCCCCGTGTCCGCGGCGCTTCCCCGCCACGAGGACCGCGGCAAGTGCGCTCGCCCCCGAGGTGATGTGGACGACCGTCCCCCCGGCGAAGTCCAGGGCGCCGAGGCCGCGGATCCACCCGCCGACCCCCCAGACCCAGTGGGCGACCGGGTAATAGACGAGAAGCGACCAGAGGCCGATGAACAACAGAAAGGCCGAGAACTTGATCCGCTCCGCGAACGCCCCTGTGATGAGCGCCGGGGTGATGACGGCAAACATCGCCTGGTAGATCATGAAGGCCTGGTGGGGAACGGTCGCCCCGTAGTCCGGGTACGGTTCGAGCCCCACCCCCCGGAGAGCGAACCAGGACAGGTCCCCGATCAGGCCCTTCACGTCCGGGCCAAAGGTAAGCGAGTACCCGACGAAGAGCCACTCGACGCTCACCAAAGCGATCACGATCATCGATTGCATGATCGTTCCCAGGGTGTTCTTTCTCCGTACCATCCCCCCGTAGAACAATGCAAGTCCCGGAGTCATGAGCATCACCAGGGCGGCGGACAGAAGCAGGAAAGCAGTGTCACCCGTGTTCATGGCGAATCCCTCCTTCTCGTGATGGGTGCCGACAAGGGTTTTGGCGGCAATCGCCGTGCCAACGCGCCAACGCCAGGATTATCCGGGAGTTGCACCGTGAGGGAAGTCGGCGCACAGGCACATTGTTCGGCCAAGAAAGACATTATTGTTGCTTTTACGACAAATGTCGCCTCCCCGGCAGGGACGCCGGGAACGTCTCTTCGCCGTTTGCATCGAACCGGATATGGAAAATGGGCGGAAGGTCACCCCGGACCAGTTGATCGCGGAGATGCACAAGACGGTGGACCGGCTCGCCGAGGACGGGGCGGACCGCGGGGACATCAAGATCCTGTCTCGGGCCCTGCGGGAGCTTCGGCACTCCTTCCGCGTCCTGGCGGACCACAAAGGCACCCGCAAAGTCACGGTGTTCGGCTCCGCCCGTTGCCTTCCCGAATCCCCCTCCTACCGCCAGGCGGTGGCGTTCGGCAGGGAGATGGCCGGGAAGGGATGGATGGTCATTACCGGGGGGGGCGAGGGGATCATGGAAGCCGCCCACGTCGGGGCGGGCCAGGACCTGGCGATGGGGATCAACATCCTCCTTCCCTTCGAGCAGAGCGCCAACCGGATCATCGCGAGCGATCCGAAGCTCATCCATGTGAAATATTTCTTCACCCGCAAACTCCTCTTCATCAAGGAGTCCAGCGGCGTGGCCCTCTTCCCCGGGGGGTTCGGGACGCTGGACGAGGCGTTCGAGGTTCTGACCCTCCTGCAGACCGGGAAGGGCACGCTCTTCCCGATCGTTCTCCTGGACGAGCCCGGGGGGGACTACTGGCGACTCTGGAAGGAGTTCGTGGCGGGGCACCTGCTCCGCCGGCAGCTGATTTCCCCCGAGGACCTTTCCTTCTTCCGGGTCACCGACGACGTGGAGGAAGCCGTGGAGGAGATCCTGGGCTTCTACCGGGTCTTCCACAGCATGCGGTATGTCGGAAAGGAGCTGGTCATCCGGCTTTCCCGCCCCCTTCCCCGGAATGCCCTGGCCCGGATCCGGCGGGACTTCTCCGATATCCTCGCCTCGGGCTCGTTCCGCCTGGGGGCAAGCCTGCCCGACGAGGAAAACGAACCGCGCCTGGCGGGCCTTCCCAGGCTCATCTTCCGTTTCAACCGGAAACATTTCGGGAGGCTTCGCATGCTGGTCGACTTCCTCAACCGGGAAACCGCCTGACGCGGGGAACGAGGGGCCGCCGGAGGGCGGCGGTCACAACGACCTGTCGTCCAGGACGTCCCGGACGATGCGCGCCAGCATATCGGCGCGGTATGGTTTGGGGAGGAACGCGGATGCTTCGGACCGGCGATCCGTTTTACGGGTCTCGTCATCCCGGTACCCGCTGGACAGCACGACCTTCGCCCGGGGGTCGATCTTCCGGATCCGCTCCAGGACCTCCATCCCCGACATGTAGGGCATCGACATGTCCAGGAGGACAAGGTCGATCGACTCCCTTCCGGCGAGGAACATGTCGATCGCCTGCTGCCCATCGCCGGCGGTCAGCACCGTGTATCCCTGCATTGTGAGGATCCGCGTCCCGAGATCCCGGATCATCTCCTCGTCGTCCACGAGCAGAATCGTCTCCTTCCCCTCCGGGGGACGCTTCTCCCCCGGCAGCGCCGCCATCTCCTCCGGGGAATCCGTCGAACGGGGAAAGTAGCACCGGAAGGTGGTCCCGGTACCCGGCTCGCTGTCCAGCGTGATCCACCCCTCGTGCTGCTTGACGATTCCGTACACGGTGGAAAGCCCAAGCCCGGTCCCGCGCCCCAGACGTTTGGTCGTGAAAAAGGGCTCGAAGACCCGGCGCTGCGTCGCCTCTTCCATCCCGATGCCGTTGTCGGCGATCGACAGGACGACGTATTCCCCCGGCCGCGCGAACGGGTACGCCCGGCAATACTCCTCCCCGATCGTGACGTTCTCGGCCCGCACCCAGATCGCCTTCGCCTCCGTCTCCTGCCCCCCTTGTCCTCCGTCCAGTTGCTCCATGATCGCGTCCCGCGCGTTGACGCACAAGTTCATCAGCACCTGGTGCACCTGGCTGGAGTCCGCCCTGGCGATCCAGAGATCGTCGTCTGCGGATACCAGCACCTTGATCCGTTTGTCGATCGTCTGCGAGTAGAGGTGGCCCACCTCCCGCACCACCTTCCGCACGTCCGTCGCCCGCCGTTCGAGCGGCGTGCGCCGGGAAAATTCCAGCAACTGCCGGATCAGGCGTGCCGCCCTCTCCGATGCCTGGATCGACTCCTCGATCGATTTGACCGCCGCAGAGTCCGGAGGGAGGGTCTTCCGGGCAAGGTCGAGATTCCCCAGGATTCCGGTCAGGATGTTGTTGAAATCGTGCGCGATCCCTCCCGCCAATGTCCCCACCGCCTCCATTTTCTGCATGGTGATGACCGCCCGCTCGAACCGTCGACGCTCGGTGACGTCGGTCCCCGCCGCGACGATCGAACGCACCATGCCGCCCGGACCCGGGATCGCCGCGTAGTTCCATACCACCAGGCGCTCCTCGCCCGTTTTCGTCAGAATCGCGTATTCCAGCGCCGGGGGGATCTGCCCGGCCAGGATCTGCCCGAAGGCGCGCAGGTGGAAATCGCGCGCCGCTTCCGACAACAAAAAATCGGTCATCTTGCGGCCGATCGCCTCGGCCGCCGCGTAGCCGGTCACCTCCTCGCACTGGCGGTTGAACAGGAGGATATTCCCGTCGGGCCCGACCTGGAACACCAGCACCCCGGCGACATCTAAGACCTTCGCGGAAAAATCACGTTCGTTCCGGAGTTCCTCCAGGGTTTGCGTCCGTAGGGTCACATCTCGGAAGATGAGCATTCCGAGCGGCCCGGTATATTCCGGGTCCCAACTCTCGCCTTGGAACGGCCGCGGGATCCAGGTCGCCGCGATCTCCCCCTCGAACATGGATCCGTCCTTCCGTCGCATCCGGGTGATCACGACGGATTCCCGATCCTCCTCCACGGGCCGCAAGAGGCGGGAAGGGATCGAGGAGAGCCCCGAATCGGGGAAGAGCACCGTGGGGTTATTCCCCAGGAGTTCCTCCGAGGAGGAATAGCCGAGGATGCGGACCCCTGCCGGGTTGGCCCGCACGATCGTCCCGCCGCGGACCAGAACTACCCCGTCCCGCTGGGACCGGAAAAGGTCGCCGTACGATTTTTTCGCGCAGACGAAAAGCTCGTGACGCCTCGCGCTGAACAAGGCGGTTCCCACCCGGCAGGCCATCGCTGCGATGGCCTCCATCTCCAGGCGGTCGAAGGCGTCCTCCTTACCGCTGCCGAGGGAGAGCACCAGGGGGGACGATTTTTTTACATCGATCCGGACAGAGGCAAAGCTCCGGATCCCGTATTTCCCGGCGGCGCTCTGCCAGGAGGCGGCCTGAGGATCACCGGACAGGCGGTTCACCACGCAGATCTCCCCCGTGCGGACCGCCACCCCGGGAGGGCAACCTCCTGCCGGGGTATCGTCCCAGCGCAGCGGGACCTCCGAGAGGAACCCTTGTCCCTCCCCGGCGCTCTTCCCCCTGGCCACCGAACCATCGGGGTTCGCGGTACCGATCCACACCAGGCGGTACCCCTTCCCGTGCGCGAGGCCTTCGCTGACCAAGGACAGGATCTTCTCCTCGTCGAGCACGCCGATCAGCTCCCGGTCCACATCCAGGATCAGCCGGAACCGGCCCTCCAGCCTCTCTTTGAGGAGGTACCACCGCTCGGTAAGCAAGAAGCCGACTCCGAGGAGGAAGGAAACGGCAAATTCGATCACCTCCATGGCGGTGGAGAAAGATGCCGGGTCGGGTTCTTCGTAATACAGCACGAGGGAGTTGATCCGCAGCCCTCCCACGATCAAAAGCGATGCGGATACGAGGAGCCACGGCGTTCCCAGGCGGCGGTGAAGAACAAAACGGAAGGACAGAAACGCCGCGAGAAACTGGAAAATCACCGAACAGACCAGCATGGCAACCAAACTGCCCCTCCGGAAAGGCCGGCCCCGTCCCTTTTGCCGGCCGTTTCCTTATCTTCTTCGGCATAATTGCGGGAAAACATTAGGTTCTTCTTCTCCCGGGGAGGGAACGTCAAATCCCGCCGGCCGTTTGCTCGCCCTGTGCGAATCCTTTATGCTGTCCGCAGCACCGTAAAAACACGGTAACCAACTATCGCACCGGGAGGGAGCCATGGGACAGATCGTGCACACGTCGCGGATCGTCATCACGAGGGAGAAGGGACCGACCCGCAAGGCGATGATCGAGGGGTTCGCCGAGCCGGTCTACTACGGCGTCCACGGGGGGATCAAGAACTTCTACAAGATCGATCCGGAAAAGGAGCACGCCGCCACCCTCGACCACATCGTCGGCGCGGTCGGCGGCTGAATGATGGGGACACTGGCCACGGTGCTGGCCGGAAAGAAGATCCCCACGTACGGCGACAGGTTCCGGGCGGACGTCGAGGGGGACATCGAGGATGTCGGAGGGGTGCTGAAGATCACCAGGATCCGGGTCAAGTACACATTGAAGGTTCCCCCCGGAAAAACGGAGGAGACCAGACAGGCTCTCGGCGTGTACCTCGTGAAATGCCCCGCCGCGATGAGCGTCCAGGGTGCCATCGAGCTCCTCGACTCGGCCGAGATCACGGAACTGGAAGCGTAACACCAAAGGGGGCGTACATGAAAGCTGCCGTATGCGAGGCATTCGCGAAACCGCTCGTCGTCAAGGAGATGCCGGAGCCGTCCGTCGGCCCCGGCGAGGTCCTGATCCGCATGAAAGGGTGCGGGGTGTGCCACAGCGATCTGCATCTGGTCGACGGGGATTGGGCCGACGGGGGAACTCCCCTGCCGATCATCCCCGGACACGAGGTCACCGGGGTGGTCGAAAAAGCGGGGGAGCAGGTAGCCGGCCTGAAGCCGGGCGACCGCGTTGGGGTCCCGTGGATGCAGTACGCCTGCGGAGTGTGCCCCGCCTGCCGGTCGGGTGCGGAAATGCTGTGCGCCGCCCAGAAAACCACGGGGGTGACCGTTCACGGAGGATACGCGGAGTGGGTCAAGGCGCCCGCCGCGTTCACGCACCGGATTCCGGAAGGGCTCGACCTGGTAGACGCGGCCCCGCTCCTTTGCGCGGGCATCACGGTATTTTCTCCCCTCCGCCGGGCGGGGAACCTCGCGGGAAAGACCGTGGCGGTCGCAGGGATCGGGGGACTGGGTCATTTAGGCATCCGGATGGCGGCCGCGATGGGAGCGCATGTCGTAGCGATCACCCGCGGGGGGGACAAGAAGGACTTGGCGCACGAACTCGGCGCCCACGAGGTGATCGATTCGGGGAAGGAGAAGGCCGGGAAGCAGCTCGCCCGCATTGGGGGGGCCGATCTGATCCTGCTCACCGGGATCTCGGCGCAGCTTTTCGAGGAGTGCATCCCGGGCCTGGGACCGAACGGCACCCTCGTGGTGCTGGCGGCCATCGCGGAAGCCGCCAAGGTCATCCCCGCCGCCCTTCTCACGGGGCAGAAGCGGATCGAGGGATCCGTCATCGGGACCCGCAACGACATGGACGCGATGCTTACGTTCGCGGCGGACCACGGGATCGCCCCGATCGTGGAACGGCACCCGCTATCGGCGGTCAACGACGTGCTCGAAAGGATGCGCCGGGGGAAGATCCGCCTGCGGGCCGTGCTCACCCCCTGAACGCCAACGCCGGGACGGACCCCGGCGGCGACCCGTTCCGCACCGGGAAGGCAGGCGTACCCGAGGGTCTGCCCGGTCGTTTTTCGTAAAGTTTCCCCGCCATTTTCCGATAAAGAAACGGTCGCACCACGAGGAGGCGATCGTTTGGGTCACATGCCGGGGACAACCGGGGTGCTATCCCCTGCCGCGGGAACCCGAAGGACTCCGGGGCTCGTTCGGCTGTACCGGGAAAAATTTTCCCGGAGGCCGGATTCCGAGCACGAACAGGCCTTTATCCGCCTTTCGATCGTTGCCCTCCTGGCGGTCTACCTGATGATCTCGATCATGAAGGACCGCCGCATCGAAAACGACGAAATCGCAACCGTCGCAACCGTTCTCTTCAGCCTTCTTTTTTCGGTGGGGGTCTTCACGCACATCGCGATGCATCCGGGGAAATCGCCCCTGCGTAGAGCCATCGGCATGGTGCACGACAACGGGATGACCGCCTACGTGATGTACTCCCTCGGAGAGTATTGCGCCCCCTTCTACATCGTCCTGTTGTGGGTGACCTTCGGGAACGGATTCCGGTACGGGCGGAAATACCTGTTCGCCTCCGCCTTTCTCGGCACGGCGTTCTTTTCCCTGGTCATCGCCACGACCGGGTATTGGAGGTCCCATTCGACGCTCGGCCTCGGTCTGCTTCTCGGACTGGTCGTCCTTCCCGCATATGTTTCGTCCCTCCTGAAAAAACTGACGGACGCGATCTCCCGCGCGGAGGAGGCGAACCGGGCGAAGAACCAGTTCCTGGCGAACATGAGCCACGAGATGCGGACCCCGCTGAACGGCATTCTCGGCATGATCGAACTGCTGCGGGGCACCCCGATGACCGCCGAGCAGGAAGATTTCGCGAACACGATCCACGCCTCCTCCCAGACCCTCCTCTTTTTGATCGAGGATGTCCTGGACTTCTCCAAGATCGAGGCCGGGAAAATCACCGTGGAGAATAACGACTTCGACCTGCATGCGCTCATCAAGATCACGATGGACATGGTGGCCCAGCAGGCCCGGGAAAAAGGGCTGGAGGTGTCGACCCGGATCCCTTCCCGGATTCCTTTTCTGCTGCGGGGAGACCCTCTCCTCATCCGCCAGATCCTCCTCAACCTGCTCAGCAATGCGGTCAAGTTCACCGAAAAGGGCGAGGTCTGCCTGCGCGTGGAGCAGACCCGGGAAACTTCGACGGACGTGGTCCTCCGGATCGAGGTGTCGGACACGGGGATCGGCATCTCCCCCGAAGCCCAGGCGCGCATCTTCCAGCGGTTCACCCAGGCGGACGAGTCGATCACGCGGCGTTACGGCGGCACGGGCCTGGGCACGACCATCGCGAAGCAGCTCGTGGAGCTCATGGGGGGGGAAATCGGCCTGCAAAGCGAACCGGGGAAGGGGACCACCTTCTGGTTCACCCTGAACCTGGAAAAACAGCCTGCCCTGGTCTCCCAGGCGACGGGGATCACCGCCCTGAGCGGCAGCCGCATCCTGGTCGTTTCCTCGAACGGCCAAAGCGCAGGACTCCTCAAGGCCCACCTGGACTCCTGGGGCGTGAGCACGGTGGTCGTCGACAAGGCCTCCCAGGCGTTCTCTCCACTCATCTCGGCCGCGAACGAAGGCTTACCCTACCAGGTCGCCATCATCGTCGAGAGCGATCTCGACATGGATCCGTGCGACCTCGGCAAGGCGCTCAAATCCGTCCGGGTGATCCAGAACGTCCAGCTGATTCTCGTGAGCAAGGAAGAAAACGAGCCGGATCTGGGACTCATCGCGAAACACGGGTTCGCCGCGGCCGTCGGCGCCTCTCTCGACAAGACGCTCCTGTTCAACGCCGTCCACTTCGTCCGTCCGGTCGGGGCAGAGACCGCGGGCGTCCCGAGCCTGGCCAGCCGGTACCGCCAGAGGAAGGAGGAGCGCCGCGGGCTCTCCATCCTCCTTGCGGAGGACAACCTGACGAACCAGAAGGTGATCGCCAAGATGCTCGAGCGCGCGGGACACCGGACGCACCTGGTGGAAAACGGAGAACAGGCGCTCGATGCGATGGAACGGGAGAACTTCGACATCGTGCTGCTCGACCTGCACATGCCCGTCATGGGAGGGCTGGAAACCGCCCAGATGTGCCGCTTCACCCGCAAAGAGTCTTCCCCCCCACTGGTCGCGCTTACCGCGGATGCGTCGCAGGAATCGAAGAAGGCGTGCGAGGAAGCGGGATTTAACGCCTACCTGACCAAGCCGGTGGAGTCGAAGAAGCTCATCGAACTCATCGAGTCGCTGGCCCCTGCCGGGAGAAAGGGAGCAAGCTCCGCGTTGGCAACGCAGGCACTCTCTCCCGACAATATCCCCGCGGGACGGGACAGGCAAGGCGAGGTCATCGATCCGGCCACGTTCCGCGAGCTGGCCGCGCTCGGGGAGAAGGGGGAATTCCTGGAGAAGCTCGTCCGGATCTTCCTTTCGACCGGGGAGCAGAAAATCGACAGCATCGAGAAGACCATGCGGGACGGGAATTTCACGCGCATGGCCGAACTGGCCCATGCCCTGAAGGGAAGCGCGGGGCAGATCGGCGCGTTGCCCCTGATGGAGCTGTGCAACCGCTTGTCCCGGATCGGGCCGACGGACCTGATGAAGGACGGACACGCCGACGTGAAGCGCCTGCGGGGGGAGTTCGAGAAAGTCCGGGTGGCGTTACAGACCCGTCTGAAGGAGACGGGACGCGTCATCTCCGGATGAGACACCGAAGGTCCGGTTCCCCGGGGAATCCGGGCGGTTCCTTATCCCAAACCTTCGGAAACCGATGGGCCGTTGGAAAGCTTTTCCTGGGCTCTCATCAGGCGCTCCATCACCTTGAGGTCCTGCGGCCCGAGTTTCATCACGGCTTCCACCCAGATTTCCGCGACATCGAGGAGTTCCTCGCGGGAAATCGGCCGGATTCGTTGCCGGACCCTGAGGACGGACTGGTGGGCGTTTCTCCGGCGCGAGTGCCGGGAGACGTATTCCCGCAAAACTTTCTCGCCCTTCCCGTCCTCGGCAAGGACGTCGACGACACCCATCTCGTGGAGTTCTTCCGCACTGTAAAGGCGGCCGCTGAGGATCAATTTTTCGGCCCGGCCGGCGTCCATGCGCTGGGCGAGGAGGTTGTAGGCGCCCATGCCCGGGAAGACGTTGAACAGCACCTCGGGCAACCCGAACTTCGCGCTCCTCTCCGCCACGATCACCTGGTTGCACAGCGCCGCCTCGAACCCTCCGCCCAACGCGTCACCCTGCACGAGGGATATCGTGGTCACCGGAAGGTCGTACCCGACGACTCCCGAATACACGATCTCGACGCACGTCCGGGCGTAGTGGCGCAACCCCTCGCTGTTCTTCTCCAGGATGTATTGGATGAAGAGTTTCAGGTCGCCGCCGAAGCTGAACACCCCGGGCGTCCGCGACGCGAGCACCGTATACCGGATGGGCAGGTTCTTCCCCGGGTCGGTTCTCCCCTCGTTCACGATCCGGATCGATTGGACAAACTTGTTCAGGTCGTCGAGCAGCTCCAGATTGAAGCAAGCCCTCGGCCTGGGAGACATGTAACACCAGAGCAACCCGTACTCCGGTTCGAACCTCGTGGACATCTGCCGGAAGCGGCCAAGGGGAGGATCGAGAAACGCCACTTTGGCCTGCATCGTTACTCCCCCGGCGAAGATTCGGGAACCCAGCGGCAACCCGATCGATCAAAACCTTGTTCTTGAAAAAAAATACCATCGATACGGTGCGGAGTTTAGCACAAGTAAAACAATACGGGCAATAAAAACCAAGAACGGAGGAAATCAGGAAAAACTCCTTAAGCGATGGTCGCCTCCATTTGACAAAACCGGCGGTGCCCGTGAATATCTTTACCAACGCCATGGGACACGATCTCTCCGACTACCGCCAGATCTTCCGAAGCCGCCGCATCGGGGTGATGGTGCTCGCCGGATTCTCCTCCGGGCTCCCGCTGGCGTTGACCGGCGGGACGCTGCAGGCGTGGATGACGGTGGCGGGTGTGGACCTGCGCACCATCGGGGTGTTCGCCCTGGTGGGGATCCCCTACACGGTGAAATTCCTCTGGGCGCCCCTGATGGACCGCTTCGTCCCTCCCTGGATGGGGAGGCGACGGGGCTGGATGTTCCTCACCCAGGCAGCCCTGCTGCTCGGCATCGCGGCGATGGCGTTCGGCAGCCCGGAGGCGGCTCCTTTCGCGCTGGGGGCCACCGCGCTCCTGGTCGCCTTCTCGTCCGCCTCCCAGGACATCGTGATCGACGCGTACCGGACGGACGTCCTGCGCGAGCCGGAGCGGGGCCTGGGCGCGGCGGTCTTCGTCACCGGATACCGGATCGCGATGCTCGTGTCGGGCGCCCTGGCCCTCATCCTCTCCGAGCGGATCGGCTGGAGGAACACGTACCTCCTGATGGCCTCCCTGATGGCCGTCGGGGTCGCCACCACGGTGTTCGGCCCCGAACCGGAGATCCGCGTGACCCCTCCGAAAAGCCTACAGGAGGCGGTGGTCGGCCCCTTGCGGGAATTCTTCTCCCGCCGGGCCGCGGGCGCGATGCTCCTCCTGATCGTCCTCTACAAGCTGGGGGACGCCTACGCGGGGACCCTGACGACGGCCTTCCTGATCCGGGGCGTCGGCTTCTCTCCCACGGAGGTGGGGACGATCAACAAGGGGCTGGGACTGGTCTCCCTGATCGTGGGCGCGATGGTCGGGGGAACCCTGATGGTCAGGCTCGGCCTGTACCGCTCCCTGATGACCTTCGGGATCTTCCAGGCGGTGTCGAACCTGTCGTTCATGGTCCTGTCCTGGCTGGGGAAGAGCTACGCGATGCTCGTCGTAACCGTCGCCTTCGAGAACGTCTGCGGGGGGATGGGGACGGCGGCGTTCGTGGCGCTTCTGATGGCCCTTTGCGACCACCGGTACACGGCCACCCAGTACGCCCTCCTGTCCTCGCTCGCCGCTCTGGGGAGGATCTTCGTTGCTCCCACGTCCGGGTACGTGGTGGAGTCGGTCGGGTGGGCGGTCTTCTTTTTCCTGACGGCGGTCACCGCCCTTCCGGGGCTCTGGATGCTGGGGCGGTACCGGAGGGAGATCGCGGAACTCTAAGCGTTGCGTCTCGTGGGCGGGGACACTTCACTCCGCATCTGGAGCTGAATCAGAAGTGTCTCCGGAGTGCCCCCTCCGATGCTTCGGAGCGCTGCCTGCGGGAGAGGGACCCTGGCTCGCGGGGGGCTTCCGCAACCGCTACGCTCGCGACCTTGCGCCCGCTCGCTGCCGGTTCCGCTCGCATCACTGGGCGCCGCTTCGCGGCGACCCTCTCCTCTCGCTCCACAGGCCGCTCTGCGGAACCCCCCGCATCGCCCCGGGTCCCCCAACCGACAGCATCCTTGCAACGGGGCGCACCATGGGCGAAGCAGGCCGAAGGAGGAGGGGCGCAGTGAGGTTAAGCGCAGCCGTGCAGGTTCACCGCACGGCGAGCCACGAACGGAGCCCCCCTCCGAGGCTGCGGAGCGAGACACGCGCCCGTCCGGGGGGACGCTCCTCAACGCAGGGCGAGTTCCACCTTCCTCACGTACGCGTCGGCGTCGAACTTCCTCCGAAGTCCCCGGTCGTTCATGTACCGGATGTTCCCGAACACCTTTCTCTCCCCCCAGGGCCGGTCGTGCTTCCCGAAACACCAGGCGACGCCTGCTCTACCGTGACGACCACGTCGCTTCCCCCCTGGCGGAGGCGGTACTGAAGGATCATCCCGGGGTACATCCCGTCCGGCTTCTCCGAGACCAGTTCGAGGGGAGCGGGGAATGTCCGACCGCTTCCGGCCCCCGGACGACGGGTTTGCCCGTCCGGGAGGCGATCCCGCACAACATCCCCTGGAAGACGAACCGGTGCAGGGGGGACACGGCGGCCCAGTACAGAATTCCCCCCAGGCCCTTCGGGACGAAGCAGGACCGTTGCTCGAGTTCCACCGTCCGGGGACCGGTCCGCCGTACCCGGAAGGACAGCACGGCGCACCCGGGAAGGGCCATCTCCGCGACGAGCACGAGATATTTCCCCGGCGACACCGCGCGTACTCTCCAGAAATCCACAGGGTCCCCCGGCTGAAGATTCGCCCTGTCCTTCCTCCCCCGCCGCATTCCGACCCCGCCCACCAGGCGGTCGAGGAATCCCCTGAGGCGCCAGAGCCGGTTCGCGTAATACCATCCCGTCTCCCCGCCGATCCGGGAGACCGGTTCCCATGCCTCCTCCGGGGTCGCCTCGAGAACCACCCGGCGGTGGTCGTGGAACGACGTGCCTCCCCCCCATGGCGCGTCTCCCGGGAAGGTGCTTTCCGGCGGCCTTGCCTCCGGTTCCCCCCCTTCCGGCTCCACGATGTCCCGGCGGGAATTCGCCACGGCCAGCCGGACCGCCTGCCGGCAATCGAGGAGTTCCTGCGGGATGAGGAGACGGATCCTGTCGTCCCGGCACACCACGCGGTTGCTCAGGCCCTCGGCGAGGGGACGGGCGAGCGCCGCAGGCACCGGAGTCACCAGGTGGATCCAGTAGGAACTGAGACGGGGCGTCAAAACCGGCACGGAGAGGATCAGGCGCCGGGGAAGCATCGCCTCCTCGGCGTAGATCCGCATCAGCCGCCGGTACGTCACGATTTCGGGCCCGCCGATGTCGAAGGTTCCCCCCGCGGTTTCGGGAGCTTTAAGACAACCCGTGAGGTAGGCAAGGACGTTGCGTATCGGGATCGGCTGGCACTCGGTGTCCACCCACCGGGGAGTGATCATGACGGGGAGCCGGTCCACGAGGTACCGGAGGATCTCGAAGGACCCGCTCCCGGATCCGATGATCATCGCAGCCCGAAGGACCGTCGCGGGCACGCTCCCGGCCTGGAGGATCTTTCCCACTTCGTCGCGCGACCGCAGGTGTTCGCTCAAGGTTTCTTCGTCCTCCCCCAGTCCCCCCAGGTAGATGATCCGGTCAAGCCGGGCCTGTTCGGCCGCCCACACCATGTTGGCGGCCCCTTCCCGGTCGGCGCGGGAAAAGTCGCCCCGAGGGGATCCCATGGAATGGACGAGGTAATAGACGGCGGAACATCCTTCGCACGCTTCCGCAAGCGTTTCGCGGTCGAAGACGTCCGCGCGGATGGGTTCCACCCCCGGGTCCCCGGCCCAGGGAAGCACCTCCATTTTTGTCAGGGACCGGGCGGCGGCGCGCACGCGCCACCCCTCTTTCCGCAGTTGCGCGACGAGCCGGATTCCCACGTAACCCGTGGCTCCGACCACGAGAACCGGTTTTTTATCCATCGGACGAATCCCCGCTTTACGCGTCAGGGTGCCATGCGGCAACAATACCGGGGAAATGCATGGAGAATAAAGAAGTAATGATTGCCGAACGAGGGGAAAGGTTTCCGATGGGGGGAAAAGCGGAACGGTCAGATCATAACGCCGTGCCGGAAGGGATGGTACGCCAGGAGGAATATCGCCGCAATAAAGGCCTGCACGGGCATCCCGATCGGGGGGCCGACAGCGGAGCCGGACCGGCGCCTACGAGGACGACCGCGACGCGGCGATCGACTTGACCTTCCCTTCCTGGCCTTCCGACGTCTCCTTCTTCTTTTTCATGGACGACTGTCCGTCGAACAGGGCGCCCTCCGACACGGTAAGCTTCGCCGTGCAGATCTCGCCGCACACCTGCGCCTTGTTCTTCAGCTCGACGATCTCGGACACGTCGATGTTCCCGTCGACCCTCCCCCCCACGACCATCGCGCGTGCCCGCACGTTCCCCCGGATCCGCCCGGTCTCTCCGACGATGACATAGTCGGCCCGAATATCCCCTTCCACGGAACCGTCGATCCTCACCGTTCCCTGTGCCACCATCTCCCCCTTGATCGCGGAGTCGGCACCGACGACCGTTTCGAGCTTGGCTGCGGACCTCCCGAACATGATCACCTCCTTGCCAGGAATGGGGACGGGTTCACGTGGCGTTCGTCCTTCCAGATCTCGTAGTGCAGGTGGGGGCCTGTCGAGCGCCCCGTGGACCCGGACACCGCGATGGCGTCGTATCGCTTCACGCGCTCTCCTACTTCGATGAGATTCTCCCTGTTGTGCGCGTAGGCGGTGCTGAACCCGTGGCCGTGCTCGATCACCACGACGTTGCCGCTGTTCACCGTCCACCCGGAAAAGCTTACGATCCCGTCCGCGGTCGCCCGGACCTTCGTCCCGGGGGGAAGGGAAATGTCCATCCCGGTGTGCAGCTGCCGCTGGCCCGACTTCGGGTGCTCCCGGTACCCGTAGCCCGAGGAGATGTGCCCCTGCGCCGGCCATCCGAGGGGGGTCGCCCGGTAAAGGTCCTTCTGCTCGACGATGTATTGCCTGATGCCCGAAACGGACCGCATCGCCTCGTCGATCTGCTTCCGCAGCACCTCCATGTCGAGCGATCCCGTATCGGCGAAGGTCGCCGTCTTGAGGTCGGGCGACCCCGTATCGGCGAAGTCCGTCGTCTTGAGGTCGGGCGATCCCGTATCGGCGAAGTCCGCGTTCTTAAGGTCGGGCGATCCCGTATCGGCGAAGTCCGCCGTCTCGAGGATGTCGGTCTTCGACTTCAGGGAGAAGATCTTCTTGAACTCCCGCTCCGCCTGTTTCAGGGAGTGCATGGTGGATTTCAGCTCGTGGAACTGGGTCGTGACGTACGAGAGCCGCTCCCTCATCTGGTAATACTCGACGGTGTGCACCGCGACGGTGAACAGGTAGATGACCCCGGCGAAGAACGAGAAGACGGAGAAGAGGATTCCCGCGAGGGGGATCCGGATGCTCACCGGCTTCGTCCGGGAATGGGGCACCATCATGATCGTGATGGGCGTGAAGATCATATTCAGGAACATTCTGGGGTTGCGCATCCCGGCCTCCTTTTGGTGATGAATATAGGTAGCAAGTCCCGTTCCGACCGGTTCCGCTGCCTAACCCACCGAAAAGAGGGGAAAACCCCTCCGGGTTCCTGACATTTTTTGACAGAATTGAAAAAGGAAACGACGGGGATGTCAAATTCCCGACGCGTCGGCTTTCCCTGAGATGGCATCAGCCGCCGATACGGAGCACGATTTTTCCCACGTTGGCGTTCGACTCCATCCGCAGGTGGGCGCTTGCGACCTGCGTCCAGTCGTAAACCGAGTCGATCACGGGCGCAAGCCGGCCGTCTGCGAACAGCGGGAGGGCGAAGCCCGCGAACCGCTTCGTGAGGTCGGTCTTTCTCGCCGTGTCCAGGGAGCGAATCGAACTGGCGAGGATCTGCAGCCGGCGGAACAACAGATCGAGGAGGTCTACCCGATCCGCCACCCCACCCCCCATCGCGCCGATGACGATCAGCTTCCCGTCCGTCGCAAGGGACGAAAGGTTCTGCCCGAAGTAGGGGGCCCCGACGAAATCGAGAACCAGGTCGACTCCCCTTCCCCCCGTCTGCTCGGTTACCCACGGCGCGAAGGGGCCCTGCCGGTAGTTCCACCCCGCCCGCGCCCCGAGTTCCCGGCACCGGTCGATCTTCGCCGGGGACCCCGCCGTGACCAGGGAGACGGCCCCCGCTTCGCGGACCAGCTGGATCGCCGCGGTTCCCACGCCGCTTCCGCCCGCGTGGACCAGGACCGTCATCCCGGGGAGAAGCCCCCCGAGGGAAAAAAGGTTGTGGTAGGCGGTAAGAAACGCCTCGGGGATCGCCGCCGCCTCCTCGTACGACAGCCGGTCCGGGATCCGCATCGCCACCCCGGCGGGGACGGCCGCTTTCTGCGCGTACCCCCCGCCCGGCAGGAGGGCACAGACCCGGTCGCCCGGATTCCACCCCTCGCACCCGGGACCCGCGGCCTCGACCTCGCCCGCCATCTCGAGCCCGAGGATCTCCGAGGCCCCTTCCGGCGGCGGGTACTTCCCCCTGCGCTGCAGCAGGTCCGCGCGGTTTACTGCCGTCGCCCGGACGCGCACCAGGAGCTCACCGGCCTTCGGGCGGGGGTCGGGGTGGTCGCCGATATGCAAAACCTCCACGCCGCCCGTCCCCCTCATCCGCACCGCCTGCACCCGGGATCCTCCCCTTCCGTCCCCTCATCCGCCTCTGGTCATCCCCGGACACCCAGATCCGCAAGGGAGGACACCAGGCGTTCGTGCCCCGTGTAGTGGATCGCGTGGACGCCCATTCTCCTCGCCGCCGCGACGTTTACCTCGAGGTCGTCGATAAAGACGCACTCCTGCGGCGGGAGGCCGATCTTCTCCAGCGAATCCCGGTAGATTCCCTCCGCGGGCTTCATCGTCTTCACCTGGTAGGAGAGCGTGACCGCGTCGAAGAGGGGGAAGATGTCCACGGCCCGGATGTGGCGTTCGAAATGCCACTCGTTCGTGTTGGACAGAAGGCCGAGACGGTACGACCGCGACAGCCCCCGGATCAGGCGGATCGTCGGCTCGATAGGGGTGAAGATGCTAACGAAGGCCGAGATGAACTCCTCCTCGGGCATCGACAGTCCGCACAGTCCCGCGATCCCGAGATAAAACTCCCTCGACGAGATCTCCCCGGATTCGTAGCGCCGCGGCAGCCCCGATCCGGCGACCAGGGAGGCCATCTCCTCCGGCGTCCTGTCCGTCCTGCCCCGAAGACCCCGGAAGAAATCGTGGACGTCGAAGGAATGGATGACGCCCCCGAAATCGAAGATGACGCCCCGGATGGGCTGTTTTCCCGGGGACCCGGTCACGACGGCCCCTCCCTGCGCTGCGCCCCGCTTCCCGTAAAATGCGCTCGCACCAGGGTCTCCGCGATATCCATGGAGGAGGTGAAGGCCGGCGAGATCGGGTTCAGGATGTGGATCGCGTCTCCGTCGGCGATCACCAGGAAATCCATGACGAGTTCCAAGGTCCGCCAGTCCACCAGCTGCGCCCGGATCCCCACCTTCTCCGAGGGCTCGATGTCCGAGGGGGACAGGGTCTTCACCAGCCGGGCGGCGTCACGGAAGAAGGCGCGCCGCGTGAACTTGCGGGGCTCCGTGAGAGCGACCTCCCGGAACTTCGCATTCCGGAAAAAAAGGACCGCGTCGGAGAGCGCGATGGATGCCCCCTCCCGGTCGATTCCCGAGAGGAGGCCGTAGTTCTCCCGCCCGAACGCGGGAATGGCGGTCGGC
>Ga0209619_10001309_pt1 | contig 18201 bp, 18 predicted proteins | sample Rifsed16ft3_FD_184011 | JGI IMG/M metagenome (GOLD analysis project Ga0209619, IMG submission 184011) | Soil microbial communities from Rifle, Colorado, USA - sediment 16ft 3 (version 2) | ecosystem: Environmental > Terrestrial > Deep subsurface > Rock core/Sediment | place: Rifle, Colorado... | reverse complement strand
AATGTTAGGCAACCAAGTGTTGTTCAGATGTTAAAAAAACTTAATGAGAAAAATCTGGTAAATTATAGTAAAGCGGGAGTAAAACTGACTGAAGAAGGTGAAAAAATAGGTGCTAGTATGATGCGAAATAGTAGACTGTTAGAGGTTTTGATGGAAAGTGCACTTAAAGTAGAAATAGATGAGGAAATGGTTTGTGGCATTGAACATCATATGAATAAGCAATTTACAGATGCACTATGCACTATGTTAAAACACCCAAGAAAATGCCCACACGAAAATGAAATCCCTCGTGGAGAATGTTGTAAAAATAATTCTTAGTTCTAGAATATTTTTTTTAATCAATATTTATCATAGGTAATCTAGAAACAGAAAAAGAAGAAATACTACCTCGGAATCTTCATAGTATGACGTGCTTTTGTGGTTGTCAAATCTTTGAAAAAGATCCAAATGGTTTCAGAGTAGGTTGTGTGAAATGTAATCATGGTGCACAAAATCATGAAGATGAATTCAGAGAAGCTTCAAGAGCTAATGAGAATCGAAGTCAGAAAAGAGACACTGATTTTGGCTAGAAAAAATTCTTTATTCTCCAATAATCTTGACTAGAACACGTTTTTGTCTTCTTCCATCAAATTCTCCATAAAAAATCTGTTCCCACGGACCAAAATCCAACTTGCCATTAGTTATCGCCACAACAACTTCACGCCCCATTAATTGCCGTTTTAGATGTGCATCTGCATTATCTTCTCCAGTTTTATTGTGATCATATCGATCGATTGGTGCATGTGGAGCTAACTCCTCAAGCCATTTATCATAATCTTTGTGTAATCCCTTTTCATTGTCGTTAATGAAAACACTAGCAGTAATGTGCATTGCATTTACTAAACATAACCCTTCTTTGATGTTACTTTTTTTTATTGATTTTTCAATTTGAGGTGTTATATTTACAAACGCTCTTCTAGTTTTTGTGTTAAATGTTAGATAGTCAGTTAGAGAATTCATGGTTTACGAAGTACAACATATGTCATAAAAATCCTAAGATGCAGGCTCAGAACTCAAGATCCCTATCATCAAATCAGAGGGATAGAATCATCAACGCCTGCATAGTAAAATCAGTCTAATACTAATTGAATTTTTCAAGAACCTTGATAAATGGCTTGTGCCTAAATATCTTAAATGGTTAAGATAGACACTCCAGCATCAATAGAAAGCTTCAGACGTTTTATTATTACTAGTACATGTAGTTCATTTGCTCCAAGTAGCTATCTAGAAGATTACGAAGTTTTTCCAGAACGAGACGATTCACTTGGATCAATCTACGTAGAAGCAGCTGATAAAGTTACTTTGAAAAAAATTCGTGAGATTACTTTTGTTAATGCAAGAGATGTTTTAGGAATAATCTATAATTCAAAAAGCGGCAATACTCAATTAAAATGGCGTCAAATTAGGAGACTTAACGGCAAAGTTACAGGTGAAGCATCACCAAATTCACTTGTAAACTTGGCAGAAAGTGGTGTAATAACAATGGAATGGGTTGAAAACTACGTACGAAAAAAAGCTGAAGAAGATAAAACAAACGTTAAGGAAATAACGAGCTAGCCGCTATTTCTGTATGTTAATAATCAGATTTCAATAAAATGATTACAAAAATTTTGGATGATAATTCCATTTCATTAATTCCTGAAGAATCAGATGATTTGTTAATCCTCCGTAGGATAATAAAAACAGGAGATCGAATTGTAGGTACTACAAGCCGTGTTATCAAACAAGATAAGGAATATTCAAGACCTGATAGAGGAGACAGGGTAAAAATAAGAATTGCATTAGATGTTGAAAAAATCTCATTAGATAATGTTTTAGATCGACTAAGAGTTACAGGCAAAATTGCTGAATCTAACAATGAATCTGTTCCACATGGTTCTCATCATTCTTTTCTGATAAAGGTGAATGAAGGTTTTAATTTAATAAAGAAACGTTGGGAAGAGGTTGAAAAAAAATTAATTCATTCTAAAGAACAAAAATTCGGATTTCTTCTGATTGCTATTGATACAAGTGATTGTGGCATTGGCAGACTAAAAGGAACTCATCTAGAATTAACACCAAATATTTATTCTGGTGCAAGTGGAAAACAATACAAATCTAATTTTAATATTGAAAAATTTTTTGATATAATTCAAAGAGCTGTTTTTTCATCTCTCAAAGAAGGAGACACTATCATAATTTTTGGGCCTGGTGAAACTAAGAAAAAATTTAGCAATTATATTCAAAAAACTTCTGTTGGTCAAAAACACAAAATCCAAGTAATTGAAGGAATAGATTCAGGTGGAGAAGATGGTATCTATACGTTTACGAAATCACAGTCTATGAAGGAAATAATGTCTGAGAGTAAACTTGCTAAGGTTTCATCCATTATTGATGAGATAATGTACAGAGCTAATAAGAAAAGTAGGAAATTTACTATGGGTTTTGAAGAAACAAAAAATGCTAATCAATTTGGAGCTATAGATTCTTTGGTATTTTCAGAAAAAATTATTCAAACCGAAGACGAGGAAAAAATAATTGAATTTTTAAATGATGCTGAAAGCAAGGGGGTCAAAGCATACAGTGCTGATTCAACTACAGATGTAGGATTGAGAGTCACTGGTTTAGGTGGAATAGTTTCTTTGTTAAGATTTCCAGTGGAAGCCTAATTCGTTGATTCAATTAACCACTTTAGATATGGTTGATTAATTGAGCTAATATTAATTTCTGCAATTTCAGGAATATCATAGGGATGCATTTTTTTGATGGCTTTTTTCAAAGCATTTTTATTTTTTTGAGTTGTTTTGAAAAGAACTAAAAATTCAGAGGTATTTTCTATTTTTCCCTTCCATGGATAAATCGAAGAAATTTTTGAAATGTTAACACAGGCTGCAAGTCGTTTTTTAACTAATTCATTTGCAGTTTTTGTTACTGTTTTTTTGTCCGGATAAGTTGATACAATTATCACAGGTTTCATAGTAAACGATAAATTTACCTGATTAAAAAAAGTAACAATTACTTTGGAACTAGATTTTATTACAGAAAATTCGATTATTTACGTCCTTATGGCATGGGTAGTAATTGTTTTAGTAGCAAAAGGACTAAAATTAGAAAATCGAGGTTTTGAGATTAAAGCTTACAGCCTAACTTACAAAAATTATGGCGTACAAGCTGCTCTCACAAAAATGTTGAATCGGACAAGAAGAGGAATTAGAGTTTTTGCTGATATTAGTGTTGTTGCAGGATTTTTAATGATGGGTTTTGCTTTCTGGTTCTTACTAAATAATGTCTCAAATTATTTTGTAGAACCAACAGAGTTTTCAGAATTAACGGTACTAATTCCAGGGGTTACCTTAACATCTTCAGCTTCAATTACCTACTTTCTGTTATCCATTCCAATTGTTTTAGTAATTCATGAGGGTGCACATGGAATTGTAGCTACATTAGAAAAAATTAAGATAAAAACTGGAGGCTTTGCTATCTTCATAGCTCTATTTGCAGGATTTGTAGAGCCAGATGAAGAAGAATTTAACAAGGCAAAAAAGATCTCAAAACTAAGAGTAATTGGTGCTGGTGCTACATCAAATGTTATTTTTTCCTTTGCATTAGGAGCTATACTACTGACAAATCCTCTTTTTGCAATAGTATTACCTGAGCCAATTCTTGGGTGGATGTATGAAGAACCAGATGGCGTATTAGTATTATCCATAATTGAAGGATCTGGAGCAGAAAAAGCAGGACTTCAGCCAAATGATATAATCACAGCAATAAACGGCATTGATGTAAGGACTCCACTTGATTTTCAAAAAGCTGACATTGTACCAGGTCAGACAGTTAATGTATCTATTTTACGTTCTGGACAACAATTAGAATTACCAATTGTAATTATGCCTTCTGAAGATGATCCTGAACGAGGATTGATTGGTATAATAAGAGATAATTCATTTGCATACAAACCAGTTTATAATTTCATTGAGTGGAATAATCCTTCTTTATCGATGTTCTTACTATGGTTGTGGATGATTTCATTTTTCATTGGCATCATAAACATGTTACCGTTACCGATACTTGATGGTGGGAAATTCATTCATAGTATTATAGATAAGAAAATTTCAGAGCGAACAGTCAATGGTCTTATGTGGGGAATTTATGGATTTACTTTTGCATTATTTGGTTTAAACATAGCACTTTCTTATATGAAATCTGGATGGTTTACCATCTAAAATTTTATCATATTTATTAAAATTCATTAAATCTATATCATGCATGGTTAAGTTATTGATATGAAATGTGATAGATGTCAAAATGTAGCTGCATACTCCCGTAAATATTCTGGTGAAAACCTGTGTTCTATTTGTTTTTCAGATTCAATTTTACGAAAAACTGCTAAAACTATTTCTAAATTCAATATGATAAAAAATAATGAGCTTGTTTGTGTGGCTGTATCCGGTGGAAAAGATTCACTAGCATTATTACATATTCTTCATCAAATGTCTAAAAATCATAATTTTAGGATTAAAGTGATAACAATTGATGAAGGAATTCCTGATTATAGGAATGAGGCATTAGAAATTGTTAAGAGTTTTTGTGGAAAAATTAACGTGGATCATTTAGTGTATTCTTACAAGGACATGTTTGATCTGACACTAGATGATGCTCTGAATTTAAGAGAAAATGAAAAAATGTCTTCGTGTTCTATATGTGGAACATTAAGGCGAAGAGCAATGGATTATGCTGCTAAAGATATAGGTGCAGATGTAATTGCAACTGGCCATAATTTAGATGATAATCTTCAAAGCTTTTTCATCAATATGTTATCAGGGGACACAAACAAAATTGGTTGGATGGATCCTGACACCTCAAAAAACTCTTTGAGGAAGGTAAAACCGTTTTGTGAAATTTATGAATCGGAAATTGTTTTTTACGCCTTTACTAATGAAATTCCATTCCAGACAGAGCCATGTCCACATATGAATGAGGGAATACGAACAGAAATTCGTGAATTTTTAAATTCTTTGGAAGGACAACATTCAGGAATAAAAAACAATCTTTTCAATTCGTTTCTTAAAATTTCAGGAATAGTGAAGGATTCAAACAATAAAGAAAGACGAATTTGTCCAAACTGTGGGAATGAATGTACTGGAAAAATTTGTTCTGTGTGTAATTTAGTTCTAAAACTAAATCAAAAGCAATCCTAATGCAAATATAATAATTCGTATTACAAAAAGATGGTAGTAGGTAGGATCAGGGTGCTAGCCGTGCCCTATTCTGAAACCGGCTATATGCAGAGATCAGTAACTGCTGGATAAATCTCTAGATAGATAGTTCCCGCTTGGTGTATGGAAATGAACTCACGCCGAGGCGGGTGGATGTAGGACTGGGATTATCCGAAGGGATAATTCCTAAGACCGAACCGTTGAAAGGGATGAGGTCCGGGAGGGAGCAATCCTAAGATGGAACACTCACGCTTCCTCGTCAACGTGGCGGATCTTGTATGCCTTGAAATGGGGCTACCCGTCTAGACTGGAACCAGCAGGGCTACTACTATATACTTTAAAATAATTTTTTCATTTGTGAATACCTTCTTTTCCTCAGAAAATAAAAGAACCTATAATGATTTAAAAAAACAAATTTCACCACAAATTCAATCTTTATTTGATTCATTAAGAGATTATTGTTTTTCTTTAGGAAGTAATGTTATTGAAGATGTACGAATGCATAGAATTGTTTTTTGTAAATCTATTACTTTTAGATGGTTTGTTGATATGGAACCTGAACAAGATACAATTTTACTCAAAATCCAAAAAAGTAGAAAAGAGCCTCATCAAACTATAAGAATAAAAGCCGACGAAAACCTTGACCAGATAAAAGATTTTCTTAGAGATGCATTTAATACAATTCACTAGTAGAGAACTTCAAATTTTGAAAATTCTCCTTTGTATTTTTCGTTTTTAATTTCAATGTCTTCAACTCTTGCATTTGCAGATCCTGCATGACACCATTCGACCAGAGTACTGACATCAATATCTTCTCCTTCAAGCAATGCTTCAACTCTTCCGTCCTTTAGATTTCGTACCCAACCGTTTACATTATTCTTTTTTGCTCTAACTTTTAGAGCCTGTCGGAAAAAGACACCTTGAACTTTTCCTTTTATAAAAAGTCGAACACATAGATTTGCCATGTAATGATTTGTTTTAACAAGTCATTAATCAATTTTGGCCTTGATAGAATTAAAAAAATTACTTTCGTTCTTTGATTCTAGCACGGCCAGTTTTTCTAGCTGCAATACTACCAACTTTTGCTCCAGGGGGAGCATTTCTTGATACAGTTGAACTTTGTCCTACATGTTGATGTCTTCCACCGCCATGAGGATGAACGTATGCAGCTTGTGCTACACCTCTTACAATTGGGTATTTTTGTCCCTTTGATCTAAATCTGCGCCATTTTACTCCCGCGCGCATAAATGGTCTATCTCCAACACCACCTCCTGCTAAGGTTCCTATCATTGCTCTATTTTTTGGATTAATAGTTGAAAATTTTCCTGAAGGAAGCTTAATTGTTACTCCATCTGGTCCATGTGAAAACACTGTTGCATTGGTCCCTGCTGATTTAATTAGTGAGCCTCCATCTCCAAAATGTTTTTCTACATTACACACAATGGTACCGTCTGGAATATTCTGAACACTAATTACATTTCCGTCAGAAATATCTGCTTCTAAACCAAATTGGATTTTTGAACCAACCTTTGTGCCAAGAACTGCAGGAATAAAGGAAATTGAACCATCTTCAAATCTAACCTTTGCAAGGGGTACATCACGGCCTCTTTCATGAACTAAATCAATAATGTCTCCCAGATGTTTTTCGGTTAAGTTATAGTTTGGGTATTTTGCAGGAGCAAGCTTCCCAGTTGTAGTAGCTCTAAACTGCATGCCTCCACGGCCTCGTCTTCTAACTAATGGTCGTTTACCCAAGTTGATCGATTTTCAAGGTTAAACAGATTTTAAGTTTTGTGTTTGGATTGATAGTTTTGCACAAGAATTGATAATTTTGTTAGAATAATACTGCCAAAGATATAAAAACATAGGAAGAGAGAATTTTCTTATGAGCCAGAATTCACTTTCTCTTAAGGTTTTAGAAGCATATACCAGAGATGTTGGAAGAGGTGTAGCTAGAATAGACTATGATTCTATGGATACATTAAATGCGTCTACTGGCGATGTAATTGAAATTAAAGGTAAACGACGTACTGTTGCAAAATGTCTTCCTCTTTATCCATCTGATGAGGGAAAAGGAATTATTAGAATTGACGGACTGGGACGAAATAATTCAGGAATTGCAATAGGAGATACAATTGCAGTAAGAAAGATAAAAGCTGTTGCAGCAGAAAAAGTGGTAGTAGCACCTTTAGAGGCTATTCCTCCAATCGATGAACGATATCTTGCTGATGCGTTAGAAAGTGTTCCTCTAATTAAAGGGGATAATGTAATGGTTCCATATTTTGGTGGACGATTAACCTTTCAAGTTATTGGTGTTACCCCTGCAGCTGATGCAGTACTTGTAACTCAAAAGACAGTTTTTCATATAGCTGAAAAAGGAGAAACTCTCAGAGGAGTTCCACAAGTAACGTATGAAGATATTGGTGGCATTGCTGATGAAATCAAAAAAGTTAGGGAAATGATTGAGTTACCACTACGTCACCCAGAAATTTTTGAAAAATTAGGAATTGAAGCACCAAAAGGTGTACTCTTGTATGGTCCACCTGGTACTGGTAAAACACTTCTTGCAAAAGCTGTAGCAAATGAAAGTAATGCTCATTTCATTAGTATTTCTGGTCCTGAAATTATGAGTAAATTCTATGGTGAAAGTGAAGCAAGACTAAGAGAAATTTTCAAAGAAGCACGAGAAAAGTCACCATCCATAATCTTTGTTGATGAGATTGACTCTATAGCTCCTAAGAGGGAAGAAGTTACTGGGGAAGTAGAACGACGAGTAGTTTCACAAATGCTTTCATTAATGGATGGATTAGAAGCAAGAGGTAAAGTAATTGTTATCGCTGCAACAAACAGACCAAACGCAATAGATCCAGCTTTAAGACGACCTGGTAGATTTGACAGAGAAATTGAGATCAAAGTTCCTGATAAGAAGGGACGAAAAGACATCCTTGCAATTCACACTAGAAACATGCCTTTAGCAGATGATGTGGATTTAGATAAATGTGCTGCAGTTAGTCATGGGTATGTAGGTGCAGATTTGGAATATTTGTGTAAGGAGGCCGCAATGAAATGCTTACGAAGATTGCTACCAGAACTTAATCTAGAAGATGAAAAAATACCTCCTGAAACTTTGGAAAAACTGATTGTAAATGGAGAAGATTACCAAAAGGCGCTAAGAGAAGTCACCCCCTCAGGAATGCGAGAAGTATTCATTGAAAATCCTGATGTAAAATGGGATGATGTAGGTGGCTTAGTAGAAGTTAAACGTGAACTCCAAGAAGCAGTAGAATGGCCCATGAAATATCCTATGTTATATGAGAAATTAGGTCATAAAATGCCACGTGGAATTTTGTTACACGGTCCAAGTGGAACTGGAAAAACATTACTAGCAAAAGCTGTAGCAACTGAAAGTGAAGCTAACTTTGTTTCTGTACGTGGACCGGAGCTACTTTCAAAGTGGGTTGGTGAATCTGAAAGAGGAATTAGGGAAATATTTCGAAGAGCAAGACAAGCATCACCTTGTGTAATATTCTTTGATGAAATTGATTCCATTGCACCCATTAGAGGTATTGGAGGTGAAACTGCAGTAACTGAAAGAGTTGTAAGTCAGCTTTTGACTGAACTTGACGGTATGGAAAATATGCGTGGTGTTGTAGTACTTGCTGCAACAAACAGGGCAGACATGATTGATACTGCATTACTCCGACCAGGACGATTTGATAAGATTATACAAATTCCATTACCTGATAAAGAAAGTAGAAAGAGTATACTAGCGATTAATGCAAAGGAAATTCCCATTGTTAATGATCCAAAAAGTCCTGGGTATGTGGATATAGAAAAAATAGCAGAAGTTACAGATGGTCTAAGTGGAGCTGATGTTGCTGCTATTGCAAATACTGCAGTTTCTCTAGTAATCCACGAATTTCTTGATGCCCATCCAGAAGTTAAAGAGGCAGAAAAGGCTTCGGAGGGCGCTAAAGTTACAATGAAGCATTTCGAAGAGGCTGTGAAGAAAGTTCGAGAACAAAAAAACTTAAAGATTGGCCAGAAAGTCGTCGCATCTTACTACAGGTAGTTTTAATAAAATAGCCAATCTAATCCACCTAAATGTCTGAATATAGAGGCTATACTGGAATGTCTCTAACATTTCTAAAAGAATCTAATGTAAAGGTAGGCGATTCAGTGAAGGTTACAGAAGATTTAACATATACAGGCATACTGATGCCCCGTTATGAGCACACTGATGATAAACACATTGTTCTCAAACTAAAAAGTGGTTACAACATAGGAATAGAGGTAAATAAAATTAAGAAAATTGAACTACTTTCATCTGAAAAAATAGAAATAAAATCCTCGCCTCAGATTAAAATTGACTCATCATTACCAAAAGTTTTACTTTTGTCAACTGGTGGCACAATAGCAAGTAAAATAGATTATAGAACAGGTGCTGTGACTCCTGCATTAAGTGCAACAGAACTTAATTCTGCTGTACCTGAACTTGCTGAAATAGCAAATATTGATGCAGAAGTCATTTTTTCAGAGTACTCTGAGAACTTAGAACCTGATCATTGGAAGAAGATTGCAGAAAAACTAGATTCATATGCAAAATCAGACTACAAAGGAATTGTTATTGGACATGGAACAGATACTATGCAGTATACTGCAGCATTTCTTTCCTTTGCATTAGCAGGTTACCCTATTCCGATAGTTTTAGTTGGTTCACAAAGATCTTCAGATAGACCTTCATCAGATGCAGCATTAAACTTGATTTCAGCATTTAGATTTGTTGTGGAATCTAATACTCGTGGTGTTTTTGTAGTAATGCATCATAACGAAAGTGATGATTTAGTTGTAGGACATATAGGAACCCGAGTTAGAAAAAATCATACTAGTAAAAGAAGCGCATTTCAAACGATAGGTGGTAATCCAGCTTTCCTTATTTTTGATAAAAAAATTGAAAAAAATTTAGAAAAAGAATTTTTTAAACAAAAGGAATATGTTCCAAAGTTAAATTTTGATTCACATGTAGCTCTTGTAAAATATCATCCTGGTTACAACCCAAAAATTATTGATTTTCTCGTAGAATCAGGGTATAAAGCGATAATTTTTGAGGGAACAGGATTAGGACATGTTGGGAAAACTATGTATGAAGGCATCAAAAAAGCCAACGAATCTGGATTATTCATGGGAATGACGTCACAATGTATTGATGGACGAGTTGGAATGAATGTCTATGAAAGTGGAAGGGATCTTCTTGAACTTGGAATTGTACCTTTATCAGATATGATTTCAGAAACTGCATTGGTAAAGGCAATGTGGGCTTTAGGAAATTCTGGAAGCCCTGTTGAAATGAAAGATTTAATGTTAAAAAACATAGCCTCTGAATTTTCTGATTAATCTTTTAAGACTGTTTAATGGTTGATAATTAGTGTCTGAATTAAAAATAGATAAAATTGGATTAAAAGTAGGACTTGAAATTCATCAGCAATTATCAACTAATAAAAAATTATTTTGCAATTGTTCCCCAAAAGAAACAGACGAATTTACAGCCAAATTCTCTCGTAAATTACGAGCTTCAAAAAGCGAATTGGGAGAATATGACCCTGCAGCCATATTTGAAAATGTAAAATCTAAGAAGATGATATACTATACAAATCCAAACAGTTGTTGTCTAGTAGAACAAGACGAAGAACCACCACATGATCTTGATTCTGATGCAAAAAATATTGCTTTACTGATTGCTAGCTCTTTGAAATCAAATATTTTTAGTGAAATTTATCCAATGAGAAAGATGGTAATTGATGGTTCCAATACCTCTGGTTTTCAAAGAACTATGATGGTGTCTCAAGGAGGATATCTTGAAACTGACGGGCAAAAAATTGGAGTGCAATCAATTTGTCTTGAAGAAGATGCTGCAAAATTATTAGCAGATCGAGAAACAGAGAGAGATTATAGTCTTGAACGTTTAGGTATTCCACTTGTAGAGATTGCTTTAGAACCTGTCAGTGCGAGCCCTTCAGAAATGAGAAAGATAGCGCTTACAATGGGTAGACTGTTACGAACAACAAAGAAGGTTACCAGAGGAATAGGATCAATTAGACAAGACGTAAATGTTTCAGTTAGTGGTAGCGGAATAGTTGAAGTAAAAGGAGTACAACAGTTAGATCAGCTTGAAAAAGTTGTAGAATATGAGGCAAAAAGGCAACATGGACTCCTATTAATTTCAGAAAAGTTAAAAAAATTAAAACTTGAAAAAATTTCAAGGCAAGAAGATGTTTTTGATATAACTGAACTTATGAAGAATTGTAAATCAAAAATAATACAAAAATCTTTAAAAGATATGTCAATTATCAAAGTTATTAAAATTAAAAATTTTTCAGGAATGTTTAGTTATTCACCGTATGAAGCCATTAGACTTGGTAAAGAAATAGGTCAACTAGTTAGATTTTTTGGAATTGGTGGAGTATTTCATTCTGATGAGCTTCCAAATTATGGAATAGATGATTCAGATATTGAAAAGATTAAAAAATTATTAGATAATAGTGAAAATGATAGCTTCATAATAATTGCTGGAGAAAATTCTAAGATAGATTTTGCAATAAATTCCATTATTAATAGAATCGAACAAGCAAAACAAGGTGTTCCTGCGGAGACTAGATTAGCTACACAAACAGGAGAGACAATTTATCTTAGACCCAGACCAGGGGCCTCGAGAATGTATCCTGAGACAGATATTCCACCTATCATAGTAACTGATGATGAAATAAATTTTGCAAAAAAAAATATTCCTAAATCATGGAATGAATCTTTATCAGTTCTTCAAAAAAAGTATGATCTTAAACCTCAGCTTGCAGAACAAATTTTTGATTCAGAGTATTTAGAATTATTTGAAAAGATTTGTACAGATAAGAATAGTTCTCCTAATTTTGTTGCCTCGATACTTTGTTCTACAATTACAAATCTGGAAAGGCGTGATTTGGATGCTAGTTTGTTAAAATCTGAAGAAATTATCAAATCGTTTGAATTTCTTAACCAAGGTAAAATTACAAAAGAGTCGATAGAAATTATTTTTGAACAGATTATGTCAGGTAAAACCCAATCAGTTGATGAAGCAATCCAAAAAACATCAATGATCTCTTTAAGTGAAGATGAATTAGAAGAGATTTGTAATACTGTAATTAATGATAATTCTGCCATTATAGATGCTCAGGGGCTTCGAGCAATTGGTCCATTAATGGGGAGTGTTATGAAAAGTACCCGTGGTAAAGCTTCAGGTGAAAAAGTAAACCTATTGTTACAAAAAATGATTAAAGAATATCTTAGCAATAATAAATGAAAATAAAATTATGGTATACTAAAAAACACTAGATATCGTCAAGAATTGATAATTTTCTATTCGATTTTTCGTCTACCGGTTCCTCGTCCCATGGAAACCCATCTGCCTTTACCTGTTGGTCTGCCAGATGTTTCTGCAATATCGCCGAGTTTAATTTTTTTAGTGCCACGTCCCATTGAGACATAAACATCTTTTGCAGCGTCCTTTCGTTTTTTCTGAAGTTCTGCGTAATCTTTTCCGGTCCAATTATCTGCTTCTTTGTCTGATACTCTTCGTGAGGTGCCTCTGCCACCCACTCTAACTACTTTACCCATATGACATCTTGTATTTACTATCGTTTAAAGTTGTTCCTAAGCCCTTTTGGCTTTAAAAATTAATGCGGGAAGTGGGATTTGAACCCACGAACTCCTAGGAGATAAGGATCTGAACCTTACGCCGTTGACCAGGCTAGGCGACTCCCGCACCGTAGATTTAGAGGTCTGAAATAAGTTTCTTTATTGAAATTATACGAAATACAAACATACCCAAGACTAGAATTGTACTAATAATTGGAATTTAGAGAGATTTATTGTAACAACTGCAAAAAGATTCTAGGCCGTTACAACGTAAAATACTATTCAGAATCAAAAATTGCTGAATTGATAAAAGATAACCATGCATTTCATGTACGACAAGGTCATCATTTGGATATAAGAAAAATTGATAAAATATAACGTATTCAAAAAAAAGTTAAAATTTTACTAAAGCAATAATCATTTTTTTAATCAAAAGTTTTTCCGAATTCTTGTAGAAGATTTTTTTGATGTTTGTCAAGTTTTTTAGGAATATTAACAACTAATCTCACGTATTGATCTCCCCTACTTCGAGAATTTATTCGTGGAAGACCTTTTCCTTTTAATTTAATGATTGTATTTGGTTGGCTGCCTTCTTCAACATTGATTTTTTCTACTCCTTCTAAAGTTGGAACTTCCATATTTTTTCCAAGAATTGCATCTATTATACTAATTTGTTTGTCATAAAAAATGTCTCCTCCATCTCTCTTAAAGTCCGAATGGGGAAGAACTCTAATGCGTACAATTAGATCTCCATTTATTCCATCAGAGACTAATTCTCCTTCACCAGGAATAGTGTAATCTCCAGTATCAATACCTGGAGGAATATCAAATGGTAGATGTCTAATACCTTTTGTTATACCACTACCTTTGCAGTTTTTGCATGGTTTTTCAATTATTTGTCCTTGTCCATGACATGAAGTACATGGACCTACAGTAACAAAAGATGCAAATCCCATTTTTCTTGTTTGCCTTACTTGACCTTGGCCATTACATGTTTTACATGTTTTTGGAGATGAACCAGGAGCAGCCCCAGAGCCTTTACAGGATAAACATTCTACATCCTTATGCAGATCAATTTCCATATGTTTACCATGAAAAACATCTTCAAGTGTTATCGAGGTTTCGTAAAGTAAATCTGCGCCTTTTTGTCGTCTAAATCCTCCAAAGCCACCGCCTCTACCTAGAAGTGATTCAAAAATTGATTCAAATCCACCTCCACTTCTACCGAAAAGATCACTAAATACGTCATCAAAGTTTCCACTAGCTCCTTTGAAAATATCTTCTGTACTATACTTTCCATCTACTCCTATGTGTCCGTATTGATCATAGAGTTTTCTTTTCTCAGTATCAGATAACACTGCATAAGCCTCTGAAATCTCCTTGAAATGTTCTGAAGCCTCTGCTGATTTGTTTCTATCAGGATGAAATTTCAGAGCAAGTTTTCGATATTGTGATTTTATTTCATTCACTGGTGCTGTTTTTGAAATTCCTAAAACCTCATAATAATCGCGTTTTGCACTCATGCTTATCTTAATAATTTCACGGAGTATAAATTATCTAATTAGAACTATTTTCTTTTGTTGTTCCTTGGTCAGAGGTAGATTCAGATTTTTGTTCTCCGCCTTGCTTATCTTCTCCTGTTTGTTGGTCTGCACTAGGAGAAGAAACATTTTTGTAAAGTTCTGTAGTTACTTCATTCACTAATGATTTTAGCGCATCTAATTTTGTTTTAATCTGTTTAGCATCTTTGTTAAGAACTTCCTTTAATTCTCGGATTGCATCTGTTATTTTTATGCCCTTTTCTTGTGGGATCTTATCTTTAAGATCATGATTTACCAGTTTTTCAGTGGTATAGATGTAACTTTCGGCTTCATTTTTGATATCTATTGCTTCTTTCTTCTTTTTGTCTTCATCAGCAAATTTTTCAGCGTCTTGTTTTAATTTTTCAATTTCATCTTTTGATAATTTTGAACCTGCCTCAATTGTAATCTTTGCTTCTTTTTTGGTTCCAAGATCCGTTGCCGTTACATTAAGTATACCATTTGCATCAATGTCAAATTTTACATCAATTTGTGGAACTCCTCTTGGAGCAGGTGGTAAATCAGTTAGGTTAAAACTTCCAAGTGACACATTATCAGAGGCCATTGGTCTTTCTCCTTGTACAACATGAATCGTAACTGCAGTTTGACTATCTGCAGCAGTAGTGAACACTTTACTTTTTGAAGTAGGAATAGTTGTATTCCTTTCAATTAGTGGTTCTCTAACACCCCCAAGAGTTTCAATGCCTAGAGTTAATGGAGTTACATCAAGTAGAACTATGTCACTAGTAACATCACCCGCTATGATACCTGCTTGAATTGCTGCACCCATAGCAACAGCTTCCATTGGATCAACTCCAGATTCTGCTTCTTTACCAATGAGTGAACTGATGAATTTTCTAACCAATGGTATCCTAGTTGGTCCTCCAATAAGCACAATCTTTGAGATGTCAGATGTAGGCAGTTTAGCATCTTCTAATGCTTTTTCAACTGAGGGCTTACATCTTTCTACTATTGGGTTGATTAACTCTTCAAATTTTGCTCTAGTTAGTATAATTTCAAGATTTTTTGTTCCAGATGATGGATCATGAAAAATAAAAGGTAAATTAATGTCAGTTTCCATCACAGTTGAGAGCTCAATCTTTGCCTTTTCGGAGGCTTCTCTAATTCTTGTCATTGCCGTATTATCTGTTGTAAGATCAATCCCAGTTTTTTTTCTAAAATCGTCAACAACATAGTCGATAATTACTTTATCCATATCTGTTCCACCAAGTAAAGTATCACCAGAAGTACTCATTACTTCAAAAACTCCACCACCCATTTCCATGATGGTTACATCTAGGGTTCCTCCACCAAAATCAAAAACTAAAATCTTCATTTCCTGCTTTGATTTATCTAATCCAAATGCAAGAGAAGCAGCTGTAGGTTCGTTGATAATCCTTACAACGTCTAAACCAGCTATTGTACCTGCATCTTTTGTTGCTTGACGTTGATTATCATCAAAATATGCAGGAACAGTAATAACGGCTTTTTCTATCTTTTCTCCAAGAAATGCTTCGGAATCTTTTTTTATTTTTTGTAAAATAAAAGCAGAAATTTGTTGAGGTTTGTATTCTTTTCCTTGAAGTTTAAAGATATGATCAGTTCCCATTTTTCTTTTGGCAGCAACTATAGTATTATCGGGATTTGTTATAGCTTGACGTCTAGCTGGTTCACCTACAATTAGATCTCCATCCTTACTGATAGCCACATAAGATGGGAAGGCTTTACCGCCAATGGTAGTACCCTCTGCTGCTGGAATAAGAGTAGGTTTACCTCCCATCATTACTGCAGCAGCTGAATTACTTGTTCCTAAATCAATTCCAATTATTTTAGCCATTTTGTTCACCGTTTGAATTATCTAATTTTGGTTTTTTTGATATTTCTACTATGGTTGGCCTAATTACTCTGTTTTGAGAAATATATCCCTTCCTGATTTCTTTTGTTATAGTATCTTCATCAAGTGAAGAATCTTCCACAACTGAGACTGCCTCATGAAAGTTTGGATTAAAAATTTCTCCTAATGCATTAATTTTAGTAACTCCGTATTCAGATAGTAGAGAGTTCATATTTTTTACTATTGATTCTAAACCTGAAACATCTATTTTTTCATCATTCAGAACTTTTTTTGCAAGGATAAAATCATCATATATTGAAAGAAAACCTAGCATAAACTTGTCAATTTTTAAATTTACACCATTTTCAATATCTAATTTTGTTTTACGTTCCAAATTTTGGAAGTCAGCTAGTGCATGTTTTAATTTTTCTTGACATACACCTAGTTTTTGTTCTTCTTTTTCTAATTTCTGCTCCAATTCAGATATTAGTGATTCATTGGATTCATTTTCTGGTCCTATTTCTTCTTGAACAGTTTTATTTTCAGATTCCTCTTGTATTGGAAGTGATTTCTCTGATTTTGAATCTTGGTGATTTTTTTCTGACAAGCCGAAGTTTTTTTCTCTTAAGGTAATTTTACTTTTATCGTATAATCTCACATAATGGATTTGTTTTAATCATGATTAGATCAGCTTCTTTTCGCTTTTTCATGATGTTTTCATAATCGTATTTAGAACAAACAACAACTACTGTGGTTTTATCACTATGAAACAAGTCATAATTTGGGCCTTCAAAGGCTTCTACATCGCCAATATAATCCCGTAACTTTAATGTAAGATTTTGAAGCATTTCAATTTTATCTCCTCTCATAGCATGCTGATCCAATGTCCACGAAAGCGCGATTTTTGTTCGACTAGCTTTTAGATCATTTTTCTTTAGAGTAGACCTAATTTCATCTATTAATCGTTTAATGTAACCATCAATTCCCTTGATGCTTCCATTAACCAAATACATTAGAGTATTTGCGCCCTCAATAGAAGTTCCTAAGGAACGTAGATCATATAGACTATTTATCATATCATCTAAAAAAATATCATTAAAAGTATCAGATGTTAAATCAGATTTAGTATTATCATCTAGTGCAAATTTACACACTTCAAGAACACTACATAATCCAGAAAATCTAGAAAGTATGTTTATCGCATGAAAATGTTCTGAAGAAGAAATAGCTACAAATTTTTTTTCTTTTTTACCACTAGAAAGCAATTCGGAAAGCGTTTCATCTATTTTGCTATTAAAAGAACCAATTACGTTTGGTGTTTGAGTTGGATCTGATATTGGAAAATAGTAATATGAAATAGATTTCCCAACCTCTAATCCCGTTACATGTTCAAGTAATGAAATATTTTCATTATTTCCACCAAATCCAGTGCCAAGATTGTAAATTACAGAACTACCCTTCTTTAGTTGACTAGTTGCATCTTTGAATTTCGAATGAACTTCAGTTTTAGTATCTTGTCCTGTTTTTCTGATTCGTGGAGTAAAGAAAAGATATTGTGCTTTTGATACAGCAATGTCAATTGGTTCCATTGCCAATAAAGGTTCATCTTCCTTGAACGAAGAAACATTTGGATATGTTTTTGCAATATCGGCTTTAATGGATATAGCCGATGGTGTAGTTTCATCTATAATTTGGACATCTGCGCCTTTAATTGCCATTTGGCAGGCAAGGGAGTATCCTTCAGTACTAAGCCCATAAACAACAACTTTAGCTCCCCCCATTTCATTTGAGCTAGGCAAATAACCCAAGAAAAACTTATTGAACTTCCAAATTCAATGAAAAATACTTGAAAATTTGGTTTGATATCCTTACTCCAAAGCAATTA
>Ga0209619_10001296_pt1 | contig 18250 bp, 14 predicted proteins | sample Rifsed16ft3_FD_184011 | JGI IMG/M metagenome (GOLD analysis project Ga0209619, IMG submission 184011) | Soil microbial communities from Rifle, Colorado, USA - sediment 16ft 3 (version 2) | ecosystem: Environmental > Terrestrial > Deep subsurface > Rock core/Sediment | place: Rifle, Colorado... | reverse complement strand
CCCCCGCCACGATCTCTCGGTTCGGGCGTTGGGTCATTCTCTCCTATCACTCCCTTGAGGATCGCTTGGTCAAGACCCACTTTCGGCGGCACCAGGCACAGGGTGTGTTGCGCGTGCTGACCAAGAAAGTGGTCAGGCCCACGCCCGAAGAAATTCGGCAGAACCCGCGGGCGCGCTCGGCGCGCCTGCGGGCAGCAGAGATCTTGAACCGTGCGGCGGTCGTGCAATGACTGAAATTTACTACGTGAAGGCAATAGATAACTCGCGTCTGGTGCGAGCGGTCGATCCGGCTCGACGGCGGGAGTGCGGGCAATTGCTGCTGCTTGCGTCGGTCGTCCTGCTGGGGGCGCTGTTCTACTCCTGGCAGCATTTCCAGTGCATCCAGTTGGGCTACCAGATTGAAGGACTCAAGGAGCAGCGCGAGCAGGCGATGGAGCTGAACCGTCAACTCCGCCTGGAAGCCGCTTCTCTCCGCGACCCAATGCGGATCGACGCCATTGCCGGTTCTGAGCTGGGCTTGGTGGTGCCCAGCCCACCTCAACGGATGCGCGTGGCTCCCGGCGCAACGGCTGAGCCTGTCATCGCTCGTGCAGGACACCCGGCAGCGGCCAGAGCCACACCCATCCCAAGCACCGACTAGGGCCCTTCCAACTTGAGAAAGCTAAGAGGGAAGGAAGACGACCGCCTACCGCCGTCATCGCGATACAGCGAGAGTCATAGGGCAAATAGTTGGAAGGGCACTACCACACGCCACCGGCGGGTTCCGCCCTCGGGCCAAGGCTGATCCGCCTGGGGCAGACAGGTGGGCAGGCCTGGCTTGGAGGAACAAGCCGGCCGTGCGGAGTGTGTCTGAGCGGGAGTGATGGCCCAGGTGGTCTGAGGGAACAATGAGCTATTTGGCAGCGGGGTCCGCCAACGGCGGCGTGCCCGGTGGAGCGCCCGACGGACCGCTTTGCTTGTCCGGGAGACGCCCTGTTGGTGAAGATCGGAGAGCCCCGCACACCGACCTGAAGCTTCGGGGTCGGACGCTCGCCCTGGTGGCATTTCTCTGGCTGGGGGTGGTTGCCGGGCGGCTCGTCCATCTGCAACTCTTCCAACACGCGGAATTGCGGGCCCGCGCGCAACGCCAGCAACAACGTTTGGTGGAAGTGACCCCCAAGCGGGGGATCCTCTTCGACCGCAACGGTCGCGAGCTGGCCATGTCCATCCAGGTTGACTCCTGCTTTGCCGTGCCATCGGAGCTGGCGGACCCGAGGCTGGCCAGCCGGCTGCTGGGCAAGATCCTCAAAACGGAATCCGAAGAGCTACTCTCCCGCTTTCGGTCCTCGCGTTCGTTTTGCTGGGTCGCTCGCAAGGTTGATCCCGTCCAAGTGGAGCAAATTCGCCGGCTCAACCTGAAGGGAATCTACTTCCAAAAGGAAAACCGCCGGTTTTATCCGAAAGGGACGCTGGCGGCACACGCCCTCGGATACGTGGACATTGACGAAAAAGGCCTGGGCGGCATCGAGTACAGCATGGACGCGTTGGTGCGCGGGCGCCCGGGAAGGCTGCTTATCCTTGCCGACGGCCGCCGACGTTCGTTTGATCGCTCGGAAACGGAGGCCACCCTCGGCGCCAACGTGGTGCTCACGCTAGATGAAAACATTCAATATGTCGCTGAAAAAGAATTGGCCGCGGCGATGGAAAAGACACGTGCCCTGGCCGGCACGGTCATCGTCCAAAACCCGAACAACGGCGAAATTCTGGCGATGGCTAACGCGCCGACCTTCAACCCCAACGCCGTAAGCGCGAGCAAGCTGCAAGCTCGCGTCAACCGCGCCATCAGCGCTGCCTACGAACCCGGCTCCACCTTCAAGATGATCACTTTGTCGGCAGCCATGGAAGAAGGCTTGACCCGGCCGGAGGAGTTGGTCGACTGCCAAGACGGTTCCATCGTGCTGGCCAACCACCGCATCCGGGATCACAAGCCTTTTGCCACCTTGAGCGTCGCAGAAGTTTTGAGCCACTCGAGCGACGTTGGCGCGATCAAGATCGGCCTCAGGCTGGGCGAGCGGAAGTTTTACGATTACATTCGCGCCTACGGGTTCGGCCAACCAACCAGCATCGAGCTGCCCGGTGAAAACCGCGGCCTGCTTCGCCAGATTGAGAACTGGTCGGGCATATCCATCGGCTCCATCTCCATGGGACAGGAGGTGGGCGTCACCGCGCTGCAAGCGCTCGATGCCATGTCGGCCATCGGCAACGGCGGCGTGCTCTATCAGCCGCACATCCTGCGCGAAATCCATCGCTCGGGTGGGACGCCAGAAAGGGTGGCGCCCGAGGGACGGCGAGTGATCAGCCCGCGCACCGCCGCCATGATGCGAAGGATGCTCGAGGGAGTGGTGCTGGAGGGGACCGGGCAGCGGGCTCGACTCAATGGTTACACCGCCGCCGGCAAGACCGGAACAGCGCAGAAACTTGACCCCGCTACCGGCACCTACTCTCGCTCGCAGTATGTCGCTTCCTTTGTGGGGATTGCACCCCTGAACAACCCGGCCATTTCGCTCATCGTGGTTTTGGACAGTCCCGTAGGAGCCCATCAGGGCGGGGAAGTTGCTGCGCCTGTCTTCAGCCGGATTGCCCAGCAGGTTCTGACCTATCTGGACATCCCCCACGATGTTCCTTTTCGACCGCTTGAGCAGGCGCGGGGGGAGGCACGAGAGGAAGCAATGGACCTGACTGACTTTGCTTCCAGTCAGGTCGAGGCGGTAGCCGGGGATGCGGTGCCGCGAACCCCAGCTCTCTCCGCGGCTTCTTTTTCCGCGGCGCCAAACACTGAGGGAACCGTAGGCTGGAGCACGCAGCCGGGCGTCGAAGTTCCGAGTTTCATCGGCAAGAGCGTTCGGGAAGTGACCGAGGAGTGTTTCCGTCTGGGTTTGAGCCCGATTTTGGTGGGCAACGGGATAGCCGCGGAGCAGATTCCGCCGGCGGGGAGTCGCGTGCCCCCAGGCTCGCGCCTGACGGTTCGGTTTGCCCGCATCGGAGAGGCCCATTCCCGAACCTTCGTGAGGGCAAGGGAGCGAACGGGGAAGAAAATGTAGGGCCGTGGCGGGAAAACCGGATGCGTGCGCACCGAAAACTGCATCCAACCATAACGAGGCTCCCAACCCCCTCGCCTGGAAGCTCGGGGACTTTGCCCCGCCCGGCCGGGCCGATCATACTGGTGGGTTCTTGCATGCAACTGAGGGACCTCATGCGCGGCGTCGAGTTGCTGGAGCCCGTCGCCGCTAACCCGGAGATTTCCGGCCTCGCCTATCATTCGGCCGAAATTCAGCCGGGCAACGTCTTCTTTGCGATGCACGGCGCGAAGTCGGATGGCAATCTCTACATTCGGGAGGCGGTGGCCGGCGGGGCTCTGGCGGTCGTTAGCGAGGAACCCCCCTCCACAAATATTTGTTGGGCACGGGTCAAGAATGCGCGCCAAGCGCTCGCCCAGGCGGCCGCGAACTTCTACGATAATCCTGGCCGCGCCCTGACGCTGGTTGGCATTACGGGAACCAACGGCAAGACCACCACCACCTATCTCCTCGATTCCATCTTGCGGACTGCCGGTCATCTTACCGGCATGTTTGGCACGATCGAGCATCGGACTCCGGCGTCTGCTTTTCCTGCCTTGACCACCACGCCGGAGTCCCTCGATCTGCAGCGGTTTCTGGCTGAGGTGCGCGCCGCCGGCGGCACGCACGTCGTCATGGAGGCCAGCTCGCATGGCCTGGCGCTCGACCGCTTGTTTGGGCTGAAGTTTGCCGCCGCGGTCTTCACCAACCTGACACGCGACCACCTCGATTTTCATGGTGAGATGCAGGCTTACTTTGACGCCAAGAAAAAGCTCTTTGCCGGCGTCGGCGCCGGACCCGCCTCCATCGGCGTCATCAACGCCGATGACGCTTGGGCCGAGCAACTCTTCGCCGCCGGCGTGGAGCGGGTGGTCACTTACGGGCTCAAATCCGGGGCCGATATCAACACCAAGAAGTTTCTTCTCTCCCATGCAGGGCTGGAATTTGCGGTGGAATCTCCCTGCGGGGCCATTTCGGTTCGCTCCTCGCTTGTCGGGCGCATCAACGTGTACAACATCCTTGCCGCTATCGCCGCTGCGGTCGCGCTGGGTGTGGAGCGGGGAGCGATGGAGAAGGGGATTGCCCGGCTCGAAGTGGTTCCCGGGCGATTTGAGCGAGTGGAGGAAGGCCAGCCTTTTGCCCTCATCGTGGACTATGCTCACACCGACGACGCGCTGCGCAACTTGCTCGAAACGGCGCGCGAGCTCCGGTCGGCCTCGGCAGGGTCGAGGCCGTCCGGCCGCATCATCACGGTATTTGGCTGCGGCGGCGACCGCGACCGGACCAAACGTCCCCTTATGGGAGAAGCGGCCGGGTCACTCAGCGACCTCTGCGTTCTTACCAGCGACAACCCGCGCGGTGAGGATCCGCTCGGGATCATCAACGACACTCTGGTAGGTCTTCAAAAAGTGCGAGCCAACTACCGCATTGAACCGGATCGGGCCAAGGCGATCGAAGTCGCGCTTGAAATGGCCGCCGGCGGCGATCTCGTGTTGCTTGCCGGCAAAGGACACGAGGCAAGTCAAATTCTGGCGGACCGCGTGATTCCGTTCAGCGACCGGGAGGTCGCCCGCGCGGTACTGCGCAAGCTCGGCTACGGGAGGACTGCTGCCAGTCCGGAACGGATTTCTCCGAAACGTGAGGGAAGCAGCAGGAATTGAGCGGTGCGATGGTCGGTTGAAAAGATATGCCGCACTCTGAGTGTGCCGGTGCCGGTCGGCGGGGATAGCTCTCTTCCCATTGCAGGCTGTTCCATTGACTCGCGCACGCTCCGGCGGGGCGAGCTTTACGTTGCGCTTCGCGGGCCGCACTTTGACGGCCATGATTTTGTTCTTCCGGCTCTCGAGGCGGGAGCCCCGGCAGCCATTGTCGATAAGCATCGCCTCCCTTCCTATCCGGAAAACTTCCGTTCGCGCCTGATGGGGGTGCAGGACACGCTGGTGGCGCTTCAGGAGCTGGCTCGGGCGGTGCGGCGCGAATGGGGCCGGCCCGTTCTGGCCATCACCGGCTCAACCGGAAAGACCACCACCAAAGAAATCCTGGCCGCCATGATGGCCACTCGCTTTCAAGTACTCAGGTCTGAGGGAAATCTCAACAACGAGTACGGACTGCCGCTTTCGCTCTTACAGCTCGAACCGCACCATGAGGCGGCGGTCCTCGAACTGGCGATGTCGCATCGAGGGGAACTTCGCCGGCTGGCGGAGATTTGCGAGCCGAACCTGGGCATTGTCACCAACGTTGCCCCCGTTCATCTGGAGTTTTTCTCTTCCGTCGAGGAGATTGCGCTGGCCAAGCGAGAGCTGGTGGAAGGGCTCGCCGGGGATGACTCGATCGCCGTTCTGAACGCGGACGATGGCCGCGTGAAATCCTTTTCCCGGTTTTGCCGGGGTAAGGTCATCTTTTACGGATTGGACAAGAGAGCAGACTTTCGCGCCAACGGCATTATGCACCGGGGCGCTGCGGGGATGACGTTTGAGGTGGTGAACCGGGCCGGGCGGTGGCCATTCCGGATGCCGCTGCTGGGCGAGCACAACGTCCGCAACGCGCTGGCGGCGTTTGCGGCCGCTTCCCACTATGGCGTAACGCCGGAAGCGGCAGCCGATTGCCTTGCCGCCAGCCGACCGGTGAAGATGCGCGGAGAGCTGCTTCACTTTGCCCCTGGATTTTCGGTGGTGAATGATTGCTATAACTCGAATCCGGTGGCGCTGGAATCCATGATCGAGCTCGTAGCTCACTTCAGCGAATATCGTCGCCGCGCCCTGGTCGCCGGGGAAATGAAAGAACTGGGGCCAACGTCCGGCGTTCTGCATCGGCGTTGCGGGGAAAGGGCAGCGAGAGCCGGGCTGGAGTGGGTCTTCGGCATCGCGGGCGATGCGGCTGCGCTGGTCGAGGGGGCGATCGCCGCCGGACTGTCGCCGGACCGGACACATTTTTTTGAGACGGCCGAAGAAGCGGCTCGATTTTTTCCGGAATGGATCCAACCGGGAGACTTGCTCCTGGTCAAAGGTTCGCGGGCGGTGCGCGTGGAGCAGGTGATCGACGCGCTGAAAACCCGTTATCCTTTGCGTGTCCCGAACCCTCGTCCCGAAGATTCGGGAGCGGCCAGGGAAGCGAGCTAGCATGTTCTACTACCTCTTCTACCATGTGCTCTATCCCCACTTCCATCCCTTCAACGTATTTCGATACATCACATTTCGCACGGCCTACGCCAGCCTGACGGCGCTTTTTCTCTGCTTGGTGTTCGGGCCCTGGTTGATCCGCCGGCTCAAAGAATTTCAGGTCGGCCAGTACATCCGCGAAGAGGGGCCGAGTTCGCATCGTGCCAAAGCGGGCACGCCGACCATGGGGGGCGTGTTGATCGGCATCGCCGTTGTGATCCCGACCATTCTTTGGGCGGACCTGCGCAATGCCTTCGTTTGGCTGGCCTTGTTCGGCTTCATGTCTTTCGGCCTGATCGGATTTTTAGACGATTACTTCAAGATCGTGCGCCGGCGCAGCCTGGGCCTTACGGGGCGGACAAAACTTGCTCTCCAGTTTCTCACCAGCTTCATCCTGGCCGCGGCGCTGGTTCTGATGTCTGCCGACGGAAGCTACTCGACCGCGCTGATCGTTCCGTTCTTCAAGAACCTTCGGCCTGACCTGGTTTTGCATTCGCTGACGGTCAATCCCTATCTCTGGCCGTTGGCGGCATTGCCCTTCTTGATTTTTGTTTCGCTGGTCATCGTTGGCTCCTCGAATTCCGTCAATCTGACCGACGGCCTTGACGGCCTGGCAATCGGCTGCATGGTGGTGGCCGGTGGCGCGTTGACGGTGCTGACCTACGTGACCTCGCACGCAAGATTTGCCGACTATCTCGACATTGAGAAATTGCCCGCCGTGGGAGAGCTGACGATATTCTGCGGGGCGCTGGTGGGGGCGAGCCTCGGATTCCTTTGGTACAACGCCCACCCGGCTCAAATCTTCATGGGCGATGTCGGGTCGCTCTCGCTAGGGGGCGGGCTGGCTACGGTGGCGGTTATCGTGAAACAAGAGATTCTGCTCTTTTTTATCGGCGGGGTATTTGTGTTGGAAGCTCTCTCGGTGCTGTTGCAGGTAGGGAGCTTCAAGCTGACGGGCAAGCGTATTTTCAAGATGGCTCCGCTTCACCATCACTTTGAGCTTTCCGGGTGGAGCGAATCGAAAATCATCGTTCGCTTTTGGATTGTGGCGCTGGTGTTTGCGCTCTTTGCGCTGACCACGCTGAAGTTGAGGTAGAGCGGCCATGGCGGGATTCGAACCGGTTTCGCTCGAAGGCAAGCGGGTGCTGGTGGTGGGAGCAGCACGTACCGGCGTGGCTGCGGCGCGCTTCTGCTCGGCCCGGGGAGCGCGGGTGACCGTGAGCGAAATCCGTCCTGAGCCAGAGCTTGGGGAAGTAGCTGGTGAGCTGATCCGCCTCAGGGTTGCCCTGGAATGCGGCGGGCACCGCTGGCAGACCTTTGTGGATCAAGACCTGATCCTGCCGAGCCCGGGTGTGCCAGCCGAGTTGCCGGAGTTGCAAGCGGCGCGCGCCGCGGGCGTCCCGATCTGGAGCGAAGTCGAGCTGGCGGCAAGATTCTTGCGCGGCCGCTGGGTGGGCGTAACCGGCTCCAACGGGAAAACGACAACCTCGGTTCTCCTGGGCCATATGCTCTCGGTGGCTCGAATCTCCACGCAGGTGGGGGGGAACATCGGGGTGCCGCTGATCTCTTTGGTCGAAACTTCCAGCGAGCGCTCGGTGACGGTGTGCGAACTGAGCAGCTTCCAGCTCGAGCTGACGGAAAAACTTCGGCCAGACATCGGCGTGCTTTTGAATCTGACCCCTGACCATCTGGATCGTCATCCGAGTTTTGACGTTTACATTGCCGCCAAGATGAAGATCTTTTCGAACCAGCGGCCCAGCGACGCGGCCATCGTGAACGCTGACGATGCGGCAACCAGCCGGACTCTGGGCCAGATCCCGTCCACACTCTACCGCTTCAGCCGGGCTCAACCAGTAGCAGCGGGGACCTTTCTGGACTCGGGGAAAATTTTCTTCCGCCGGGGGAATGAGGTCACTCCGTTGCTCGAACAGGCGGAGATTCCTCTCAGGGGTTCACACAACCTGGAGAACGTACTGGCGGCGGCGTGCGCAGCGCGGCTGGTCGGGGCATCGCCTGAATCGGTACGCGAGGGCGTGCGAACCTTTGCCGGGGTCGAGCACCGGCTGGAGTTTGTGGCGGAAGTGAACGGCGTCCAGTTCTTTAATGATTCGAAAGCAACCAATGTGGATTCGACGCTCAAAGCCATTGAGGCTTTTGCCGGCGGGTTGATTCTGATCCTGGGCGGAAAGGACAAAGGCTCGGACTATTCCGTTCTTCGCGACGCGTTGCAGCAGCGGGCCCGTCACGTGCTTTTGATTGGCCAGGCAGCCGAAAAAATAGCCCGGCAGATCGAGGGCGCCGTGCCGGCCTCGCATGCGGAAACGCTCGACCGGGCGGTGCAACTCGGATTTGAGATGGCAAGGCCGGGAGATGTCCTGCTCCTTGCGCCGGCCTGCGCCAGTTTCGACCAATTTGAAAACTACGAGCATCGCGGCCGTGTCTTCAAGCACGAGGTGCGAAAAATCGCATCCGCCCGAGGCGGACTGGCCGGCTAAATACCATGCCACGTCGCTTCCAAACCGACCGCATCCTGTTCGCTGCCACACTCTCCCTTTGTCTGATCGGCACGGTCATAGTCTTCAGCGCTTCCGCCGTCGTTGCCCGGGAGCAGCAGGGCAGCCCCTACACATTTCTCATTCGCCACCTGCTCTGGCTGGGGGTGGGCCTGGCTGCCATGCTCCTGCTGATGCAGACGGACTACCGGCGGCTGAAGTCGCCGGCGGTGGTGTTCACAGCGATTGGCATTGTACTGGCCATGCTGGTAGCGGTTTTGTTTCTCGACCGTTCGCACCAAACGCATCGCTGGATCCGTTTTGGTCACCTCTCGCTGCAGCCTTCGGAATTTGCCAAACCGGTAGTGGTCCTGTTCCTAGCCTGGTTCCTCGAGCGGCGCCGGCGGCTGGTGAATCACGTCACCCACACGCTTTTGCCGGCTTTTGGACTTATTGCGGTCATCGCCGGGCTGGTGATGCTGGAGCCGGATTTCGGGACAGCAGGCGCCCTGCTGGTGATCTCGGTCGCCATGCTTTTCTCTGCCGGATTATGGATGCGCTATCTTGCTTATGGAGGGGTAGCGGCTTTGCCCGCGCTCTACTTTGCCATCTTCCGCGTCCGCTATCGCTACGAGCGCGTCCTCGCCTTCCTCGATCCCTATGCGGATCCGCAGGGGCGGGGATTTCAGATGATTCAATCGCTCATCGCGGTGGGCAGCGGCGGAGTGTTCGGCGTCGGGCTGATGGAAAGCCACCAGAAGCTTTTCTATCTTCCCGAAGCTCACACGGATTTCATTTATGCCGTGCTGGCGGAGGAACTGGGTCTGGTGGGAGCGCTGCTGGTAGTGGGGCTTTTTGGAATCTTTTGCTGGCGCGGGTTGCGGGCGGCTGCCGCTGCGCCGGATGAATTTGGACGATTGGCAGGTGTCGGCTTGACGGTGATGGTGACGGCCCAGGCGCTCATCAACCTGAGCGTTGTCCTGGGCTTGATGCCGACCAAAGGTATTCCGCTGCCGTTTATCAGTTATGGAGGTTCGAGTCTGGTGGTGATGCTGGCGGGCACGGGCATTTTGCTGAACCTCAGCCAACACGCGGATTGATGGGGCAGCCGGCAGCGGTGAGCTGGCAGGAAATGAAACTGATGATTGCAGGCGGCGGTACCGGCGGGCACGTTTTCCCGGCGCTGGCGATTGCCGAGGAATGGCGGCGACGCAGCCGCGGCGAGGTGGTGCTTGTCGGAACAGCGAAGGGAATCGAAAATCGCTTGGTTCCGCAGGCGGGATTTCCTCTGGAACGCATACCGGCGGCGGCCCTCAAGGGAATAGGGGGTGTTCGCCTGGCGAAAAGCATCTTGCGGCTGCCGCTTGCCCTGCTCGCCGCCGGTCGGGTCACGCGGCGGAACAACCCTGATGTCGTTCTGGGAATCGGCGGGTACGCGTCTGGTCCGGTTGTGCTGAGTGCTGCGCTGTGCGGCATTCCGACAGCGATCTTTGAGCCCAATGCCGAGCCAGGCTTTGCCAACCGGGTCGTGCTGCCCTTTGTCAAGCGAGCGGCGGTCGCCTATCCGGAAACAGCCGCACGGCTGGGCGAGCGCGGGGTGCTGACGGGCTGTCCGGTGCGGGCAGCGTTTTTCGGCCTTACGCCGCGCCGGCATGAGCCGCCCTTCTCGGTGCTGATCTTCGGCGGCAGCCAGGGATCGCTGGCCTTGAATCAAACCATGATCGAGGCGCTGGATTTCTTTTCGCCTCGCCGGGAAGAGTTGTTCTTTACGCACCAGACAGGCGAGCGAGACTATAATGCCGTGCGAGTGGCCTATGGGCGTCGAGCGATGCGCGCCGAAGTGAGGGCCTTTCTGGACGACATGCCGGATCGCTTTGGGCAGGCCGATTTGATCGTTTCCCGTTCCGGCGCGGTCACGGTGGCGGAGATCGCGGCCGCTGGCCGGGCTTCGATTCTGGTGCCGTTTCCGGAGGCGGCCGATCAGCACCAATTGCGCAATGCGCAAGCGCTCGAAAGGGCGAAGGCAGCCCGATTGCTCCTCGAGGAAGAGCTGACCCCGGAGCGCCTGGCCACGGAAATTCTGACGTTGCTCGAAGCGCCTGAGAAACTCCGGCAGATGGAAGGGGCGGCGCGGGAATTGGCGCGGCCCCGGGCAACCCAGGACATCGTGGACATGCTGGAGAGGATAGCCAGGAAGTGAACAAGATTTTTCGCAAATTTCAGCGGATCCATTTCGTCGGCATCGGCGGAATCGGGATGAGCGGAATTGCCGAGGTGCTTTTGACTCTGGGCTATACGGTGACGGGATCGGATGTGAAGCCTTCAGCGATCACCGAACGGCTCAACTCTCTCGGAGCTCGGACGGACGAAGGGCACAGGGCGGAATCGGTGCACGGGGCGCAGGTGGTGGTTGTGTCGGCGGCGATTCGGCCGGACAACCCCGAGGTGGCGGAAGCGCATCGGCTGCAAATCCCGGTCATCCCTCGAGCCGAGATGTTGGCCGAACTGATGCGTCTGAAATTCGGGATTGCGGTCGCCGGCACCCACGGAAAGACGACGACGACGTCCATGTTAGCCTCGGTGCTTGCCGCAGCCGGGCTCGATCCGACCTTTGTGGTGGGCGGCAAAGTGAATCACGCCGGCACCAGCGCTCGCCTCGGACGCGGTGAATTCATGGTGGTGGAAGCCGACGAGTCCGACCGCTCGTTTCTCCTGCTCGCTCCGGTGCTGGCGGTGGTAACCTCGATTGACCGCGAACACCTGGACTATTACCGCGATCTCGAGGAGATTAGGCAGGCTTTTACCGATTTTGTGAACAAGGTGCCTTTCTACGGGGCGGCAGTCCTTTGCTTCGACGACGAAAACGTGCAGGCCATTTTGCCGGCAATCAAACGCCGCGTTCTAACCTACGGAACATCGGCTCAGGCTGACCTTTTCATCAGCGACGTGCGGCCGGGCGGCTTCGAAAGCGAATTTGGCCTGCGCTTTCGAGGCGAAGAGCTGGGCGCATTTCGGATCCATTCCGCCGGGTTGCACAACGTGCGCAACGCGGCGGCAACGGCCGGAGTTGCGCTCGAGCTGAACGTGCCGGTGGATCTGATCCGTCAGGGGTTGGAACAGTTCCGAGGGGTCGGGCGGCGGTTCGAAATCAAGGGAAAGCTCAACGGCGTGACCTGGATTGACGACTACGGGCACCACCCGGCCGAGATTCGGGCGACGCTGGAGGCGGCGCGCGGCTGCGGGTACGCCCGGCTGCTGATGTTGTTCCAGCCGCATCGCTTCACGCGCACGCAATCGCTCTGGGATGATTTCTGCCGCTGCTTCAACCAGGCTGACGTGCTCGTCCTGACGGACATCTATCCGGCGAGCGAGGCGCCGATTGCCGGCGTGACGGCGGAGCGTCTGGCCGAAGCGATTCACGCCTGCGGACACAAGAACGTCCGCTTCAGCGCCGACATGGAACAAGCCGCGGAAATGCTCCGACGTGAAGCCCGGCCCGGCGATGCCGTTCTCACGATGGGCGCGGGCAGCGTGGGGAGGATTGCGGACGAGATTTTTTCGAGGCAGAGTGGAAGCCGGATAAGCCATGCGGATTGACAACCCCAAGGTGACCGCGGCGTTCGAGGAGCTGGGCGTCGCCTACCGGCCAAACGAGCGCATGGCCGACTGGACATCGCTCGGCGTGGGCGGCCCTTCCGATCTCCTACAGATTGCAAATTTTTCCGCTTTGCCGGAACTGATTTCGCTCCTCGATGAGCAGGGCGTGCCCTGGCGGTTTTTTGGAGGCGGAACGAACGTTCTGATCCCTGACCGGGAATTGCCTTACGTCGTGCTCCAGCTCGCTCCGTCCCGGCGGGACATCGAATTTGGCCCGGGCGAGGCCTATGTTTCCGCCGCCACCGAACTGGGCCGCACCGTGATGGAGTGCGCCAAGCGCGACCTGGGCGGCATGGAAGGCCTGATCGGGGTCCCGGGCACGGTCGGCGGCGCTTTGCGGATGAACGCAGGGGCGTACGGCACGCAAATCGGCTCGTACGTGCGCGCCATCCTTCTCTACCGGGCTGCGAAACGGCAGATCGAGACTCTGGCAGGCAATGAAATGCACTTCGAATATCGGCACAGTTCTTTTGGGCCGGATGATATTATGCTTTCAGTGCGTCTCGAACTGCTCGCCAAACCCTACCGCGAAATTCTCGGTGGCATTCAAGTCTGTAACGAAAAGCGTCGCGCCTCGCAGCCGCTGAATGAGAAGAGCGCCGGGTGCATTTTCAAGAATCCGCCCGGTGCTTCCGCCGGAAAAATGATTGACGAACTCGGCCTGAAGGGACATCGCATCGGGGGAGCGGTGGTGAGCGAGCGGCACGCCAATTTTTTTATCAATCGCTTCGGGGCGACGGCGGGCGATCTGCTCGCTCTGATTGACGATGTCCGCGATCGCGTGCGGAAATCCTTTGGCTTCGAGCTGGAGGAGGAAGTTATCGTTTGGAGAGCCTGACCGGGGAGCCTGCTCCCATATCCCGGCGGCTTCCGGCCACCCGATGGGAGAAAGTTTGGCCAGCCCGCCAGCGGCGGGCCCGGTTGAGTTATGGAACGGGAAGTTTTTGAACGCGAAGATTTTCTGACCGAGGAAGAGTCTCGCTATCTCCGTCGTCAAAAGCCGATTGAAGTTCGACGCCGCAAGCTGAGCCGAGCCGCCCGCCGGCGGTACGGTCTCTATCTGGTTCTGGGGATGGGAATCGCAGCGGCCGGGCCGCTGGCTTATGCTGCCTACCGCTACTTCATGGATTCTCCCCGCTACCGGCTGGCGACGCTCGATCAGATCGAGCTGGTGGGCAACCGGCATGTCTCCCGGCGGCAGGTGCTGGAAAAATTTGCCGCCGACGCGGGTCAGAGCATTTTCCGGATGCCCCTGGAGCAACGCCGCCTGGGAATCGAAGAAATCGCCTGGGTGGAGTCAGCCATTATCGAACGCACCCTGCCCAACCGCCTGCGAGTGATTTTGAAGGAGCGCCAACCAGTGGCGTTTTTCCGCACCGGCAGCGAACTCTCACTCATGGATGGCTCCGGGGTGGTGCTGGAGCGACCGGAGCGGGGCGAATTTCATTTTCCGGTGTTGACCGGGATTCCGCCGCACCTTTCGGCCGAGGAGCGTGCCCGGCGGGTTGGACTCTTTCGCCGCTTTCTCGAGGAGACGGAGCTGGTGGTGGCCGGGGCCGGCGCGCAGGTCTCGGAGGTTGATTTATCCGATGACTCCGACGTGCGCGTGACACTGACGGATGGCGACGGGGCGGTGGTGGTGCATTGCGGCAATGAAGGATTCATGGAGAAGATGCGGATCTACGCCGAACATATCGGCGAGTGGCGGTCCGCCAGAGGGGGATCAGGAAAGATCGTTTCGGTGGACTTGCGTTTCGAGCGCCAGGTGATCGTGCATGGGCCTCAGAAGGGGCAGGAGGGGGGCAAAGGTCGTTGATGGCGCGACGCAGCCGCAACCTGGTGGCGCTGGACATTGGCAGCCGCAAGACGTGCGTGTTGATCGGCGCGCCCGAGTCGGCTGCGCCGGCTGGCCCTGATCCAATCGGGGCTGGCGAAGCAAATGTCCGGCTGCTGGGCAGCGGGGTCGCCGAGTCTCGCGGGACACGCAGGGGAGTGATCGTGAATCTGGAAATGACGGTGGCATCCATCCGTCAGGCTGTGCAGCAGGCTGAGGCGGCTGCTGGCGCCACGGTGGAATCGGCGATGGTGGGGATTGCCGGCATGCACCTGAAATCGGTGAACAGCCGGGGCGGCGTCTCGCTCGGTTCGCGGCCGCGGGACATCACCCGCGAAGACGTTCGCAGCGCCGTGGACGCAGCGCGAGCTATCTCGCTGCCCGAGGACCGCGAGGTCATCCACGTCCTGCCCCAGGAGTTTTTGCTGGACGCGCAAAACGGCATCCGCGACCCCATCGGTATGATTGGTTCGCGGCTCGAAGCCAACGTTCATATCGTCACCGCTTCGGCTGCCGCCACCCAGAACGTCGTCACCGCGGCGAACCGGGCGGGGGTGCTCGTCGCCGACACGGTTCTTGAGCCGCTCGCGGCCGCCGACGCCTGCCTTTCCGCCGACGAAAAGGAATTGGGGGTGGCGTTGATCGACATTGGCGGCGGCACGAGCGAGTTGATCGTATTCGAGCACGGCGCGGTGCGGCATACCGGCGTGATCCCGGTGGGGGGCGACCATTTCTCCAACGACGTGGCCGTTGGCTTGCGCACGCCGATTCCGGAAGCCGAGCGGATCAAGTGCCGCTACGGCTGCGCCTTGTTCGATATCTTGAAGGAGGACCAGGCGATTGAGATTACGAGCGTTGGCGATCGTCCGCCGCGCACCGTTTTCCAACGCGCCCTGTGCGACATCCTCGGGCCGCGGGCTCAGGAACTGATTACCCTGATCCGCGACGAGCTGCGGCGCGGGGGCTATGATCGAGCCCTGGGCGCGGGGGTGGTTCTCACCGGCGGTGGCGCTCGCCTGCACGGGATGATTGAGGTGGCTGAACGAATCCTGGAAAAACCCGTCCGGCTGGCGATCCCGCGGCGGCTCGGCAATATGCCGCCCGACATCGAGCAGCCCGAATATTCGGCAGCGGTGGGGCTTTTGCTCTACGCAGGGCGGCTCGAGCGCCTGGAACAGCAGCGCCACGTCGGCTTTGGCGAACGGTTGAAAAAGCTGATGCGCGGGGAAGGCTTGTCCTGAGTCCGCCGCGCCTGCCCTGAGCGGAGTCGAAGGGGCGGACGAAGGAATGGAAATGAGAACAGCTCGTCGAGGAGGAGGAAGCATGGCCTCTCAAAAGGAAGCTCCCATCCGCTTTTCGTTTTCGGAGGAGCCGGGCAACGGAGCGCGCTTGAAGGTGGTGGGTGTCGGCGGTGGCGGGGGAAACGCCGTCAACCGGATGATTCGCGCCAAACTGGAGGGCGTCGAGTTTGTCGCCGCCAACACAGACCTCCAGGCGTTGAAGATGTCGCAGGCGGCGGTGAAACTTCAGCTTGGCGAAAAGCTGACCAAGGGTCTCGGTGCCGGCGCCAATCCGGAAGTTGGCCGCAAGGCCGCGCTCGAAGATACGGACAAGATTATTGAATCGCTTGAGGGCGCCGACATGGTGTTCATCACCTGTGGGCTGGGCGGGGGAACGGGCACCGGGGCGGCGCCCATCTTTGCCAGCCTCGCCAGCGAGCTGGGCGCGCTGACGGTGGCGGTGGTGACCAAACCCTTTGCCTTTGAGGGCAAGCGGCGCATGCTCCAGGCGGAGCAAGGACTGGCCGAGCTGGTGGAATGCGTGGACACGCTCATTGTCATCCCGAATGAGCGGTTGCTCGAATGCGTCGAAAAGGGCACCAGCTTCTTTGAAGCTTTCCGCATCGCCGATGATGTGCTGCGCCAGGGCGTGCAGGGAATCAGCGACATCATCACCATCCCCGGGATCATCAACCGCGATTTTGCTGATATCAAGACGATCATGCAGGGAATGGGCTACGCGGTGATGGGTACGGCAGTGGCCAACGGCCAGAATCGTGCGGTCGAGGCCGCCAACAAAGCGATCTGCTCGCCGCTCCTCGAAGATAATTCCATCCAGGGCGCCACCGGCATACTCCTGAACGTCACTGGCTCGAGCAGCCTCACTCTCCACGAGGTACATGAGGCTTCGACGATCATCCAGAAGGCTGCCCATGAGAATGCCAACATCATCTTCGGGGCAGTGCAGGACGACGCCATGAAGGATTCGGTAAAAATCACTGTCATTGCGACCGGGTTCAAGGAATGTAAAGTCAAGAAGACAGGCGTGAACGTTCGCCCGTCGTTTTTGCCCAAACCGCTCACGCTCCGAAAGGAACCGTTGGCAGCCCCTTCGAGAGCCAATGCTCCTGTGCTCGGGACGGATGCCCGTGGGGAACCGCGACCCATGGCCGCGGCAGCGGCTGCGGGAGCTCGCCCCGGTTCCATTCCTACTTCGGTCAATCCCGGGTCGCCGCCGAACACCAGCGCAGCCAAGCCCGGTCCTGTGTCACCGGCAGACGATCCGCAGGCGGACGACCTGGATGTTCCCACCTTCCTGCGAAAACAAGGACAGCGCCGGTAGCTGCAATAGGGGAGAGCTTGTGTCCGGGGCTGGAGGAAACTTCCCTGTCAACTGGCTGGGCTTGTGGCCTCGCTTTCTCCCGGCGCGACGGGCTACATCGAGCGTTTCCACCGGAGCCTGAAGGAGGAGCAAGTCTGGGTTAGCAAGTACCAAAGCCTGGAAAAAGCGCGAACCTGCATCGAGCGCTACATCTGGGAGTACAATCACGACCGGCGGTACCGCAGCTTGGGCGACCCGACGCCGAGGGAGGCGCTTGTGGGCTTTGAAAGTGACCTAAAAAATCGAGGCCCTGAGTGTCTAAATTATAGGGGTGCACTACAGGTATAATGCTATTTGTGAGGACACGGTGCTGTGATTACCAGCCTGAGAATTCGTAACTTTAAGTGCCTTGCCGACACCGGTCGGTTATCAATCAAGCCGTTGACTTTTCTTGTTGGCCCCAACAGCTCTGGTAAGACTAGCATCATCCAATCCTTATTGCTCCTACGGCAAACTGTCGAGAGTCGGGACTTAAAAAATCCTCTGAGCATAAACGGGCAGTACGTGCAGTTAGGATCTTATCCTGACTTGCTTTTCATGCATGGCTATAAAGCCCGCCTCCAGCTGGAACTAGAATTTCGCCCTCGCTTTCGCAATTATCTACCTCCCATGTTGAGGGAAGCGACTCACTACGGTCCCGAGGACTCTTACGATCGGATCAATTTCCAAGTTGAGTTCGGTTACAACAAAAAGGTCATGCAGATATTTCTGCACGGATGCCAGTTCCGTGTGTTTCCCGCTAGTTACCAGTTTGAGATCCTTAGAACTCCCGGCGGCAAATACCAAGTTCGGTACGGGAAGGGCGACGAGCCAGACACCAATTGGCGGGCCTTGGGGGTACCCGGTGTCGAGAAATTCTATACAGCAAGGAGTTTCGGGCTAATGCAAAATATCCCGACTTCGGTCATGCGCTTCCGCCGAGCGCTTTCCCTCCTCGCCAACCAGTTGGCTCGAGAGATCGAGAATCTGTTTGCTGGGGTCTTTTATATCGGCCCTCTTAGGGAGTGGCCGAAGAGAATCTACATCGCCACTGGCGAAGCTCCTCAGGATGTTGGCCTGAAAGGTGAGCTTTCGGTAGATGTGCTCTGGGTTCAAGCCCGTAGGAAAGCCACGAGGGAAAAACTGTTGGGGAAAGTGAATCACTGGATGCACGAGTTTGGCCTCGCGCTCAAGGTTGAGTTGAAACGAATCGGGGGAAATAACTACAGCGTTATCTTCCAGGACCCACATTCCGGGCTTAATGTGAATTTAGCTGACGTTGGGTTTGGGGCGTCTCAGATTTTTCCAATCGTTGTTGAAGGTTTCTATGCGCGTGACCGCGCAATGTTGTTAGTGGAACAGCCGGAGATACAC
>Ga0209619_10001292_pt1 | contig 18256 bp, 16 predicted proteins | sample Rifsed16ft3_FD_184011 | JGI IMG/M metagenome (GOLD analysis project Ga0209619, IMG submission 184011) | Soil microbial communities from Rifle, Colorado, USA - sediment 16ft 3 (version 2) | ecosystem: Environmental > Terrestrial > Deep subsurface > Rock core/Sediment | place: Rifle, Colorado... | reverse complement strand
GGGGTTCGCCATCTTCAAGGGACCAAAGCCTCGCCGAAAATAGAAGATGATCGCGGGGGCACGTCGTCATCTTCCGCGAAGCTCGAGCCCGCTCAATCGGTTCTTGGCCATTCAATGCAAGACAAGTAGGCCAGGAAGGCATCCTCGACCGCCAGCACATTGAGGACGCTGACCGCCCGGTCAGCAGACACCCTTGACGTGTCTCGGCTGGCTCCGTCATTCCCTGTCTTCTCAAGTCTATCAAATCAGCTCCCCCTTTCCCCCAACTGCCGGATGGGAATGGCCTCCGGGTTTGAGGGACATTCCCCTGCTTGGGCCTCGATCGTCCATGAAGCGAATGGCGGGAAGTCCGGGCGAGAATGCAGGCGCCCTTACCGCGGCGCAGGAGCACGCGCGCGCTCAGGCCGGCCAAGGGGCCGCACCGACGGGCACTGTCGCCCCTTCCCCGCTCAGCCCACCTGATCTCCGCGATTCGCCCCCCGACTTCCGAGGAGCCGGATGTGCCGGGCGAGCTCGGATCCGCTGATCAGTTCGAGCCTGCCCTCGGCCTCTTCGGCCGATTTCTTGGCCGCCGGGCTGAAGTCGCCGGTTCCGACAAGATACGCCCTCGAGATATCCGGATACAGGTCGAGCAGGTCCAGAGTCTGGCGCGCTTCGGCGATCCCCAGGTTGCCCTCATCTGCCAGACACCGGACAAGCACCCGTTCGATCCTGCCTTCTATCTCGCGCCAGGCGAGCATGTCGATCACATCGTCTGTGTCCCCAAAGAGCTGCTCGATCTCGGGGAATCCCATCGCGTGAATAAAATCCGCCACGGCGTCTGTCAATTCGGCCGGATCCATCCCCGAGACGAGCTTCTTATCCGGAAGGACCTCGGATTGGGCCTGATCATCGGTGTCCAATTGGAGCGGTGCTCCCGAAACCGAAGCCGCTTTGTCGATCTCGATGATCCTGATCAGCCAATCCTCCCGGCTAAGTTCGAATGGCCCGACTCTGCCCGCGGGCGAAGGCGGGCTTTGCCTCTCCACGAGATTATGCATCCGGGACTCGATCGTGGAGGCCGACCACAACTCGTACACAGTCAGGGGAGGGCCCGAGTCGGGAGGCGGCCTGAGAGCCTCCTCCGCCCGCAGCCGGACCGCCGGGTCTACATGTGGGTCGAAGTGGACAATGTAGCTGACTTCCGGCATCGGCGGCAGGTCGGCTGTTTCCCCGATCCCACTCAGCAACACATGCAGCACCTCGTCTCCCCGGAACCGGAGGAGGGCCTGAGCCTGGGGTTCGCCGCCTTCAAAGTGGTCGAGACAGATGGCGCCGAACCGGTCGAGCACCCGATACAGGGCCGCCTGCCTCTCCCCCTGATCGCGCACATGCACGACGACTTTCAGTCCGGCGGCCGCCAGGTCTTCCACGATTTCCGTCAGCAGGTGCGTCTTTGCCCCGTCGGCGCTGATCGGGCCATAGCTTGCGGCGTGCGCCAGTCGATCGATTGCATTCTGAAGATGCGAAGCGGAGACCGCATCTCCAAGTCCCGCCAGCCGACGGCGCTCTTCAGCCATAGTGCGTGAATACGCCTCGCGTTGTTTGTCTTCGAGGTCGACCCACAGTTCGAGGTGGGCGCGCGGCGGGAGCTGCTCTCGGACGTCGGTCTTGGTCCTCCTCAAGATCGATACCGGTGAGGCTTGAGGCCCGGTTGCCATCAGACCGGTCCCGGTATTGCCGGCCTCCGGCTGAGGGAACAGAAAACCGAAGACGGACAGCCAGAAGTCTGCCGTCCCAGGCGGCCCGCCGGTCAAGGCCACTCGTCGTGGTGCACGCAGCTTGTCGAGCGCCTGCCAGACTCGCTCTCCCTCCCTGCGGGCGCCGGCCAGGTCATCCAGGACGATGATGTCGAATGATCTTGCCGCCTCATCCAGGAACTCGCGTTCGACGTCGTCAGCGAAACCCGCGTGATCGCTGAGATAGACGTGAGATTGCGCTTCCCATCGCGTGCCCCGCTCCTTAGGTGTCCCGCGGATCACGCTCGACAGAAGGCTGGGCGCCCACGCATCCAGATGGGCAATCCAATGCCGGATGGTTGTCGGCGAACACAGGATCAAGGCCCGGTGAACCAGCCCGCGCTGCGTCAGGGCATAAACGGCCGAACATGCCTGGACGGTCTTCCCCAACCCGAGGTCGTCTGCCAGAAGAACGCTCCGGCCGAGAAGGATCTGTCGAACACCGTCTACCTGGTACGGGCGGAGGCGATGACCTCTCAACTGGGGAGCCGGAACCGGGGCAACTGCCGGAGGTTCGACGAGAGGCAGGATCCACTCCCACGGAGCGGGTGCGGTTCGGGGCGCCGGGTCCGCGGCCCATTGTTCGAGCAGGGTCTCGTTTGTCAGGGGTTCCTGGCCCGTCTTGCGTTGACCGAATATCGGCTGCCCGCTGGTTGAAGGACCGGGCTCCGCTGCCTGCGCGGCTTGTGCAGGCAGGATCGAGATCGGCCCTGGTGGGTGAAAGTCAGCAAGGTTGTTTCTCGCAACCAGCGGAGGCGCCAAAGTCAGGTCTATCCTGAACGGAGGGACAGGCGAGACGATCGCCATGCTGTTGGACAGGGGGTGGGCTTGGAGCAACGGGACCGAGAGTGGAAGATCGCGGGCTTGGCCGATAGTCGGGATCTTGCCCGGGAAAAGCCCCCGACCCAGCGTGGTACGCCAGGTGGGCATCTCAGCCCTTGGGCGAATCGCCGACTTGGAGGCTGTGCGCCTCCTCCAGCGCCGCGCGGATTCGGAGGAACGGCTCCATGATGTTGCGCCCGCGCAGCCGCGCCGGCATTGCGTCGCCTACGGTGTCGGCTTCCGTCTCGTAACCGGGAAAAGGCTGCAAGGCGTATTGGCCGTCGACGGATGAGCGGAGCCAGAGGAGCGGCATCTCAAGCTGAGGCCTGAGCTTGAGAAACTCGGCGTCACGGACGAGAACGAAGTCTGCCCGGCTTTCCAGGGTCTTGAGCAGGGGCCCCCCCAAGAGGACGGTGCAGATGTACTCGTGGAGTGTATCGCCGTAAAGGATCTTCTGAAGCGCGCTCGGGCGGATCGCTCCGCTGACCCGGAACTCGAGTGGACGGGTCCTCTCGTCGGTCACCAGACAACCGCCCCGAAAGGATGCGCCGTCGTCGAATGTACCCAGGTCGAGGAACGCCAGGACCTTACCTTCTGTCCTCGGCGCGGATGGCTCAGTCACGCTAACAACCTCGTGGGCATTCGCCGCACGGTTCCCCCGTTCCCGAGTGGCGCTACGCGCACACTCTATCGCAAACGAACGAATCTCGCAAGCTGAAGGCCGAGGCGGGTGTATCCCAACGTGGGGAGCGCAGATTACCGGCGACGATCAGCCCGAGGAGGGACCGTGCATGTTACTGGGCGTGGGGAAACAGCCGAGAGCCACCCCAAGGTCGTTGGGTAAGGCCTCGGTAGAGGTCGGTATACCGGCGCAGGGTCCTGGTCAGGCTGTGGCGTCGGACCATAGCCCGGCTGGCCCGGCCCATGGCCGGCCAATCCGCCGGAGCATCGGCCAGTTGCGCCATACGGCGGGCTGCGTCCTGGGGGTCGCCGGGCGTGAACAGGTACCCGTTGACACCACTGTGCACCAGCTCGGGCAGAGCATTGGCGTTGGCAGCCAGAACCGGCAGCCCGGTGGCCATAGCCTCCAGTGTGGCGATGCTCTGGAGCTCGGCCTCGCTCGGCATGGCAAAGATGTCGGCGCTGTTCAGCAAAGGTGGGAGGGCCTCGCCGGTTACCCGACCGGTGAACACAACCCTGCCCTGACCAAGAAGGCCCAACTCACCGGCCCGCTCGTGCATCACCGCGTCGTAGCGGCCGGTGCCCACGATCGCCAGTTGGATGTCACTTCGGGACAGCAGCGCCAGGGCATCCAGCAACACATCCAGGCGTTTCTCCTGATCAACACGGCCGAGGTAAATGAAAAGGGTCTTGTGCACGTCGAGCCCGAACTCCCGCCGAACCGCCCCCCGGTCGAGGTCCGGCATCGGCCGGAACTTCGATAGATCGACCCCGCAAGAGATGGGGAAGACGGGGACACCGAGACCCTGGGCCTTGAGGATCGAGGCGGCCGTCCGGGTGGGCGTGGTTACGACGTCAACCTTGTCGTAAGCCTGGATCATCGTCCACCAAAGCAGGTGTTCGACGACCGGCCGTGTCCAGGGGATCTTGTTGATGTAGTGAATGATATTGGCCGGCAAGAAGTGGTTCGTGCCGGCGACCGGAAGCCCGCGCTGTCGGCCTTCCATCATCACCCGGCGGCTGAGGGGGTAGTGATCCTGAATATGAACGACGTCGGGGCGGAACTCGTCAAACAGCTGATGGACTCGGGCCGCCGGCAAGAGCGCCAGGTACGCGTCCGGATAGGAAGCGCCCAGAGGTGCGGCCGATAACCCTTCCACACGGACGCCGTTGCGGATGATCGAGTACGAAGTGACGTGATCGGAGGGGACGACAACCATGACCGGGTGCCCGGCGCGGGCGAGACCCTCCGCCAACCGAACGGTGAAGACCGCCTGACCATTGGTGGCGGGGTAGTAGGTTTGTCCTGAGATTACGATTCGCACAACGCTGCCTTCCACAGAAAGGGCTGAACCAGCGAATCATGCAGCCTCTCCACCACCGTCCTCCGGCTGTCCGCTTGTCGGCTCACGGATAGACCTCAGCCAAAGGCGACCGGTGATGAATACTGCGACTGCGCCAACCGTGATTCCAAGGAAGCGAAGGGTTGTCTCCATCCCTCCCACGGACACGCCCAGCTTGTAGCCTGCAAAGACCAGCGCTCCGGTCCAAATGAACTCGCCGAGGATCAGAGCCCCGATCCAACGCCGAACCGGGACTTTCGCCAGACCCGTCGCGACCAATGCCGGGATCGACAGGCTCGCCGTGAGCTTGCCAATGAGGATGAGCCTCAAGGCGTGAAGGCGAACCTCTTGCTGGAGGCGGAGCACGTGTTCCTTCCTGAGGCGGAAGAAACGCCCCCAGCGGATCAGCCATTCGCTCTTTCCCATGTAGCCAAGAGAATACCAAAGGGTATCGGCCGTCAGGTTACCGGTGGCGGCGGCGGCGAAAACCCAAACCGGCCGCATCAATCCCGCCGAGGCGGCGATCGCTCCGACCAAAGTCGCCACCGGTCCCTCGACGAGAACAAGCAGGGCCAGGACCACATAGGCCCAGCCTCCGAGTTGGGGGATCTCCCCGGCGGCTACGGTCGACCAGACCTGCTGGAACATCTGGAGCCACTGGCCTACCAGGTGCACTAGGATCATCCTCCCGAAGCTACATCAAAGACACCCATCACCCAGGACCGACAGAGCCATCCGGCCCGGCCGTCATCACCGGACGATTAGGCTCTGGTTCACCTTATCGCTTGAGGCAGTCGCGCAGACAAGAAAGAGCACCCTGGCTCGCTGAAGGAGCAACCGAACCACCGCAGTTCTCGGCCGCGCGCCAGAGCCCCCTGCCGTCATTCGGCTCTGCTTGCGCCGCGCTGGTCAGGGGCTGCGCCGTTGAGTCTACTCCCTTCTTTCCGGGGATGAAGATTAATGTTGGATTCACGTTTTCTAGGTCGTGCTCGTCGGTAACCAAGGCATGGCCGGGCCGGGCACGCCCAGCAAGTCCGCCAAGCCGGCTCTGGCCGCCAGGCGGTCATCCCATGGATACTCGGTCTCGCCGAAGCACATCGATTGCTCGTGACCTTTTCCGCAGATGATCACCAGGTCTCCGGGCTGAGCACGCAGAAGCGCGGCACGGATCGCCTCGCCTCGATCGGGGATGCGCAGAAACTGATCGCCCTCTTTGGAGCCCGCCCCTTGCATGCCGGCTGCCATTTCTCCGAGGATCACTTCGAGTGATTCGCCTCTGGGGTCTTCGGCGGTGAGTATCGTCAGATCGGCCAGACCTGCGGCCACCTGTGGCATGAGTCGCCGCTTCTCGATATCGCGCAAGCCCGCCGAACCGAAAACCGCGATCACGCGACCGCCGGTGAGTTCACGGGCCGTCTGGAGCGCCTTGGCCAGCGCGTTGGGAGTGTGGGCGAAATCGACGATGACGCCGAACGGTTGACCAAGGTCCACTCTCTCCATCCGTCCCGGGACTCCGGTGAGCCGGGTGAGGCCCTCAGCGGCATCCTCCGGCGAGATCCCCAGCCCTTCGACGGCGACGGCAAAGGCTGCCAGGCAATTGGATACGTTGTGCGCACCAACGAGCCCGCTCCGAACCGGGAGATCGTAGCCCCGGCCGTGGATGCGGAATCCAATCCCGTCGGCGTCCGTCTGGATCTCGCCGGCCCGGACATTCGCGCCTGCCGATATCCCGTATGAGATGCACTCGACATCGGTTCTGCGCGCCAGATAGTCAGACGAACCATCGTCCATGTTGAGGATCGCTTTACGAGGTGTGCCATGCGACTTCATGGGGGTTTTCGCCAGACCGGAGAACAGCTCGCCTTTTGCGGCCCGATAGGCCTCAAACGTGCCGTGGAAGTCAAGGTGCTCGTGCGTGATGTTGGTCACGACAGCCAGATCGAAGTCGCACGCAGCCACCCGTTTCTGGGCGAGCCCGTGCGAAGTCGCTTCGACAATGGCGTGGCTCGTGCTGGCCTTTGCCATCTTGGCCAGGAAGGCCTGAAGCTCGAGCGCCCCGGGCGTGGTGACGTGGAAGCCGGTGTCGAAGATCTCTTCCCCGATGACGGCTTCCACGGAAGTCACCATGCCCGACCGGTGCCCGGCAGTGAGCAGGATCTGATGGATCAGGCTGCAGGTTGTCGTCTTGCCGTCGGTTCCCGTCACCCCGATCATCACAAGCTGGCTGGCCGGGTATCCGTACCAGGCCGCCGCCAGCCAGGCCAGCGCCTCCCGGGAGTCTTCGACCCGGAGGTACGGCAGCCCCAGATCGGGATCGACCCGTTCGCCAACCAGCGCCGCGGCTCCGCGTTGAGCCGCATCTGGCAGGTAGCGATGACCGTCTGTCTGCGTACCCTTGACGGCGACGAACACCGAACCCGGGAAGACATGACGCGAATCGGCCGTCACACCTGTGACCCGAACGTCACCCCAATCAGCACCGCCGAATTGGGGAAACGCGGTGAGCAAACTGCGGAGGTTCATGGAGAGATAGACAGCCGACGACAGACATTGGACGACTTGCGATCGTCTGTCGTCTGCCGTCTGTGGTCCGAATTAACGCAGACTCTGGCGGAGGCTTTCGAGCTGGGCCGCCACCGAGCCATCGAGGACCTTGTCACCCACCCGGATCACAAGACCGCCCAGGATGCGCGGATCGACGCGGAAACTGATCGTCGCGCCATCACCCATCTGGCGCACAACTTGACTACGGACCGTCGCTTGCTCTTCCGGCGTCAGCGGCAATGCGCTGGTGACCTCGGCGCTCGAGCCGGCCAGCCCTTGGTCCTCGAGCACAACGACTTTGCCGGCTTGAAGCCCGCTGAAGAAATCGGCCACGAGCGATCGCTGGCGCTTTTCATCCAGGGTTTCCCCGATGAGTTTCTGAGCGGCGGCGATGGCCAGACCGGCCACCTGGCCTCTCAGCTCGGCCAGCGTCTGAAGCTTGGCCTGCTCGGCCGCGGCCGCAGCCTCTTGACGAAGTCTGCCGGCTTCGTGTTCCCCGCCCACTCTGATTTCGAGGGCGGCTTTCTCAGCCCGCCCGGTCGCCTCGCGCATGATCTGGGCGGCGTCTTGCTGGGCCTTGGCCAGGATTTGCTGCGCCTCGTGCTCGGCGTTAGCCCTCGCTTCAGCGGCGATGCGCGCGTCTTCCAGTCCCTGCGCGATCGCCTCACGTCGACGCTTGAGCAATGCGACGATCGGCTTGAACACCCAGGCCCGCAACACGACGAACATGATCGCGAAATTCAGGATCTGGACGAGCAGATACCCCAGGTTGATTCCAAGCGCTTCCAAGGTTGCTCCCTTCTCTGTTCGTGCGCGGCGATGATCAGAATACGAACAGAATGAGTAGCGCGACTACGAGAGCGTAGATGGCCGTCGCCTCGGCGAACGCAATACCCAGGATCATATTCGTCTGGATCGTACCGGCTGCATCGGGGTTGCGCCCCATCGCCTGCACCGCACCACCGGAGACGACGCCGATGCCGATGCCGCCGCCGATCACGCCGACCATCGCCAGACCGGCGCCGATGAGCTTACCGAGGATCGTGGCTGCCACGACGATATCACCAACCATGTGCTTCTCCGCCTCCATCGGATGAGAGGCGCCCGACCATGCGGCGCCCTAGTGAGTCGCTTCTTCGTGCGCGTGACCGGCCGTTGCCTGAGACATGAATACCAGGGTCAGCATTCCGAAGATCAAGGCCTGGATCAGACCGATAAAGAACTCAAACAAGAGCACCGCCGACTGGGCAAAGACCGGAATCAGGCTCCCGATGACGAACAGAAGGACGGAACCGGCGAAGATGTTGCCGAACAACCGGAAGCCGAATGAGAGGATCTTCGAGGTCTCGGAGATGAGCTCGAGGAGCCCGACGCCGAAGTCGATTACCCCGAAGAGCGGCCGGCTGAAAAACGTCTTGAAGTTCAAGAACTTGGTGAAGTATGAAAGGCCCAGGGCTCGGATGCCGACGATCTGGGACATCACCACCGAAATCACCGCCAGACTGATTGTGAAGTTGAGGTCGGTCGAGGCGACTCGGACGAACGGGGCCAAAATGTAGCCTTCCCCTTCGCCGGCAGCCTCGCCTTCGGGCTTGACGATCGTAACCACCGGCAGTCCACCGACCCGGGCTATCTCCTGTACGGGATACCCCTGTGCAGTGCCTTCGGCATGGTGGATCAACCCGATGCTGTCCGTCCCCGGGATGAGTTCAAGCCAATTCGAGATGAGAACGAGCATGACGATGGCTGCCATCCAGGGGAAGATCGTCGCCGCCCACTTGCCGGCGGTGGACTCGGCCATCGAGTACAACGCTTCCATCAGAGCCTCGACCGCCCCGGCGACGCCGCGCAAAACCAGCTCCCCGCTTCGGATGGCGCGGCGAATGACCAGGGCCAGGACCAGGAGGAGCACGTCGCCGATCAGGGTGGCGAGGAGCGTGTTGCTCAGATAGAAATCGCCGATGACCGGCAGGGTGAACAGCCGGCCGGTGATCGCTTCCGCCGGCAGCTGTACGTGCGGCAAGATCGGTGGATAGGCTCGGGCGGCAAAGACACCCAGGATCACCAGGACCAAGATGATCCAGCGGTTAACACCCCAGCGCCAGCTACGACTCTTTTCCAACTTCATCCTCCATCTCGGTGGAAGGCGCAGGTTTTCCCTTCCCGCTCTGAAGCCTCGCCAGACCGGAGGTCAAGATGCGCACCATCAGATAGAGCGTGACCGGTACGCTGCCCAATACAAGCAGCAAAGTGAAAAGGGGCTTGCTACCAAACTGGCTGTCGAGCCGCATGCCGGCGACCAGAGCCCCGGCGATGATCACCAGGCTCACACAACCGGACTGACCGATCAGACTGACCAGGGCGACCGACAGTGATGCCTGATCCTGACGAGGTCCCTGTCCTGCCCCGGTCATAGTTCGCGAAGTGTATCACAAGCTCCGCGAGCCCGTCAAACATCGCCCCCCAAGCCGACCATATTCGGCGGCGTCGACATGCCCTGAACCCGGGACCCAGGACCAAGATCCGAAAACCGATCCTAGAAGATCCCTTTGGCGGCGGCCATCGCCCAATCGAGCCAGGGCGCGCTGATCGTTCCGACGATGACAATCGCTGCCACGCACAGAGCAAGGGCCAAGGCGTGCGGGCCGGGGACGGCGATCGGTTTGTCCTCGTCGTCGGAGCGATACAGGTAGATGACCTTAAGGACCGTCATGTAGTAGTAAAGCCCGGCGATCGCGTTCAATACCCCGACGAACGCTAGCCAGATCCACCCGCTCTGGACCGCGGCGGCGAAGACATAGAACTTGGCCACAAAACCCGCCAGGGGGGGCATACCGGCCAGGGAGAGCATCGCCACCATCATCACCAGCGCCAGACCGGGCGCGCGACGGCTGAGGCCGGCGTAATCGGCGATCTCCTCCGAACCGGCCGAGCGGGCGAAGAGGACAACCACAGCAAACGCCGCCAGATTGGTGACGATATAGGCGACCAGATAGAACACCAGGCTGGCGGCTCCAAGCTCCGATAGGGCAACCAGGCCGATCATGGCATATCCGGCGTGGGCGACGGACGAGTACGCTAGCAGGCGCTTGATATTGTGTTGACCCAGGGCCAGGAGATTGCCGATGGTCATCGTGGCCGTGGCCATTGCCGCCAGAAGCGCGGTCCAGGTGAATTCGATCGAGGGAAAGGCTACCAGCATCACGCGGACGAGCACGGCGAAGCCGGCGGCTTTAGAGGCGGTAGAAATGAAGGCCGCAATCGGGGTTGGCGCGCCCTCGTACACATCCGGCGTCCAGAAGTGAAACGGCACGGCGGCGATCTTGAAGCCGAAACCCACCACGGTCAGCATGGCGACTCCGCCCAAGACCCAGGGAGTGATCGCCCCCACCCGGAGTCCTTCGGCCAGACGATACAAATTGGTTTCGCCGGATAGGCCGTAGAGCAAGCTGAACCCATAAAGCATGACCGTCGAAGTCAGCGCGCCGAACAAGAAGTACTTGAGGCCGGACTCGGCCGACTTGTCGTCTCGCTTCAGGTAACCGGCCAGCACATAAAGCGGAATCGAGGTCGTCTCAATCGAAAGGTAGAGCATGATCAGATCGGCTGAAGCGGCCATCAGGCTCATGCCAAGCGTCGAGACGACAACCAGCGCGTAGTATTCGCCCTGATCGCCGATATCCGAGAGGCCGACCGACAGGAGACAGGTGACCGCTGCGGCGAACAAGAAGACGACCTGGAACGAGAATGCCGGCCAGTCGTGCCGGAGCATCCCGCCGAAGACCAGACTCGAAGCGCCGGCAGGCCGGCTGTAGACCATGGCCGCCACAAGGGTCAGCGCCAAGCCGGCGAAGGTCAGCCAGCCCAAATACTGGCGGCCCGCGCGCCAGAAGAGGTCGGCCGCAAGGACGACAATCACCAGTACCAGAAGCAGGATTTCGGGAAGAATGGAGATCACCATCGAGCCGAGCGCGGCTTGCGACGCCATCACATTCCTCCCACGATGCGCACCACGGCGCTCGCGCCCGACTCGACCATGGGCGCCATCACGGCCGGAAAGATCCCGATGAGGATCAAGATCCCCGCCAGCACGGCCAGCGCCACCTTATCCTGACCCCGGACGGGGCCGATGTGCCCGGCTAGCTCCGCTGACATGTCCCCAAAGAACACCCCACTGACGACGCGCATGATGTACGCCGCGGTGATCACGATACCCAGGGCGGCGATCAACGCCACGATCGGTTGCACCTGCCACAGCCCGAGGAAGATTGGGAACTCGGCGACAAAGCCCGAGAACCCGGGCATGCCCATCGACACCAACCCCCCGACGATGAAGGCCACCGCGACCAGCGGCATGACCTTGTTGAATCCTCCCAGATTGGGGATCTCGCGCGTGTGGGCCCGGTCGTAGATGATCCCGACCACGGCAAAGAAAAGGGCTGTCATCACGCCGTGCGAGAACATCTGCAGCCCGGCCCCGGTTAGACCATTCAGATTGAGCGTGGCAAAGCCGAGCATCACCAGACCCATGTGCGAGACGGAAGAGAACCCGATGACGTACTTGAAGTCCGTCTGGACCGAGGCGATGAGGGCACCATAGATGACATTGATCGTCCCCAGCACCAGGATATACGGTGCCCAAAACCTCGCCCCTTCGGGGAGCAGCATGATCCCCACGCGCAGCGCGGCGAAGGCGCCCAGCTTCATCAGAACCCCGGCGTGAAACATGGAGACCGCCGTCGGCGCAGCGACGTGTCCATCCGGCGACCAGTTATGGAAGGGGAACAGGCCACCCAGCACGGCGAAACCGAGGAAGACGAACGGGAACCACAGACGCTGGAACGCCGGCGTGAAAGCCGCCTGTTCGAGCTCGAGCATGTTGAATGTGCCCAGGCCCGAGGTGAAGTACATCGCCAGGGCCCCGACAAGGGACACGACCGAGCCGATGAACAGATACAGCGTGAGTTTCATCGCGGCGTATTCGCGCGTGACCTTCCATCCCCAGATCACGATCAACAAGTACATCGGGAAGACTGCGATCTCGAAGAAGAAGAACAGTTGGAAAAGGTCGAGGGAAGCGAAGACCCCGAAAACCCCGGTGGCCAGGATGAACAGGAAGGCGAAGAACTCCCGCGGACGATCGTCGATCCCCCACGAGATCAGCACTCCGGTGAAGATGACCACCCCGGTCAGGAGCACCAGCGGCAGGTTCATTCCATCCACGCCGACATGATAAGAAATCCCCAGGGCGGGGATCCATCTGAGCTGCTCGACGAACTGATAGCCTCCAACCGCCTGATCGTAAGAGATGTAGGCGGCGACTGACAGCCCGGCGGCGATGACCGCCGCCGTCAGAGCGAAGCCCCGGATCAACCCAGGCCGCTCAGATGGGAGCAGGAGAATCAGAACGGCCATGGTGATCGGGGTGAAGATGATGATGCTCAATATCGGGAAGTTCATATTAGCGGTCAGCCCTCAGCGATCAGCTTACAGCTCACAGCTTTCAGCGGTCAGCTTACAGCCTTCAGCAATAAGCAATTAGCAGTTAGCCATCAGCGAACGGCTCTCAGCGGTCGGAAGCCAAGCAATAAGCAGTAAGCAATAAGCCTTCAGAATCCTCACCCATGACGCTTATCATTGAGCTTCGACCTTCACTTTGCGGATAAGCGTTGAGAGCATGCTCTTCAACTCATGCACCATCGCACGAAGCTGTACGTCCTTCTCTTCCGTAAGGTATCCCAAGTCTTTGGCGAGCAACAAGTGATACTCCAATTCCAAGGTCGAGCCCATGGCGATTTGCAGGAAACGCCCAAGCTCGGCATTGCCTCCCCGGCCACATCCTTCTGCGATGTTGGCCGGGATTGAGACCGCCGCGCGACGGGTTTGGGTCGTGAGACCATACAGCTCTTCCTTTGGAAATCCTCTCGTCGCCTCATAGACCATCAGCACAAGCGCGTGGGCCTTGTGCCAGGTCTTCAATTGTCTGAAGTCCTTCACTTTCTACCCCCACTCCCTCGCTCATCCTCGATGGCCTCGCCCCTCAAAGCCCTCCCTCAAGTTCTTTCTTATTGCTTATTGCTTATTGCTTATTGCCTATTGCTTATTACTTATTGCTTATTGCTCATTGCTTATTGCTTATTGCTTGCCCCACCTTGTGCCAGACCGCATCTGCCACTCTATCCAAACAGATGCAAGACCGTCTTATTGATGACACCAAGAATCCACGCCGGCCACACCCCGATCCACAGCATCAGCGCCATGAGCGGACCGATAGCGGCGATCTCACGCCGGTTGATCTCGAGCGAATGATCGGCCCACTTCGGGTTGAGCGGACCGTGCAGAACCATGCCGACGCCTCTCATGATGTAGGCGCCGGTAACCAGCAACCCGATCATGGCCAGGGCGGTGTAGACGGTGAAGATCGGCCAGACGCCGCGGACAACCAGGAACTCCGAGACGAACCCGTTAAGACCCGGCAACCCGAGGGAGGCCATCGAGGTGAAAATCAGAATCCCGCCGTAAACCGGCGCCAGCGGGAACAGCCCACCGAATGAACGCAAGTCACGCGTGTGTGTCCGATCGTAGATCACGCCGACCAGCAGGAACATGCCGGCCGCCGATAGGCCGTGATTGAACATTTGCAGGACGGCGCCGTTGAGCGCGATCACCGCGTCGGGGGCGGCCAGCGTGCCGCGAGCGTAGGCCGCTGCGGCGATCCCCAAAACAACAAACCCCATGTGGTTGACCGAGGAGTAGGCCACCAGACGCTTGAAGTCCTCCTGACCCCAGGCGGCGAACGCCCCGAAGATGATCGCCAGAACGGCGAGCAACCCAAGCGCGCCGGCGTAGGTCTTGGCTTCGACAGGATAGAGCGGCAACACCAGGCGCAGGAACCCGTAGGCACCCAGCTTGAGCAACACCCCGGCCAGGATCATCGAACCGGCGGTCGGGGCTTCGGTGTGGGCGTCCGGCAACCAGGTATGGAACGGCCAGATGGGGACCTTGATGGCGAAGGCGATCACGAACGCCCAGAAAGCGATCGCCTTGACCGTCCCGACGGAGAGAGTGATCGGGAGGCCAAGGAGAGTCAGAGGCTCGCGCAATCCGGACCACAGGACCGAGATCTCTTGAAGGTCGAACGTCCGCGACGCCACGCCGATCAGCTGAATCGCCAGCAACAGGCCCAGAGAGCCGGCCATGGTGTAGATCAGGAACTTGAATGAAGCATACTCACGGTTGGCGCTGCCCCACTGGTTGATCAGAAAATACATCGGGATAAGGCCGATCTCCCAGAACACGAAGAAAAGCAACAAGTCGATCGTGAGAAACACGCCCAGCATGCCCGTCTCGAGCATCAGGAAGAGCGCCATGTAACTCCGGACGTTCTCGGCGATGCTCCACGAGATCAGGAGCGCCAGCGGCGTCAGCAGTGTAGTCAGGAGGACCATCGGGACCGACAAACCGTCGACACCCAGGTGGTAGCTCGATCCGACCGCCCGGTACCAGTCCGCTTGCTCGACAAACTGATAGCCGGAATGCGCGGCGTCGTAGGCCAGCCAGAGCCAGATCGACAGTCCCAGCGGGACGAGGCTGGCAGCGAAGGCAACGCCGCGGATGAGCCCAACCCTCGCGCGCGGCAGGAAGAGAATGACAATCGCCGTCAGCGCCGGGAGGAAGAGGATCAAGGTGAGCAGGTGGCTCGCTACAAACTCCATGCGTGAGTACTCCGCGTGCAAAGACATTGCGACCAGTCCCCGAGGCGATCACGCCTCAGGATCGTGATCTTGACGGACGTCAGGGCCGGATGGCCAGAGTGTAGGACAGCACCAGCCCGGCGAACAGAAGGCCGACCACTAGGTAGAACTGAACCCGGCCGGTCTGGATCCAGCGCAACCCCCGCCCACCTCGTTTCACGCCCTCGCCGACCATGTCACCCGAGCCGTTGATGATGGGCAGGTCGATCACGTTTCGCAGGAAGGAACCGACCCGAAGAGCGAACCGCCCGATCCCGTGCAGAATGCCATCGATCACGACACGGTCAAGCCAGCGAGAGGTGAACGTCTCGGCAAACCAGTAAGCCGGTCGAACGAACGCAAAGGAATAGAGTTCGTCGAAGTAGTACTTCCGCTGGAGAAGTGTGTAAACCGGGCCCAATGGACCGACGAGAGGATCGGCCTGCTCGGCCCGCACCCGGCGGTATACCAGCCATCCCAGAAACAGGCCGCCAAGAGCGGCGAGCACGGAGGCCAGAACCGGGACAGCGTTGAAATGCGTCGCAGCCGGCTCCTCGAGCAGAGTTCCCCCGACGAAGGCGTGGAACCAATTCGGCAGAACGCCCCCCAACACCGGGAAATCATCGGCGATCCCGAGCCACCCGGCACCGACGGCGAAGACCGCCAGGATCACGAGCGGGATCGTCATCGTCGGGACCGATTCACGGGCGTGCTCGGCGGCCGAGCTGCGCGGCCCACCCAGGAATGTGAGCGTGATCTGGCGGCCGGTATACAAGGCCGTCAACAACGCCGCCAGGACCAGCGCGCCGAAGACCCACACCTGTCCAGTCTCGTATGCGTGGCCCAGGATCTCATCCTTCGACCAGAAGCCGGCTGTGACCAGCGGGAAACCGGACAGGGCCAGACCCCCGGCGACGAATGCCCAGAAGGTGATCGGCATCTTCCGGCGCAGCCCGCCCATGTTCCGCATATCGTTGGCGTCGATGTGCTCATGGGTGGCGTGCGCTCCGTGCTCCACCCCATGGATAACCGAGCCGGAGCCGAGGAAGAGCAGGGCCTTGAAGAAGGCGTGGGTTATCAAGTGGAAGGCTGCCGCCACGAAGGCGCCGATGCCCACGGCAGCGACCATGTACCCGAGCTGTGAGATCGTCGAATAGGCGAGCACGCGCTTGATGTCGTTTTGCGTTACGGCGATCGTCGCCGCGAAGAGCGCCGTGAAGGCCCCGATGGCGGCGATCACCCACATCGTCGGAGTGAGCGCCTGACCCTCGTACCAGCCGGCGGTGATGAGCGGGAAGAAGCGTAGGATGAGGTACACGCCGGCCGAGACCATGGTCGCGGCGTGGATCATCGCCGAGACCGGGGTTGGGCCTTCCATGGCATCCGGCAGCCACACGTGCAGCGGCCACTGGGCCGACTTACCCACGGTGCCCAGGAACAGCAACAGCCCGATCAAACCGGCGATGGAGAGCCCGGCGACGACGGAAGGACTCGCCGCCAGTCGCTCCAGGACGGGAGCCGAAAAGATGGCCCGATAGCTGAGCGTGCCGGTGACAGAATACAGGTAGGCCAGGCCGAGCAACATGAAGACGTCGCCGACGCGGGTCGTCATGAAAGCCTTGACCATCGCCTTGCGAGCGGATTCTTTGGCGTACCAGAAACCGATCAGCAGGTACGAGCACAGACCCATGATCTCCCACCCGATGAACAGGGTGAGCAGGTTATCCGAAACGACCAGGGTGAGCATTCCGAAGGCGAACAAGGAGATGAAGGCGAAGAAGCGCGCGTACATCGGCTCGATCCCGCCGGCCCGGGGAGGCAGTCCCGGCACATCCTCGTTATCGCGCGGGCTGCCGAAGTTGTGATACCCGACGCTATAAACGAAGATCGCCAGGCAAGTCCAGGCGACGAAGAAAAGCGTGACCGCACCCAGCGGATCGATCAACACCCCGATGTGCAGCGCCGTGCCCGCCGTTGGAAGCCAGGCGATCGACGAGGCCAAGGGGTGCTCCCCCAGACGCTCGACGGACAGGGCCAGGATGAAGACCGACATCGCCAACGCCCACGAAATCAGCATCGCTCCGACGGCGATGGTGTGGCTCAGCCGGTTGCTCCGATGAGCAAAGAGCACGATCAAGAAGAATGACAGGATCGGCGGGAGCGGGATTAGCCAGCTCAGGATCTCAGGTCGCATGAGGCCTCGTCTACCACTTGAGCATGTCGATTTCTTCCGCGACGACGGTTGATCGCTTCCGATAGATCGAGATGATCAACGCCAGACCGACTGCCGCTTCGGAGGCCGCCACGGCGAAAACGATGATCGCGAAGACCTGCCCGGCAAGAAACCCCGGAGTGATGTATCGCCAGAACGCGACCAGATTGATGTTCACGGCGTTGAGCATGAGCTCGATCCCCATAATGATGGCGACCGAGTTGCGCCTGGCCAAGGCCCCATAGAGACCGATGCAAAACAGCGCCGCGGCGAAGATCAGGTACCAGGAAAGAGGGATCACGACTCACCTCCTTCGGCACCAGCGGCCTTCGGAGGCAAGGCGATCACGATCGCTCCGATCAACGCCGCCAGCAGCAAGACCGAAGCCGTTTCGAACGGAAGCACGTATTGATCGAGCGAGACCAACGACTGGCCCAGATCGCGCACGATATCGCCGGGATTCCCCGGAAGGACCGGCGCCCCTGCGGTCAGAGTCGGGATCTGGGTCAGCATGGCCAGCAGCCCGCCGAAAAGCAGCAACGAAGCCAGGGCGGCGAGCCACCAACTCCGGGTCACCTGCGATTGACTGTCTGCCGCGATACGGCGCGTGAGCATGACGGCGAAGATGATCAGGATCGCGATGGCTCCGATGTAGACCGCAACCTGCACGACCGCCAGGAAGCCCGCCTCGAGCAACACGAATAACACGGTCACTCCGGCCAGGGCTATGATCAGCCACAGGGCGGCGTGCACCAGGTTAGGACTGGCGACGACCATCATCCCCGAGGCCAACGTGGCGGCCGCCGTCAGGAGGAAGATCAACTGCAACACCGTCATGTTTCTTCTTCTCTCCGTATCACGCTTGAGCTGCCGCGGCCGATTCTTCGACAACCGGCTCGAGCCGGCGACGGGCCGACCGGGCGTAGGCACCGATCAACCACATCGTCGCCAGGACCAGGAGCGCGTTCGCACCCAGAAGAGCACCTGCCCGGCTGAACCCCATTTGAGCGGCCAGCTTGTCGGCGACCGCCGTCACGACGACTACCGCCAGCGATAGAGGTGTGAGGAACTTCCAGTTGAACGCGTTCAGTTGATCGATCCTGAGGCGGGGAAACGAGAACCGCACCCACATGACCCCGAAGT
>Ga0209619_10001288_pt1 | contig 18272 bp, 16 predicted proteins | sample Rifsed16ft3_FD_184011 | JGI IMG/M metagenome (GOLD analysis project Ga0209619, IMG submission 184011) | Soil microbial communities from Rifle, Colorado, USA - sediment 16ft 3 (version 2) | ecosystem: Environmental > Terrestrial > Deep subsurface > Rock core/Sediment | place: Rifle, Colorado... | reverse complement strand
TCGCAAAGGAGTTCGCCTGGATGATGGGAAACCTGCCGGCGGGGAGGTATATGTGCTTCCGGGAGGGAAAGGAAAAGAAATCGGCATTATCATCCACGAAGGCCGTAATCGACAGGTCCGGAAAATACCGGGAACTAGCGGGCATCAATCGTCTTTCGTCCCTCGAGGAACTACACAGACTGCTGGAGTAGACCCGTTTGGTCTCCGAGGCCAAGGTCAGGCTCTACGAACCACGAGACACTCGCGCCGTTCTCGCTCTAGCAGAAAAGTATGCTTCTTGGGATGCAACTCCCACCCTGGCAGACATTCAAGGGTTCCACGCACAAAACCCAGACCTGTTCTTCGTGGCGGAAGTTGAGAACGAAGTTGTAGGTTTCGTCTACGGCCGAGAATCAAACCCTCCAGCCGAGACCCTGCTAAAGTGGAAAGCAAACAAGGCCGGGTTCATCGAAAGCCTAGCTGTGGCCAAAGAGCACAGACGGAAGGGAATAGCCACTGCTCTACTCGACAGATTTTTCCAGGCTTGCCGGAACATGGGCATAGACATCGTCAGCCTCGCGGTTCCAGCCGAAGAAGAGGGAGCACGAAAACTCTACAGTAAGCTGGGGTTCGAAGTACGAGGCTACCACCTAAGAAGGAAGCTCTGACGCAGTTACTGAGAATGATCCTCCTCCCAAGAGGGACCACCTTGACTGCGAAAATCAACCTGACCACTCTTTCTCGAGACGGCCTAAGGAAGCATTTTGCCACGGTAGCTCGTCGCGCCGCCAAGCGGGTACTGGCCCAGTATCCAAACACACTAGCTATCGCTGTCGATGGTAGCGTGGGCCGCGACCGCCCCTTGCCCTATAGCGACGTCGACATCTTCGTCATAATGCCTCCCGGGCGAAGACCTACTCCAATATCCTACTTTGACAGCGGCTGCCTTGTAGGCGTAGGCTTCAACACATTCAACAAAAAGGGCAAAGTCGGACTCCCCACATCAGCGAAAGGAATCGACTTCTTCTGGGCACGCGGAGGATCACTAACCTCCAAGATACTGTACGACCGGAAGGGCATCCTGAAGCGTCACCTCAAATTCCGTCGAAGCTCCGGACCGCCCGGAAGCACCGTAGAGGATATCCTTTGCGATTCCTACTATAACATAATCGAATACGCAGGCAAGCTCAGAAACGGCTGGCACGTCCGAGACGAATACCTCACTAGGTACGCCGCGAGAATAATCGCGGAACGGTCGCAGAACGCATTGATGGCCCTCAACCAGATCTCGCCACCAAGCGAAAACATAGTCTGGCACCTAGTCATGAAGGCGAAGAAGAAGCCTCCACACTTTAGGGCCGATTATCCAATTGCCCTAGGGCTAAAAGGAACTGGTAAGACTCGAGAAGTGTTTGTCGCAGCCCTGCGACTGGCCCAGGAATCGCTCCGCCTCATCAGAAAAGAATCCGGCGGAACTGTTACTCATAGAAACTTTCGGACCCTCCTCGCGCAGCCCCTAGAAACTCTCGGACTATAGCCCCTTTCGCCTACTGACGAAAACGGGCCATTTGTCTAGTCACAATCTCCGACCCCCGCGTGGAGGCCTTTCTTCCAAGAAGGCCCGCTAGGAAACTGGCATGGTAGGGAGGTGCCTTTGGAAGAGACGCAAGGACCTTCTGCATCTGAGAAAAGAGCCGGCTGTAATACTTTCTCCGGGGGTCCCTGTCGTCCTTCAGCCGCCAGTTCAGTTGCGTGTAGACGGCTTCTCTACCGTCACCGTTCCAGTCCTCGACTATGGCGTCGGCTTCGAGTCCGAAGTTCCTGTTCCTCTTATGGAGAGCCGTGTACAGTGCGAAAGCCACTCTAGAAGGTGGAGAGAAGGAAATGTAGCCTCTCTCGTGCCGGTCTATTCTCTTCCGCGGGTTCGTCGGGTGCCCACCACTACAAGACGAGAACGTCGTGTACCCCTTCTCGTTCAAGAATAAGATTAGGTCTCTGATTGCTGGATCGATACGTCTAACGTTATGGTCTAGTTCAAGGTTCTTCCAGTTTGAATCATCGAAGTCTCCCCACTTCTCAGAGTGGGCACGGGGAAGAAACTCGCCCTTCACAGTCGCACTAACTCCTGGCCGGTCTATCGGACCCGCTGCCTGAAAACCATTACCCTATCGTAGTGGAACCCTGCAAGGCCGTGGCCCCCCAAGAAACTATGAAGCCTTAGGAGGTCGGTCTTTTGCTTCAGCCTTTAAATCAAGAAACTAGGCCTCCTCTCTCCATGAAATGGGTGACGAGGGAGAAGGCTAAAGTTGACCGGATAGCCTGTCCGTGGCTCATAGCCAGGTTCGTAGACAACCCGGCAGAGTTCCTTTTCGTCCCAGCGGACCAGGTTCTCAAAGTGGCCAAAGAGAAAGGCGCAGTATCCTTTGATGCGCCGGGAGCAGAGCTGACCCATTATCGCGAAGAAGGGTACGAATACGTGAGCTTCGATGCTATCATCAGGAAATACAAGCTAAGCGACCCGGCCCTTTTGGAACTGGCCAAGATTGTCCGGTCTGCCGATGCTGAACCGCCTGATGCAGTGCCTGAGGGCGCAGGGCTTGAAGCCGCCGCGTTAGGCTTCAGAAAAATCACCAAGGACGATCATGAGAACATGAAACTACAGTTCCCACTCTATGATGCTCTCTACGCTTACTGCAAGTGGAAAGTGGAGCAGGGAGGCCGGTTAGAACACGCGCAACAGCCACAAGTAGCCTAGCGTCTCGCTCTCACTCCCCCAAGCCCCATGGGTCAAGACCAGGTCTGTGGGTCCTGTTTGGGAAGTTGCACGTTTCGGAATGTAGCGTATAGGAGTAGGTCGTATGCTATCTTGATGCCTCCCCCCAACAGGAAGGGGGTCCCAGAAGCAACTCCCAGGGCAAGGAGGTAGCCTGCTATCGAGGGGCTTATTGACTGGGATATGTTTCGTGAAAGAGTTGTGATGCCTGCGGCCGGAGTCCTCTCGTCCACAGGAACAAGAGCCATCGTGTAGGCTTGGCGTGTTGGCACATCCATCTGGCTGAGGCTCTGACGGGCGAGATAGAGTCCCACCGCGACTGGAAGAACGGGGGCGAAAGCGATGCTCGCCAAGAAAATGTTAGAGATGATGTGTGTAGAGACCATGGTCTTCAGGAGCCCGATACGATCTGCTATTCGGCCAGCCGCGAGAATCGACACTGCTGTAACTGCTTGGCCTAGGGCGATTATCAGGCTGAGAGAGGATAGGTTCACTCCGAACCGGAGGAAGAACCATAGTGAAATGATGCTCTGTATTACGAAGCCCCCTGCGAAAGAGTCCAGCCCGAAGAGAACGGATAGTTTCAGAACTACCCTACGCGAAGAACGCGGTAAGCTTATCCTCGACCTGCTTTCGGATGACGGGGCTTCTACTCTGAGGCCAAGGGCCTGGTAGATTGTTGCTAGTACAATCCCGGCGGCAACCACCAACGCGAAGACTGGGAGGAAAGAGTCGCGAGTAGAGAAGCCGAGTTCTCCCTGCAGCAGCCCGGGAACCAGTGCACCAAGGGACCCCAACGACAGGCCGACATATCCCACAAAGTTGTACACGCTGAAGGCCCGGTTGCGGGCAGCCTCAATAGTAACCTGTGGTATGATGGATTGTTCGACTGAGAGAAAGGGTCCGACTTCACCGCCCGTAAGGCTGAGGCTGCCGATGAACACCCCGACAGCGACTGGAACAAAGTCGGATGTGATACCGAGGATAATCCCGGTCAGGGCCGTAAATAGGCTGAGTAGTGAAAGGGTCTTTTTCCGGCCTAGCCTGTCAGCGAACAAGACAACGAAAATGGTGGAGAAGACCCCTCCAAGAATCGCGGACGATAGAACAATCCCGATCTGAAACGGCGTGAAACCTACGCTTGTGAGATAGATGACAAGGGAGACAGTCAGTATACCGTAGGTGAAGGTGCGGAGAAACTTGGCTGACAGGAGAAGTATGCCGTCTCGGCCGGGAAAAAGGGACTGTTTCCGAATCCTACTCTTCGACACTATCTGAGCCGTCCCGACGCTTTCAGGACCCTGAGGGCGTTCAGTGTTATCATCTCGTTCGGACCGTTGCGGCCCCAGTCCACCACTTCCACGTTAGAAACAATCCTCTTCTTCCCCGTCACACGGACCCTTCCTTTCGGAGACCAGTAGTACCCGCCCGGCCGCCACCGGCCGTCTGACAGTCGCTTTTTCTCAACAATATCGAGAGCCTCCCTTGCCCTCGGGTCTCCAATCATACCCGCGAGATGCAGGATCCTGAGAGCCTGGAGGATGTCATAGTGCCAGTACAGCGGATGGTGAAGCTTCAACCATTCAGGATTGGATATCTCCCCCGTTGTGCAGGAGCGGAAGAGCCGGTGCCTAAGAAAGAATTCGGCAGCCTTCCTCGCGGCCTTTGAACAATCCTTGTCGCCCGTGGCACGATGGTATTCAACTAGCCCCCATAATGTCGCCAGAGTCTCGTAGAAGGAGGAGTGTTTCACCTCCTCCCTATCATCACAGTTCCACCCGCCATCAGGCCACTGCCACTCAACCAGCGACTGGGCGAGTTGTTTCACACGCGGGTCCTCTGCAAGGCCCAGGCGACTGCACACTCCGAGAGCATTTCCCTCCATTGAAGCGTGGACCCTCCAGAGCCCGTTCTTCCTCCGGTCACTTCGATATTCCTGGGACCCTCCAGCGAGCCACCTCAAAACCTGGTCTGTTGCCTTTACCGCGGCCCTGTGACCCGCCGGGATTCCTAGCTCTGCTAGTGATATGAGACGCCAGTGCGCCCCAGTCCATTTCTTGTACGGATGGACCCCAAACCCGCCATCGCTCCGCTGTCCCGAAAGCAGCGCCTGGACCCGCGGTCCCTTGACGATACCGCGTCTTGCGGCCTCAACCTCCTCGGAGTCTTCAGGCTCGTCAAGGACCTCCGTCAGCGTGAGATATAGTATTGAGGGATCTTCCGAGTCGAGCAGCCAGGTGACAGCCGGGTCAACACGGTCCATTCTCTCCACTCCTTCAACAGAGTCTCTTCCTACGGAAAGATTAGAAGAATATAGGTGGTATGGGTGGAAGGCCCGACTTCTCAGAGCCGGCCTGACTTCTGGTAGATAATCAGGGATATCCTGCTAGTTCTTCTCCAGAGACCACGTCCTTAACGTAAATCGCTCGGTAGGGGCATGAAATAGCTGCTATGATGATGGTCTCACCGTCAACCGTTCTCTCGACCACGTCCTTGATTCCGAGCGGTTCCGAGCCTTTCCGTCCCCATCCCAGCTGTTTTGTGTCCAGAGAAAATATTGAGGGCGCAACTGAGACGCAACTCTCCGCTCCAGCGCATTTACTCTGGTCGATTCGCACGACAAGCTTTCTTCCATCCGAAGACATGATCTGCTTCTCTCCTCTCCGCTGAAGAGCGGCGACCTTCGTCTCAGAGAGGCGAAGAATCACATCTGAAAAGCTCTCTCCCTCTCTCTTCGCCTTCATCAGCCTCCCCAGACTCTGCTCGTCCAGCGTGACCGTCCTTTCCTCGGCTCTCTCTGCCATATTCACACTAGAGAGCAAAGTTGCAGATAAGAAGTTTGAAGCGCATATTCCGACCCTCTTGAGGAAGTGGTTCACCGTGAGAAATGGTGAGCATGTCATCCCAATTGTCAGTTAGAACCCTGGAGTCTCCTTACGCTGACGGTTACGAATACTCCTCCACCAAACTCCGCCTCATCTAGGACCTTAACCCTGGCAGGAAGGAAACGGTGAAAACGGTAAGAGCGCAGTAGAGCGGCTTGACGCTTATCATCCTTGCTGGCGCCCCTCAACCATTTGGAATACAGCGGAAACCGTCTCCCGTACAATCGTTCCGCCCTGACCGCTTCAGCTCCCCCTGCTTCAGCACATGTTCCGAAGAGCTGCAATCCCCTGTCTGGGGCACCCCAGTTCTGAGAGGAACGGAAGATGGCCATGGCCATCGAGGAATTCCTCGAAATGTTTCTGGAGTGAACCGACGCAAGATCCGAGAGGAAGTACAGCTCAATATCGGGAGAGTAGCAGAAGTACGCGGTGTTGATGTGAGCCCTATTCAACCGGTTGACGGTTGACATCGAACATAGCATGTTCTCCCGAAGAATGCGAAATATGCTCTTCCTGACTCGACTCTCCGAGAATCCCCTACTGACGAGACGAACTTTCATCGGACAAGCTGACCCTAAGCACTACATCTAAAGGTGATATCCCAGTCCAAAGTAGTATGGTTCCTAGGTCCTCAGACGAGTGTTTCGTACACCCCAAGCTACTGGGGCCCCTTCGCAAGGCCCGAAGCAGAGGGTCCATGCTGGTACTTCACCTGCCAGGCCCTCCTGAAGGACCCGACTTGCAGATAGAAGCTCAGAAGCAGAACTGCGCTAAGACCCAGCAGCCCTCCTGCAAAGTACCAGAGGAGATGCGAAAAAGCGAGAAGCAACACGGTCGCAGAGATCAGTACGGCTGGAGTAACGACGTGGAACAAGATCCTCGTCCAGTGCCTGAGCCACAGGAAATACTCTGGATGACGCTTACGATAATGCGGGTTGAGAGCATTCCGAGAGAAGGGGCCGGGCTTAATGTCTGCGCTGCAGACCGGGCATCTACGGGTCTTCCCAACACTATTCGCCTGTACTCTCAAACGACAATCGTTTAGGCCGAGACATGACTGAACTAATAAGAAACCTGAAACACGACACCGGAATCCCCGGTTAATTCGTTACGAGTCTAAAGTCGTCTAGGATAAATCAGGCCCTAAAATCCCGGCTGGAAGCGTCTGCGTTGACATCTGAAAAACCGGTCATGGTAGAAGCCTCAGAGGTCTGGAAAGTCTACGAAACCGGCGCATTGAAGGTGGAGGCGTTGCGTGGCCTCACCCTGAAAATCCGTAAGGGAGAGATGATGGCCGTAATGGGCCCGTCTGGCTGTGGAAAGACCACACTCCTAAACTGCCTATCTGGCCTCGACGACGTGACAAAGGGCCGAGTAACAATAGAAGGCACAGACCTTGCCAAGATGACTGATGATCAAAAGTCAGAGTTTCGGGCCAAGAGAATGGGCTTCATCTTCCAAGCCTACAACCTCCTGCCTGTACTGACAGCAGGGGAGAACGTTGAGCTTCCGCTACTCCTAGGCGGGTCCCCGGAGTCCGAGGCCCGAACGGCCGCTGTCGACGCCCTGAAAATGGTTGGGCTGGCTGAATGGAAGTCTCACAAGCCCATGGAGCTGAGCGGCGGCCAGCAGCAGAGAGTAGCGATAGCCCGAGCCCTCGTCAACAAGCCCGCGATAGTCTGGGCCGATGAGCCCACAGGGAACCTTGACTCCGAGACCTCAAAGGACATCATAAGCCTCCTGAGAGGCCTCAACCGGGACCACGGCCTCACCATGGTCCTAGTGACCCATGACGCTGGTATCTCACACGAAACCGACCGCATCGTCCTGATGCGGAACGGCGCGGTAGAGAAAGAAGTCATCACCTAAGGAGAAGCTGAACAGATGGCAGCGCAACGAGCCGGAAACAGTGGCACTCGCTGGGCTGTCTTCTTCCTCGTCATCGCCTTCGCGGAGTTCCTCTGGCTGCTGCGGGAATACGAGAGTAACCTGTACCTACGCCAGTTTCTCGCAGAGAGCCCGCTCTTACTGTACGGCGGAATAGTCGGCATCATCTCGATTGCTTCCATTGCCGCGTTCATTGTTGGCCGACTAGTATCAGCCCCCGCCCTAAGCCGTACCGGGCGGGTAACCAAGACCCTTCAGGGCTGGGCCCCCGTTCTCGTGGGAGGATTCCTCCTAGTAATCTGGGCCTCCATCATCGGCGGCCGCGTTGGCTACACCAGCACGTTCTCACAATTCTTCCTAGTAGGGACGCTTCTAGTAATATCCATCTCGTTGATGGCTCGAAACCCAGTTCTCCTACGAATGGCCATCCGCAACATCGGAAGACGAAAGGCCAACTTCGCAATAGTCATCTCCGGACTCATGATCGGCACCGCCATGATCTCCGGGTCCCTGGTTACAGGGGACACGCTTACCGACCTGTTTACAAAAGGCTCCTACTACTCCTACGGCTATGCGGACGAGGTCGTCTATTCAATCGACCTTGTCAACAGCGGCAACCGGCCCCACTACAACTACTTCAACCATGCAGTCTACGTCGCGCTACAGGAATCTCTAGAATCGGACAGTGAAGCAGGGCCACTTCTCAAAGGGGTCACCCCGGAGATTGTAGAACCCATTTCAGTCTTCAACTACAACTCCCTTGTTCGCTCGTCAGGAGTAACGCTAGTCGGAACCCACCCGAACGCGTCCCAGGTCCTAGGAAACTTCCACGACAAGAACGGCCGAGTGATTTCCTCCAGCCTCGCTGACACTGAGATGATTCTTGACGAGAGGGCCGCGAAAGACCTCAACGCGAGTATCGGGGACATCATGTTCGTCCTTGGGTCGAGGCTGATGAACTTCACCGTCACCGGAATAGCTGTCGAGGATGAACGCGGCCTCTTCGGCACTATGCAGCTCTTCGTCAACCTCAATGCCGCCCAGACACTAATGGACCGGCCTCAGCAGTTGAACTATCTCGCAATCACAAACACCGGAGGACTGAGGCCTTCAATACAGCACAGCGAAACCGTAGGGCTCGCAGCAAACAGGACCCTCAACACCCTACAAGCTCCCGCCGGACCCGGCTGCAAATCTTCTCCAGCCGAGAACGCGGGAGCGGTGACAATTCTCTGCGCCTATGCAGAGAAGAAGGCCGGTGTCGACAGCGCAATAGAGAGCGCCAAGAACCTCTCCACCTTCTTTCTAACGATGAGCACTTTCAGCATCATAGCTGGGATCGTTCTCATCCTCAACATTTTCGTCATGCTGGCCGAGGAGCGGAAGTCGGAGATGGGCATGGCCCGGGCCGTGGGGATGAAGAGAAGCCATCTCACAAAACTGTTTCTCTTCGAAGGTTCGAACTACGCGGCCGCAGCCGCATTGATAGGAGTCTTCGCCGGGGTTGGAATCGCGTACGCGATACTCTACGCGTTCGGACAGATCATAACCGGCTTCTTCAGCGTAGACCTCTCCATTGTTCTTGCAAGCTTCACCTTCACAATCCTAACGCTTGTTTCAGCCTTCACGGCCGGCCTCCTCATCACATACGGCACAATAATCCTCACGTCCTGGAGAACGAGCAAACTCAACATAATACGAGCAATTCGGGACATTCCCGAACCTCCCCGGGGCATTAGAACCTACACCGCCCTCTCCATCCTCGGCACCCTACTAGCAATCCTCGGAACCATTCTCAACCAAGTATCCTTCAGCATGAAATCGGCAGTATTCTATCTCACAGGAACAAGCCTCGTCATCTTCGGCATAGGACTGGTCCTTTCCAGGTTCCTGAAGAACAGGGTCGCCTTCACCCTAACAGGGCTTGCCCTGCTCGTGCAGTGGGGCGTCCCCCAGCTCTCCTGGACAAACCCGGTGATCAAGAACTACGTGTACGGCCCCGAACTATTCTTCACAGGCGGAATAATAATGGTCCTAGGAGCCATACTCCTCTTCACCTACAACACCGACCTGATACTCAAATCCCTACGAGTATTCTACGGTCTGAAAAAGTCGCTGGTTCCCATCTTCAGAATTGGACTCTCCTACCCGAACAATAAGCGGTTCAGGACCACCGCTGCAGTTTCCATGTTCGCCCTAGTAATCTTCACAGTCACCACTATATCGGTCATAACAGCGGAGCAAACGGCGGCTCTGGAAACACAGCTTGACGAGTTCACCGGCGGATACGACATCGTAACCGACACAGACGCACTTCCCCCCTCCAACTTCGCACAGATGGTCAAGACTAACGGAAACCTCACGGGCCAGGTCGAAGCAGTGATTCCATTCGTAACCAGTTTCCTCTCAGTCACGGACCTAGACAAGAACATCCCGGCAGGCACCCAGCGAATAGTCGGCGCAAACGCCACCGCTCTCGGCCCTGACAATTTCTTCACAACCAACAAGTTCAGCATGATCAACATGACAGTTGATTACAACAGCGAATCAGAGGTATGGGCTGCCGTAGGGCAGAACTCTTCAAAGGTCGTCTGGTCCTCCAGCTTCGTCAGCACCACCGGACCCCCCGCCTTCGGGCCCGAACCAGAGCCCGGCGACACGCTACTACTCGCAGATGGCGCAGGTAGGACGGCGAGGGTCGAAGTGGTGGCCATACTCAACGGGGTCTATTTCGAAGGAATAGTCTCGTCAGACAGGCTCTTACAGGATCAGTTCGGAATCACCACCGGGACCCTAGCCTTCATCAAAGTAACAGAGACAGCGGAGCCGACACAAGTCTCCATCATACTACGAAGAGACTACTTGCAGTACAAGCTTCAAACGCTCGTAATTCCTGTCCTCGTCGCAGACTTTTTGGAAGTCGGAAACGCGTTCCTGGCGCTGTTCCAAGGCTTCCTGGGACTGGGTCTTGTCGTGGGAATCGCAGGGCTTGGAATCATCTCCATCCGGTCAGTAGTGGAGAGACGACGCGAAATCGGCATGCTACGGGCACTGGGATTTCGAAGGTCCATGGTCCTTCAAGCCTTTCTCCTTGAGAACTCCTACATCACCCTAGTAGGCATAGTAATCGGAGTAGTTCTCGGAATCAACCTAGGCTACGCCATATCTCAAAGCCCAGGCTCTCAGCTGCCCTTCGTGATTCCCTGGGTCGGCATCCTAGAAATCGTGGGTATAGCCTATGGGCTAGCGATGCTCGCCACTGTGGGGTCGGCCTTCAGAGCAGCCAGGATTCCGCCTGCGGAAGCATTGCGATACACGGAGTAGAGATTCAGACCAGCCCGACTCCGTAGATTCGAAGAACCCAAATTGCTGGCCGAGGCACGCTTTGAACGGAGCGGAAGATTTCTTCGGATATGTCAAGATATACTAGGGTTCAGGTAGCGACAAAACGCTTAACGGAGTCCGACCCTGACTAGTATCAATTCCTGAACCACTGATGACAGAGGAGCCAGATACCGGACCAACCGATCCGACTGAGGAGGCTCCCGACAGTGAAAGACCTGAAGCAAACGAGTACAGTCTAACAGATATTTTCCGTGGAAGAATGTTTTGCCTTGCGCATGGAAGACAGTGCTACCGAAGAACCGGAATTATCGGCGGGAGCGAGTGGGTGTGCCCCGACGAACGGCACCGAAGGCCGATACAAAGCTCGTGAGATTCTATTGGCTGAAAAGAACTGGGTTTTCAGGGAAGTAGCCGACGCTTCTATTTAGACGATTGTGTCAAGAAAGGGCTTAAGACAGCCTGGGATTGAGCCTTCCTTGTAATGAGCCCTGGCAGCAACTACACAGTAGAAGTCATCGTCGAAAACAAACCACTAGCCCGAGACCCCGAAGGCGAAACAATACACCGCAACCTCATACTCAAAGGAGGATACGCCCAAGTCACAAAAGTCCGCGCAGGAAAACTACTACGCATGAGTGTCGACGCAGCCTCACGCGAAGACGCACGTCAACTAGTACGGAACCTTTGCGATGAGCTTCGAATCTACAACCCTGCAGCCCACGTTTGCCAGGTGAGGCTAGTAGACTAGGCGAGAACGCTATATGCCAAAGGTCGCGGTAGTACAATACCCAGGAAGCAACTGCGACCTAGACGCGCTAGAAGTCTTACAGAAAATCGTCAAGACCAGAACAGACCTGGTTTGGCATAGGGATCTAAAGAAAGACGAGTATGACGGCTACGTTCTGCCGGGAGGATTCTCATACGGCGATTATCTGCGCGCAGGCGCGATAGCAGCTACCAGCCCCAGCCTCAAAACCATACGAGAGGCCGCGGAGAAGAATAAGCCGGTTCTCGGAATATGCAACGGCTTCCAGATACTAGTCGAAGCTGGACTATTACCGGGCGCTGTTCTCCGCAACACCGGGCTACGCTTCGTGTGCAAATGGACACGCCTCCGGGTCGAGAACAACAAGACAGCGTTCACAAGCCTCGCCAAGAAGGGACAGACGCTCAACATACCCATCGCCCACAACGAAGGACGATACTACCTAGACAAAGATGGACTAGCACAACTGGAACGCAACCAGCAGATAGTTCTGCGATACGTTGACGAGAACAACCAGCCGAGTGAAGAAGCCAACCCGAACGGGTCCCTGGACAACATCGCAGGCATATGCAACCCACAGGGCAACGTAATGGGCCTGATGCCACATCCAGAAAGATCATCCATCCCAACCTTCTCCCCGAACAACAAGGCCGAGGGCCGGCTCATATTCGACTCCATGATTAGGACAATGGGGGCACGCTAGACCTTTGGCCCTGGTCGAGGTCCAGAAACCTAACCTGACAGAGGAGGAGATGCGCTACGCCATCAACCAGCTCGGACGGGAACCGAATCAGGTTGAATGGACAATGCTGGAAGCGGAGTGGTCGGAACACTGCAGCTACAAGTCCAGCAAACAACTGCTCAAACTACTACCCACCAAGAGTCCAAGGGTCCTGGTAGGACCGGGCTTCGACGCCGGAGTAGTTGATGTTGGTGACGGCTGGGTCGTAACACTACACATTGAAAGCCACAACCATCCGTCTGCGATAGACCCCTACGGTGGAGCCGCCACAGGCGTCGGAGGAGTCATCCGGGACATACTCAGCCTTGGAACAAGGCCCATGGCCCTCTTGGACCCGTTACGGTTCGGAAGCCTTACGAGTCCTCACAGTAGGTGGCTGTTCGACAACGTAGTCCGCGGCATTTCCGATTATGGAAACTGTGTCGGAGTTCCGACGGTTGGAGGCGAGGTGGAGTTTGACCCGTCCTTTGAACGCAACTGTCTTGTTGATGTCGTCTGCATTGGCCTCGGAAGAGTCAACAAGCTGGTCCTGGCAGAGGCCCGAAACCCCGGAGACCTCGTCTACCTCATCGGCGGAAGCACCGGACGAGACGGGATACGCGGGGCAAGCTTCGCGTCCAGGACACTGACGGACAAGTCTGAGGCCGAGCGTTCCGCCGTTCAGGTCCCAGACCCGTTTACCAAGAAACTGATCATCGAAGCGGTTCTAGAGGCGGTTGACGCCGGCCTTGTCCGGGGAATGAAGGACCTCGGGGGAGGAGGGTTGACCTGTGGACTTTCCGAGATGGCCGCCAAGGGAGGGACGGGAATCGAAGTTGACCTCAGCCACGTCAGGACCCGCGAGCCCAACATGCAACCTGCTGAGGTGATGATATCAGAATCACAGGAACGGATGCTCCTCATAATCAGGCCCGATGATGAGAAGGACCTAACCCGGATTCTGGAAAAATACGAGGTCTCCTACTCCCGGATCGGGCAGGTTACAAGGGACAGAAACCTAACCATCAAGCAGGGACAACGGGTCGTCGCAACCGCCCCGGCCAGGTTTATCGCCGAAGCACTACTGGCAGTTAGACATGCGAAGAAACCCTCCTATCTGAAGAAACTGGCTACGGTTCCACAGCCGGAACCTCCGGAAGACCTGAACCGGACCCTGTTACAACTATTGTCAAACCCTAACATCGCTAGTAAAGAATGGGTCTACCGCCAGTACGACCACGAGGTGGGGCTGCGAACCATCGTAAAACCTGGCCAAGGAGACGCTTCAGTATTGCGCCTGCCCAACGATAGACGCCTGGCAGTAACAGCCGACGGAAACAGCAAGCGTTGTTACCTCTCCCCGTACTGGGGAGCCGCCAGCATCGTCTCAGAGGCGGTCTGCAACCTCGTCTCTTCCGCGGCCGAACCCCTGGCAGTTGTCGACCATCTGCAGTTCGGCGACCCTAGCAATCCTGAGGTCTACTGGACCTTCAAGGAAGCAGTCCGGGGAATAGCAGACTACCTGCGGGCATTGAACCTGCCGTGCGTCGGAGGAAAGGTGAGCTTCTACAACGAGGATTCTACGACCTCGACCGCGATCAAGCCTTCACCTGTCATAGCGGCCATTGGCCTGCTGGAGAAGGAGACCCCCAAGATTACTCCTGGTCTCAAGGATGAAGGAAACGACCTCATCATTGTTGGAGAGACTGGTCCTGAGATGGGCGGCTCGGAATACTATGAACACGTGCACAAGACCGTCGGAGGACCCGTATCCAAAGTCCAGCTAAGCAGTGAGAGAAAACTCGTGAAGTCAGTTCTGAAGCTAATTAGAAGTGGACAGGTCGAGTCCGCCCACGACATCTCCAAGGGAGGGTTGGCGGTTACACTCGCCGAAATGGCCATTCAAGGCCAGAGAGGATTCTCAGTGGACCTGGAAATAGTGCCCATAGTAAGTAAGCGCAGGATGCCGGACGTGATGCTCTTCTCCGAGACACCTTCAAGGTTCGTTCTCGAAGTCAAGCCGGAAGACTCGCCCAGAATACTGCGGACGCTCAAAATCTCTAAGCACCCAGCGGCGAAGCTCGGCCGAGTCCAGGGAAACAACCTCGGCTTCCAGTTCAGGGGAAAAACGCTCATCAACATACCCGTGTCCCAAGCCAGCGAAACATGGTCACAGACTATTCCCCGAACAATGGAGGGCACACCATGAAAGAACACTGCGGCGTCATAGGCGTCTACTCGATGAAAGGAGAACCAGTAGCGGAGCGTATAGTCAAGGGCCTCTCAGCGCTGCAACACCGCGGCCAAGAATCCTGGGGAATAGCGGTCCACGGCGAGCTGATTCTCAAAGGCATGGGCCTCCTCGGCCAGGGAGTTGACCTTCACGCCAAACGAATTCTGACCTTCCAGAGCAACCGCGGCATCGGCCATGTTCGCTACTCGACCAGGGGCCGGACGATACTCGAGAATGCTCATCCGCTAGACATTGAGGGCGAGTTCGCAATAGCCCAGAACGGGACCATCGCAAACACCGAGGACATCGAACCCCTAGTCCGCAGCGAGTTCCGAACCTCAGAATCCACAACCGACACCAGGCTAGCAGGGCTCAGGCTGTTACAGCACTATCGTCGGGAGAAAGAATGGACCCGGGCGTTCAGAGCCCTGAGCAGGGAAGTGAGCGGGTCCTACTCGTTTGTTGTCCTCACCCGTGACGGAGGCGTTCTCGGTGCCAGAGACGAGGGCGGCTACCGTCCCCTATGCCTCGGCTGGGACCCGGAGAACGAACAGCACATAATCGCCTCCGAGAGCTGCGCACTCTCGGCCCTTCACGCCGAGTTCGTCAGAGATATCGAGCCCGGTGAACTCGTAACCCTCAGCGACGGGGGGCTGAAAGTAACGCGTTTTGCAGAGTCAACCCGCCACTACCACTGCCCGTTCGAATACACGTACTTCGCACACCCCAGCTCCAAGATAGAAGGACGCTACGTGTACGATGCGCGGAGAGCCCTTGGCCGGGTCCTAGCGCGGAAGTATCCGTTCAAGGCTGATGTCGTAATCCCCGTGCCTGACTCTGCGAGGCCAGCGGCACTCGGCTATTCGGAGGAGAGCGGCATACCCATGGAAGAGGGTTTGATGAAAGACCGCTACCGGAAAAAGGGCAGCCTGCGGAGCTTCATAGAACCCACGGACAAGAGTCGGGAAGAGATTGTCAAGGAAATCATCACGATACGACCAGTGGTCGAAGGAAAGAACGTCATTGTTGTAGACGACAGCGTCGTGCGGGGAACCAGTAGCAAAAACATCGTCCGGGCACTACGCGAGGCTGGCGCGAAGAAAGTCTACATGGTCGTGACGTTTCCCCCGATACGCCACCCCTGTTACATGGGAATAGACTTCCCAACGCGAGGCGAACTACTCGCCAACAAGGTCGACGGGAAAGAGACGTCGATTGTCGAGATCAACCGGCGAGTTGCGAAAGAGATCGGCGTAGACGGCCTAGGCTACAATGATGTCGACGGTTTGAGCGAGGGAATAGTCCTCGGAAAGGATGAGATGTGCTACGCCTGTGTTTCGGGCGTCTATCTCGGTCTGAAGAAGGACCCTGTCCTCCGGACAAGAGAAGAGATGAAGGCCTAACCCAGAATGACCGGCCCTCCGCGCTTCGCCCTACAATACTATCTCTGTCTTATCGGCGGGCTTCTCATCATTGGGAACACATTCTACTTCATCGGATTCTTCTTTCCGATCCTCATGTTCTCTCTCGGCCTCGCGATCGTACTGCTTAGCCGCCTCTTTCATCAGAGCCCCGAAAAACACGTGGCCTTCGGGTATGCAATGGTAGCCCTGTCCCTTGTCACATTCTTCACCATAGACCGATACGGGAACGCTCTCTTTATTCCCGGAATGCTAGGGGCCGGGCTCGCACTCGTCGGTGGAGTGCTAAGCATAGGCTTGGCCGGTCCCCATATTGGCGAACCGCCCACAGCCGACTCCCTACTATGCTTCCTGGGTGGCGCGTTCATCTTTGGATTGTCCTACGAAGTAGGATTCGGGTCTGGTGCTATAATGGTCGCGCTCTATGGAATTGTCATACTGTTCTGCGGAATCATGCTTTACAGGAAACCAGAATGGCACATACTATGGGGGCTCATCACAGTCGCCATGGTTGTGCCCATAGTGGCCGGTTATCCGTGGCGGTTTCGATACGAGGGGGGCATCCAGCAGGCGTCCTACATGCTCGCCCTCGCAGGAGGCATTATTGCACTGATATCAAACCGTCTCCCAAAGAAGCCGGCCACAATCCCGCAAACAGGGTGAGCATGTGAAAGCTCTCGTAGTAGGAGGCGGAGGGCGGGAACATGCGCTCGTCTGGGCCCTGTCACGGGACCCGGAAGTAGACCAAATCTATGCAGCTCCCGGCAACCCAGGCATCGCCGAACAGGCCGAATGCGTCCCAATCAACGCCACAGATATCGGCAAGCTCATTGCATTCGCTGCCGAGAACCGTATCGACCTTACAGTCGTCGGCCCAGAAGCACCACTAGCCCAGGGAATCGCAGACTCCTTCCAAGGACGCGGCCTACGAATCTTCGGACCCACAAGAAAGGCTGCACAGATCGAGACCTCAAAGAGCTTCACCAAAGACCTCTGCACAAGCTACGGCATCCCTGTCCCACGATGGGAAACATTCACAAACGTAACAGACGCAACCAGAGCACTCGACCGATTCAGCTCTCCCTGGGTTGTGAAGGCGGACGGGCTCGCCGCAGGCAAAGGAACCACAGTCACACCAGACCGGCACGAGGCCGAAGCCGCAATACACCGAGAACTCCAACGCGATCCACACAGAATCGTGGTCGAGGAGTTCATCGACGGCTGGGAAGCAACCTTCATGGCCACAATCTCCACAGGCCGCATCCACTGGCTCACTCCTGTGTTCCAAGACTACAAGCCTGTTCTAGAGGACGATGCTGGACCCAACACTGGAGGAATGGGCTGCTTCGCACCCGTCCCAGCAGTAACCCCTTCCCTCGTAGAGAAAGTCGGGAAAACCATCCTGACGCCCACTGTGCAGGCCATGGAAGAAATGGGCGTACACTATCGAGGAGTCCTGAACCTGAATTGTATCGTCGGCTATGAAACCGGGGACCCGTACGTACTGGAATTCAACTCTCGGTTCGGCGACCCTGAATGGCAGGGAGTAGCGGCTCTGGTCGAAAAGGGCTTAGCAACGCACCTGTTCGCCATCGCTGACAACGAGAAACAGCCCTCCGCCCCGGAATGCCGCGAGTCCGCCTCCATAGTCGTCGTTCTCGCATCAAAGGGATACCCGACATCACAGTCAATAGGTGACAAAATCACGATCCGACCATTCTCAAACAATAGCGTAATCATACTTCACGCAGGAACTGCCAGAAACCTGGACGGAGAACTCGTCACAGCAGGAGGACGAATCCTCAACGTTGTCGCGACCGGGCCGAGCGTAGAATCAGCCCGGAAAGACGCCTACTCTGTAATTGGCAGCTCTATCCAGTTTAACGGAATGCACTACCGCTCAGACATAGGCGCTCCCCACAGACGGCAGAGAAACCTCCAGCTGTCTCGTGCCCAGAAGTAGGACGGTACAATGATCCCAATAGCTGTGCTTGTTTCCGGCCGAGGCTCGAACCTAGAAGCGATTCTAGACGCGGTCGACCGGAAAGTCATCACGAAAGGCCAAGTCAACGTTGTCATCGGTAACAAGCCCGGCGTACCAGCCCTAAATATTGCAGACAAACACAACGTCCCAGGCGTCGTCGTTGACGACCACGGTTTCCCGAAGAAGAGCTGGGAATACGACCAGAAGACAATGGCCGCCCTCAAGTCCTACGGAGTCGGACCAAACGATGGATTGATACTGCTCGCGGGCTATTTCCG
>Ga0209619_10001280_pt1 | contig 18300 bp, 16 predicted proteins | sample Rifsed16ft3_FD_184011 | JGI IMG/M metagenome (GOLD analysis project Ga0209619, IMG submission 184011) | Soil microbial communities from Rifle, Colorado, USA - sediment 16ft 3 (version 2) | ecosystem: Environmental > Terrestrial > Deep subsurface > Rock core/Sediment | place: Rifle, Colorado... | reverse complement strand
GGCGAGCGCCGCGTCGCTCGTGTCGGCCGAGAAGAGTGACAGGGCCCGGTGGACGAGGCTCATGGGGAAGCCCTCTTCCCTCGACCAGACGATCAGGTCGCGCCGGTATTCGAACCACAGCTCGAGGACGAGCACGCCCATCAGGTACCAGGCGTAGACAAACCCGAACATCGCCATGGCGGAAGTAAGATTGGGGGTCAGGAAGATCTCGTACGAGCGGAGGGGATGGCCCAGGTGCAGCTGGAGGGGGAGAGGGGCGATCAGCAGGAAGGCCAGTGCCGTCAGGAGCGACAAGCGGTACGTCGGCCGGACCTCCTCCACGTTGAAGACCTTCACGAGGGAGGCCAGGATGAAGGCGCCGGCGACCAGGCCCGTCAGGTACGGGTACACGACGATCAGGATCGACCAGTGGATCTCGATTTCGTTGGGGTAGATGAAGCCCGTCACCTGCTCGAGCATCTCCCCCAGGCGCTCCCGCAGGCCCTCGTTCATCGCACCTCTCCGTCCAGGCCGGCGTAATAAACCTTCGGCTGCGTGTTGAGATCAGGCTTGAGGACGTGGATCTTGTTCATCCGCTCGAAGCGCACCAGGCGGCTCGCCTGGCTCTTCAGGTCGCCGAAGATCCGCGCCTGGGTCGGGCAGACCTCCACGCAGGCCGGGAGCAGCCCCCTGACGACGCGGTGGTAGCAGAAGGTGCACTTGTCGGCGGTCTTCGTCTTGGGGTGCAGGTAGCGGGCGCCGTAGGGGCAGGCCTGGATGCAGTAGCGGCAGCCGATGCACCGGTTCTTGTCCACGATCACGGCGCCGTCCTCGGTGGACCACGTGGCGTCCACGGGGCAGACCTGGACGCAGGGGGGATTCGCGCAGTGGTTGCAGAGCTTCGGGACGAAGAAGCTCCGGAGCACGTCTTCCTGCTCGACGATCTCCTTGCGCTTCCCCTTCCGGAGGCCGACCGTCTCGACGACGACGGTCCGGTCCTTCTTGATCGTGTACCGCTCAACCCATGTGCGGAAGTAGAACGGCTCGTCGGGCACGTCGTTTTCCAGCTTGCACGCCTCCACGCACCGATTGCAGCCGATGCATTTGTCGATCTCGATGCCCATCCCGTAATAGTGGTTCTTGGCCTGGTAGGCGGGCGCCGGGGCTTTTGCGCCGGCTTGCTTCGCGAGGCTCGCGATGATGCCGCCCGCTGGGATGAAGACGATGAGGCTCTTGAGGAACTCTCGCTTGTCCATCACGCTTCTCCCGGCATGTGCGGGTAATGGCACTCCCAGCAGAGGAAGCGCCCGCCGTGCGTGGCGGCGTCCACCTTCGGCGCCTCCTTTCGCGGCGCGCCCTTATCGTGGCACTTGGCGCAGAATTCCCGGTTCTCCGGCTTGGTGGGCTTCACGCTCCGGGGTAGCAGCTTGTGGCGGGTGGGCGTCGAGTGGCAGGTCGTGCACTCGAGCAGGGCGTGGCGGGAGAGCGCCTTGGTCCGCTCGATCTGAGCGTGGCAGGCGGAGCACTCGCGGGGGACCTGCGGGGGCACCGGGTCATGGGGGTTGTGGCAGGTGATGCAGGGCTTGAGCGGGTTATGGATCGTCGGAATGATCTGGGGGAATCCCGTGGGCCGCGATGGGTTGTACTCGTGGCACTGGGGGCAGAACTTCCGCTCCCTCGGGGCGAAGGGCTTGCCCGAGGAGGGATCCTCCGCGTGCTTCACCGACGGTCCGTGGCACGTCTCGCACGAGAGGCCCTTGTGGAAACCCAGCTTCTTCTTGGTGTTGATGTCGTCGTGGCAGTCGCCGCAGGTGGTCGCGCCGGCGAACTTGATCTCCCGGGAGACTTCCCGTTGGACCGAGGCGGCCCGATACACCCGCTGGTCGACGACGGAGGCGGGAATGAGGTACCGGGTGACGAGCACGGCCGCCACGATGACGAAGATGACGACCGCGAGCCGCTTGATCTGCTCGGGGACCTTCATCGGCCGAACTTCCGGTCGATCTCGGCCCGGATCCGGGCGACCGGGTAGCCCGCCTTCACCATGCGAGACGCGTCCAGCGCCTCGTCCATGCAGATGTCTCAGGTGGCCGCGTGGCCGTCGGTGTAGCAGGAGAGCAGGCTCTTGTGGCCCATGTGCTTGTCACACTCGCAGTAGCAGTAGAGCTGATCGAGGGTGTCGGGGATCTCCCGCGCGATCTGGTGGGTGAGCCTCGCCTTGCCGACGAAGAGGGCGGGGTCGAGGGTCGGCCGGGTCTCCCGCCGCGCGGCCGCCGGGACGACGGGGCTCGAAGACGACCCGGGATCGCCCGTCGCAACCTGCGGGGACGACAATAGAGCCCGGCCGGCGAGGACGACGCCGGCCAGGACGATCAGGACCAGGGCTGCCAGCCACCAGTATCGAGGTGCCCGCATGGTGTCCCCCTTGTGAACAGTTGAACTACCTGGGGAGCAACGGCTGTGCCACCCATCGTTGAGGATAACTAGTTGGAAAGTAAGGGGTTAGGCTGAGGCCTGGCGGAATCGAGGCGGGGCATCCGAACCGCAGTGGGGTGCGAACGCCCCAGGCCAACCGGCCGGGGGTGCTAGTTCGACTGGGTGGTGGCGCCGGTCCTCGAGATGGAGCCCAGATAGGTCGCGATGTCGCGCAATTCCTGGCCGCTCAGAACAGGCCAGGGAATTTCCTGCTTCTGGGCCTGGGACTCCATGAAGCGGCTGTGGTTCCACATCGCCGCCACCACGCCGGCCGCCGTGCCGACGACCCTGGAGGTCGCGAAGTCGGCGCCGACCTTTCCGCCCTTTCCGCGGACCGAGTGGCAGGTGAGACAGCCCTTGGTCTGCACGAGCTGCTGTCCCTGGACGCGGCCGAGGGCGGGCTGGTCGAAGTAGCGCGAGACAAAGAGATAGGCCACCACGTCCGCCATCTCCTGGCCGGTCAGGCGAGGCACCTGGATGCCGCGCTCCTTCATCTTGGCCCACATGGTCGGGCCATGGTTCCACATGAGGGCGGCGAACTGGGTGAGGCTCACGTGGTGTGCGCGCTGTCCCAGTTCCGGCCCGATGGTGCCGCCCTTGCCCGCGACGCGGTGGCAGACGATGCAGCGCTTCTCGGTGAAGACCTTCTGGCCGCGCTCCGGGGTGCCGGGAACGACCTGAGCGGTGTCACCGCCCACATCGACCTTGGCCGCCGCCACGATGTAGGCGATCAGATCCCCGAGCTCCTTCCCCTGAAAGGTGGGGCGCGCGATCCCCCGGGCCTTCATGGTCTCCGCCATCTCGGGGCCATGGTTCCACATCGCCGCGGCCACCAGGATGGGCGAGTTGGCGCGCTTGAGGAAGTCGAGGCCCGGCCCCACGCGCCCGCCCTTGCCCCCGACCTCGTGGCACTGGACGCACCCCTTGCCGGTGAAGAGCCCTTCGCCGACCTTCGGGTCGCCCTGCTCGTCGTAGTATTGGGCGGTGAAGAGGAAGGCGATCAGGTTCGAGAGCTCGGTCGGCGTGAGGGTGGGGCGACGGATGCCGACCTCGAGCATGCGGGCGCCCATCCTCGGCAAGTGGTTCCACATGGCCGCGCCCAACTCGAAGAAGCTCGTGCCCGTCTGGATCCGCCCCAGGTCTGGGCCCACGCCGCCGCCGGTCCCGCGCAGGGCGTGGCACCTTCCGCATCCCTTCTCGGCGAAGACCTTCCCCCCGGCGAACATCGCCCAGTCCGGCGCGAACGGCTGCGGGGGCTGGGGCAGTTGCGGCGCCTGCTGCGCGTCAGCGAGGGAAGTCAGGCCGAGGAGCAGGAGAGAAACGCCGGCGGCGCCAGCGGCGCGTCGCGTCAGTCGAAGCATAGCACCAAGATACGGTGCCTTCCCCGAGCCGTCAAGCCGCGGGCCGCTCCGCGGGGGTCCGCCAGGTCACCGTGCCGTTGGCGGTCAGGGCCCAGCGAGGGAACACGGCGCGGGACAGACCCCACCTGACGTCGGCGAACCGCCGGCAATCTTTCTTGCAGGCGATCCTCGCACGGTTCGGGAACGTCGTGCACGAAGCCACTTCGGCAGGGTGCTTCGCTCCCTCCGGCACCAGGAACTCCGCGGTGACGACCTTTCCGGTCACGGGGCACTCGAACGTCTCCCGGAGCCGTCGAGGGCTACCGGAGAAGATCGCAGCGGCCAGGACCAGGAGACCGACCGCCCCGATAACGAGGAGCGGTCCCACTAGCAAGAGGACAACCGCTGTGCCGACCAGCGCCATGACTCATCCCCCCTCTCTGAGTGTCTGAATGAAATCAGCCTGATCTTATTCATGTGTGCAAGGAGAGTGCCGCAGGGGGAGGTTGGAAAGGAGCGCCAAATCGAGAACTTGCCGTGGGGAGGCCCGCTCGGAAGAGACGCGCCCGGACGCCAAGGTGTCCCACTTGGGGAACCCGTGCCACAGAGCCCCGGATCTTCAGCCGCCGGCGAGGCCGTACTTCTTCAACTTGTACCTGAGGACGCGCTCGCTGATTCCCAGGATCTCGGCGGCTTGGGTCTGGACGCCGTCGGCCCGGGCCAAGGCCTCGCGGATCATTCGCCGCTCCAGCCCCTCCACCAGCACCGTCAGGCTCGTCTCCCCGGAGGTTTCGCCCTCGCGCTCCTTCACGCCCAGGGGGAGGTCCTCGAGGCCGATGACCTCGTCCCGCGTGAGGATCACGGCGCGCTCCACGAGGTTCTCGAGCTCCCGCACATTTCCCGGGTAGTCGTAGCGGAGCAGGGCCTCGCGGGCTTCGCGGGTGAGGCCGCCGATCCGCTTGCCGTTGCGTCGGGAGAACTTCTCGACGAAGTGATCGAGGAGGAGCGGGATGTCCTCACGGCGCTCCCGGAGCGGCGGCAGCGAGATGGAGACGACGTTGATCCGGTAGTAGAGGTCGTCGCGGAAGCGGCCGGCCCGCACGAGGGCCTCCAAGTCGCGGTGCGTGGCGGCCAGCAGGCGGACGTTGACGGCCACCGGCCGGCTGGATCCCACCCGCTCGAACTCGCGCTCCTGGAGCACGCGGAGGAGCTTGACCTGGAGGTGCAGCGGCAAGTCGCCGATCTCGTCGAGGAAGAGGCTCCCCCCGTCGGCCAATTCGAAGCGCCCTTTCCGGGCCGCGACGGCCCCGGTGAACGCGCCCTTCTCGTGGCCGAAGAGCTCGGACTCGAGCAGCGTCTCCGGGAGGGCGGCGCAGTTGACGCTGACCAGGGGCGCGCCGGCCCGCGGGCTCGCGTAGTGGATCGCCCGGGCGATCAGCTCCTTGCCGGTCCCGCTCTCGCCCTGGATCAGGATCGTGGCGTCGCTCCCCGCGACCCGGCGCACCAGCGAAAGGACTTCCTGCATCCGGCCGCTCTCCCCGATGATCCCCTCCACCCGGTGCCGTTCCTGGAGCGCCTCGCGCAGCTCGCGGTTTTCCATGATGAGCCGCTGGCGCTCGCGCACCTGGGCGATCCGGTGGAGGAGCTCGTCCAGGTTGACGGGCTTGGTGAGGTAGTCCGCCGCCCCGCCCTTGATGGCGGCGACCGCCGTCTCGATGGTGCCGTAGGCGGTCATGATGATCACGGCCACCGCGGGGGTGACGGCGCGGGCCGCCTCCAGGAGCTCGAGACCGGAGAGCCCCGGCATCTTCTGATCGGTGAGGAGAAGGTCGAAAGGCTCCTTCCTGAACCGCTCCAGCGCCGTCCTGCCGTCGGGCGCCTCGGCCACGTCGAAGCCCTGCTTTCTCAGAAAGCCCCCGACCAGCTCCCGCTGGGCCGGCTCGTCGTCCACCACCAAAACCCTGAAGGTGTCAGACACGGGTGTCAGACACGCGAGGCCTCGACACGCGAGGCCTCGAGCGGGAGGATCACGCTAAACCGGCTGCCTCTGGCGGGCTGGCTCTCCACTTCGATCTTCCCGCCGTGATCCTCCACGATCCTGCGGGCGATCGCGAGGCCGAGCCCGAGCCCCTTGGCCTTGGAGGTGAAGTACGGATCGAACACGCGCGGGAGCGCCTCGGGCGGGATGCCCTGGCCTGTGTCCGCCACCGCGAGCGTGAGCCCGTCGCGCGTCCTCGCCGCTTCTAGCGTGAGGGTTCCGCCCTCCGGCATGGCCTGGAGCCCGTTGAGGATGAGGTTCAGCATCACCTGCTTGAGGTGATCCCGGTCGGCGACGAAGCGGGGGAGATCCGGCGGGACCGACAGCGTCACGCGGACCCCAGCGGTCTTGGCGTCGGCCTCCACCAGCGCCGCCAGTTCTCCCAGGAGCTCGTCCACACGCAGGCGCTCGGGCTTGAGAGGGAGCGGCCGGGCCAGCGAGAGGAACTGCTCCACGATGGCGTTGAGCCGCCGGACCTCTCCCTGCATGAGGTCGAGGAAGCGCCCGTACTCCGGAGCCTCAGCCGGCCGGAACTCGCCCCGGAGGCGCTGGAGCCCCATCGAGACGGCGTTGAGGGGGTTCTTGATCTCGTGGGCCAGGGCGGCGGCCATGTCTCCCAGGGAGGCCAGGCGCTCGCGCCTTGTCATCTCCGCTTCCAGGGCCCGGCGCTCGCGCAGGTGCGAGTGCTGGGTGTAGAAGATCACGCCCATTCCCAGGACGCCGATGGCGACCGCCGCCAGCCCCAGGATGATGATGGAGCGGAGGTCGCGCCGCCAGATCTCCTCGGAGGGCGCCAGGGAGAGGTCGATTTTCAGGACGCCCAGCGGCGAGTCGCCCAGCAGCACCGGCGTGACCACCTCGTACACGCGCCCCTTCCCCTCGGGCTCGACGATCCGGCTGAGTGGTTGCCGCGTGGTCTGAATTTGTTTCAGACCCTGATCGACCTCCCGCTGGCCGACCCTCCGCGGGTCCGTGTGGGCCATCACGATCAGCTCCCGGTCCAGGAGGGCGACCGACACGATCCCCGGCTGGCGGCCCAGCTCCTCGATCTGGCGCTGGACCCCGATCTCCTTCCTGAAGTTCAGGATGTAGTCGGCGTCGGCGTGGACGGCGATGATCCCCGGAAAGCTCCGCGCCCCCACGGCCACGCCGAAGAGGCTCCCCTCCCAGAACTTCCGGTCTTTCAGCGCCGGCGGAGCGGCCTGGTCTCCGGGCGGCGCCCAGCGGCGCCCCCACATGTACAGCATCATCTCCCGCATCTCGCGGCCGGACTCGGGAGACTCCCCACGGTCTCGCATCATCATGCCCATCATCCCGCGGGGCGGGGGCGGCGGGGTGTAGGGGCGTCCTTCGAGGTCGAGCAGGTCCACGCGGTGGAGGCGGTTCATGGCGCTGATCTGCTTGAGCCAAGCGGCGTTGAAGGGCCTCGACGCGAGGAGCTGGTCGATCAGCCGGGCGTTGTCCAGGAGGCGCTGGCCGATCATCTCCTCTAGGAGGGCGTTGCCCTGGATGGCGTTCCTGCTGCTGACCTCCAGGACCTCGGCGAGGGCCACGCCCTTCTCTTCCACTTGGCGGATCAGATCCCCCTGGAGCCGGCGCGCCTCGGAGAACGCATAGACGGCCACGGCGGCCAGGAGGACGAGGACGGAGGCCAGGAAGTAGCCCGGCGGGAAGAAGCGCTTCATGGAGGCACCACCGCTGCCATTCTACCATCCGCCCCGCTGTACCCTCTCCCCCGGGCGGGGGAGAGGGGCAGGGTGAGGGGATGTTATCACAAACGGACTGTCTGGAAGAGAGGAGGGGAAAGGAGCTTATGCGCCGTAGAGGATCGCGGGAACGAGACGGCGCTGGACCGGGTCCACGGCCAGCCCAAAGCCCTCCAGGGTGTAGGCTCCCAGGACTTCGAGATCGCCGCCTTCACCGAAGAGACAGAGCGTATACATGGTCCGTCCCTCCAGCGTGATCAACACCTCGGCCGCACCCCGCTCCACGGTCTTTCCCTCGATCGTGAGGATTCGGCGTCGTTCGCCTGGCTCGATTCCCAGCCGCCGAAGAAACGCGGAGGAGACCCACGTGTAGGCTGACCCCGGGTCCACGAGGAGCTTCGTCGGTTCCTTGCGCTCGGGCTCTCGCGGGGAAGCGAGAAAGGCTTCCACGAAGAATGTTCCCATATGCCCTAGGCTAGACTCTATCAGAGGACAAGGAAAAGCGTCAACAAAGCGAGGGTGTCTTGTAAGTGTGACACCCTCGGGGAGACGACGTGAGGCGTGCCTACTTGAAGCGGAAGCCGAGCGTCAGGGCGACGATGTGGGCATCGTAATTCTTCAGGTCGTTGCCAAGCCAGATCCCTCCACGCGTCACGGCGGGGGTGAAGGGGTTGAGCGTATCCGTCCGCCAATCGTGCTTCTCGAAGGCCTCGAAAATATAGCCAACCTTTGCCGTCCAGTTCTTCCAGAAGTGGTATTTGAGCGCGGTTTCCACCGCCATGAGGCTGTCCTCGAACGCCGGAAAGCGCCGTGCCGTGGCGGCGATCCGTTGGGCGGCGGTCCCGCTCGCCGGCGATACGGGGTTCCGCGTATGAACCGTGCCGAGGGCGTACGAGTAGTTGCCGGTGGCGGACCAGTCGAGCACTTTCGGGATCAGCGTGACCTTGAAACCTGCGTGGAAGGTCTCGACGGTGTCCGTGTTGTTGGAGATCCACTCGAAATCGGCGAAGTCGAACGTGGTCGTGCCGGTCACCGGCCGGTAGCGCGAGCGCTGCTTGGCGAAGTTCGACTCGTGGACATACCCGGCGAAGAAGGAGAGCCGCTCCAGGGGCGTCCAGTTGACATCCATGCCAGCCGACCAACTGATCTCTCGCTGGAGGCCGAGCACCGACCGGATGTAGTCGTCGTGGCGGTAGCCCGCGGTCGGCGTGATGGTGAGGGTATCGGTCGGGGTGAACTGGAGGAGGAGGTCTAGGCGCTGGCGGTCGCGCTCGCCCTGGTCGAACTTCCTGAGCAGGGCGGTTTGTCCTTGCGACAGTGCGGCAGCGTCTTCCAGGACCGTGTGCTCGATGTGGGCGTGGGTGTTGTAGAGATTAATGCGCCGGAACGAGGGCACGTACTTCGCTCTCACGAGGAGCCAGTCGAACGGGGTCAGGTCCAGGACGGCCTTGCCAAAGAACTCGTCGCTCTCGGGGACCTCCCGGTGCTCGTTGCGGTCCCAGCGCTCCCAGCCGGCCCCGAGGGTGAGCGCCACCGGCTGGATGATTCGCCACCGGGCGTCGACGTCGCCATTCTGCTTTCTGTAGCTCCAGCGGCCCGGCCTACGGACCTCCGCCACGATGGTGGAGTCAGTTTCCACGGTGGCGGGGAAGGCGATCACGTCGCTCTTGTCCTTGTAGTCATAGAGCCGGTACTTCAGCGAGAGCGTCAGGGGTGGGAGCGGCCGGCTCGTCACGTTGAGGTTGTAGAGGAAGATCTGGACGTTGCCGTTCAGGCCGCTCTGCGGCAGGGCGAGGTCGACCGGAGCAGCGTTGAACACGAGGGGGTTCCGCGTATGAGGGAGGAAGTCATCGTTCTGAAGCCGGAGGCTGTATGAGAAGTTGGAAGTCACGCGGGTGCGCCACCAGGGCAGATTGACCCCCCCCGCCAGGCTGAACGTATGGGCCGTGTTGTCGGGAGGAAGGGACATGCGGCCCGCGGCGGACGCGGCAGCCGTGTCCGCGGCCACCGAGGGGTTGTCCGCGGTGAGCGAGCTCACGGAATTCTCGAAGAGGGAGAACGTATAGCTGAACTGGAGCTGCCACTGCTCCCGCGCGATCGTGGCCTGGAGTCTCATGTCGTGGATCGTCTGCTCGATCGGCTCCAGCACCTCGATGAAGTTGAATCCGAACGGCACCCCCATCGGGCGGTCGCCGTCCTTGTTGATGCGGGTGTACGTGGTCTTCAGCTCCAGATCAGGTGTGGGCGTGAGCCGGAAGAAGATTTGCGACGTATCCCAGCGGGTGCTGATCTCGTCCAGCTCCCGCGCCGTGTTGTAAACGTTCCCCTGCGCATTAGTTGGACGGGGTACCGGCAGGGTGAAGACGCCGCGGGAGGTTTCCCTGGCGAGCATCCGGGCGTTGGTCGAGAAGATGTGGCGGAGCTGGTCCCAGTCGAAGCCGAACTCCCAGAGGCCCAGGCGGCCTGTTCGAAGGGAGAACTCCTGGTCTTGCTGCCCCCACTTGGAGCCATCGAATTCGAAGGAGTAGCTCTCGTCGGGGCGGAAGAGCCTCAGGTGGAACCGCTCCAGGTACGGCAGCTGGGGCAGGTCCCGGTACTCCTCGAACTTCGCCGATTCCCTGTCGGAGGGCCTATCGCCGTAGAGGCGGACCCCAGCCTCGATGTCGCCTTCGACGCCCAGCCCGAACATCTGGGTCTGGGCCGACGCGGGCGCCGCCAGGCCCAGCACTACCAGAGCTGCAGCGACCAGCCGTGCTGTTCGCGTCGCCTGCATGGCGGTCTCCTATCGCTTAAAGGAGTTGCCCGACGGGTGATTGGAGCCGTGGATGTTCGCGTGGCAATTCGTGCACGAGCGCCCCAGGACGAATCTTGCGCTCTCGAGGCGTGTCCCGCGCGGTTCCGTCGGATGCCGCGACTCGATGTGGCACTGCTGGCAGAGGCGCGGCTTGGCGAGCTTCAGCATCTTCTCGTGGTTCGAGCCGTGGGGGTCGTGGCAGTACGCGCAATTCTCGTTGACGGGCGCGTGGACATAGAGGAAGGGCCCGCGCTTCTCAGCGTGGCATCTGTAGCACGTCTCGTTCGTGGAGTTTTCCCTGAGGAGGGTGGGCGTCACTGTGCCGTGAGGGTTGTGGCAGTCGGTGCAGGTCATCTTCCCCTCGCGGAGCGGCATGTGGGAGGAGCGCATCGTCTGGGCGCGCTTCTGGAGGTGGCACTGGCCGCAGGTCTCGATCACGGTTTCCTTGGCGAGCTGAAACTTCGGGGAAGCGTCCTCCATGACCCTGTGGCAGTTCGTGCACGCCACATCGCGCGACTCGTGCTGGCTTCCCTGCCAGAAGAGGCGAGCGCCCTTCTGGTGGCACTGGAGGCAGACGGCGTTGCGCTTCTCGACGGGTGTGGGGTCCTGCTTCGTGAACGAGATGAGGCCACCCACGCCCCTCCCCCCGCCCGCGTCGACGTGGGCCTTGCCCGGGCCGTGGCAGCCCTCGCAGCCCAGGCCCTCCTTGGTGTTTCGCGGGTGCCTGAGCATGAGGCGCCCCATCTTCGTCCTCGCGAACTTCTGGTCCAGCTCCTCGTGACAGCCCTTGCAGGTGTCCGAGCCGACGTAGCCGTCGGTGGCCTGAGCCGCCGCAGCGGGCTTGGGAGAGGCTTGCTGGGCCAGGGAGGATGAAGGAAACGCGAGGACGAAGAGGAGAAGCAGGACTCCGACGCCGCCAAGGATCCCCAATGGCCGACTCATGCGGTGCCTCCTCCAGCGACGATGAGGGCACACCTGCGGAAACCGCACTCGTAAAACTGCTTATTAGTCCAATTGAATCAGTTCAAAATCTCAGGCGGCGCCACTTTAAAGGCGGGTCCCATCCGTTGTCAAGAGAAAATGTTCACTTCCTCTACTTGGCCAGGGTCTTGAGGTAGGCGATCAGGTCCCGGATCTCTCCATCCTTCATCTTCGAGCCGAAGGGTGGGATGAGCGGGGATTTCCCGACGGCGGCTCCTCCCTTCTGGATGAGGTCGAAGAGGTACTGGTCCTTCAGCCCCGCCATGTAGGCCTTGTTCGTGAAGTCGTTGGGCTTCGGGTTGATTGCTTTAGCCGCGGGACCGTCCCCTTTGCCGGTCGGCCCATGGCAGCCGGCGCAGTGCTTGGCGTAGAACTCCTTGCCCTTTGCCGGGTCCCCTTGCGCCAGCGCGACGGTCGGAAGCAGCAGAACGGCTACCAGGATTCCCGTGCCCTTCACGATCGCTCCGGTCATAAATGCTCTCCTTCTTTCAGGTTGGGGGATTTCCCCCAATGGGTTGGGGAAATTCCTCACTCCGCGTCCTCTTCGGATTTGTGGTTCAACCCGAACTTTTTCACCCGGTACCGGAGTTCATCCCGCGTGAGGCCCAGGAGCCGGGCCGCCCGAGTCTGGTTCCCCCGGGTCAGTGCCAGGGCCTGGCGGACGAATTCCCGCTCGACCTCCTCCAGCACGACACCGGTCTCGGGGAGCCGAAACGCCGGGGCCGGCAGAACTGCAGATGGGGCCAGCCCGCCGATTTCCGGCGGCAGGTGACCCGGCAAGAGATCGCCGGTGTCCTCCAGGATCATGGCGCGCTCGATCACGTTCCGGAGCTCCCGCACGTTCCCGGGCCACTCGTACTGGACGAGGAGGCGCTCGGCCTCGGACGAGAGGTGAGGGAGCCGCTTCTTGAACTCCCGGCTGAAATACCCCAGGAAATGGCGGGCCAGGAGCGGGATGTCCTCACGCCGGTCCCGAAGCGGCGGGAGGGTGATCGTGACGACCTGGAGGCGGTAATAGAGGTCCTTGCGGAAGGTGCCGCTGTCCACGGCCTGTCGGAGGTCCCGGTTGCTGGCCGCGATCACCCGGACATCCACGGTGATGTCCTTGGTGCCGCCGACCCGGCGGAAGCTCCGCTCCTCCAGGATCCTCAGCAGCTTGGCCTGGAGCCCCCCGCTCATGTCCCCGATCTCGTCCAGGAAGATCGTGCCCCCATGGGCCACCTCGAACAACCCCTTTTTTTGGGTCTTGGCGTCAGTGAAGGCGCCCCGCTCATGGCCGAAGAGCTCGGACTCGAGGAGAGTCTCCGGCATCGCGGTGCAGGCGATCTCCATGAACGGCTCCTCGGCGCGGGCGCTCTCGTAGTGGATCGCCTTGGCGAGGAGGTCCTTCCCCGTTCCACTCTCGCCCTGGATGAGGACCGTGGTGGCCTCGCTCCGGGCCACCTTTCGCGCCACGGCGATCACCTCACGGATCCCCCGGCTGGTCCCCACGATCCGGTCGAAGTGGAACGGATAGAGGTGTTTTTCGCTGAGAAGCTGGACTTTCCGCTTGAGCTGGCTGGCCTCCAGCGCGTTGCGGATCGTGACGGCCAGGTTCTCGAAGTCGATGGGCTTCGGCAGGTAGTCGTAGGCCCCCAGCTTCATGGCCTCCACCGCCGTTCCGACGTCGGCGTAGGCGGTCATGATGAGGACCTGGAGATGGGGGCTCAGCTCCTTGATCTGGCGGAGCACCTGGAGCCCGTCGGTGTCAGGGAGCTTGAGGTCGAGCAGGATCAGGTCGGGCGGATCCTCGCGGATCGCGGCCAGCGCCGCTTCTCCCGTCGAGGCGCTGGAGACCTCATAGCCGCCCTTGGCCAGGGTCTGCTCGAGGGACCACCGGATCAGGCGCTCGTCGTCAACAATGAGAAGCTGGGAGCTCATGTATGCTCCTCCTCCGCGCACGAGCGCTCCAGGTCGAGCATGGTCGTGACGCCCACGTACGCAGTGCTTGCCGCGCGCCGGAGCGTCGGCAGGCGCCGGATCAACTGCTCGATCTTGCGGATCGCGGCCTCGGCTTCGGCGAGCGCTTCGGCCTTCTCTGGCTGGGCGATCCCGTCCTGCTTGAGAACTTGCAGGGCCCCCAGGACGCCTGTCAGCGGGTTCAGGATCTCGTGGTGCAGCCCTACCACGACCTGCCCCGCTGCGGCCAGGCGCTCCTTCTCCACGATCGCCCGTTGCTCCTTCACCGAGGCCTTCCAGACGATGAGCCCCAGCGCGACGTAGAGGAGGAGGCCCATTCCGCCGCCGGCCCCCCAGATCAGCCGCTGGGTCCGGCGGATTTCGAGGACCACCTGGGTGACGTCCCGGTAGGTCTCGATCACGCCGACCACGCCGGCGGCCTGAGGAAACGTGACGGGGACGTAGGCCTCAGCGGCAGAGCCCTTAAGGACCGTCGCCACGTTGCCCCTCAGGGCGTTCTCGAGGGAATGGTCGGCAGGAAAGGTCTTCCCGATGAGCCGCGGCTCATCAGACCAGACAAGTCGCCCCGTCCTGTCGTAGACCTTGATTCTGAAGATCCCCGGGAGCTCCTGGGCGAACGCCTCGAAGACCTTGCGCGCGCCGGACCAGCGGGGCAGATCGAAGTCGGCCGGGACGAGGTGCTGGCGCGCCTGGCTCTGGACCACGTTGACCGCGTGCTCTTCCTCGTGAGTGAGCACGTGGTGCTCGAAGAACCAGCCCACAGCCAGCCCGGAGACGATCACGACGGCGCTGATCAGCGCGGCGCTCGCGAGCAGGAACCCCTGGAGCCAGCTGAGGCGCGGCGGCCTCATGGCGCGATCCCACGGCTCGGCTTGGCCAGAGACTGCTCCAGGGAGGAGTCGGTCGCGGGCGCATCGTCGTGAGCCGGGGCCCGGTCCTCGGCAGGAACCGGAAAGACGATCCGAAACGTCGTGCCCTTTCCCACTTCACTTTCCACCGCGATTCGCCCGCCGTGCTGCTCGACGATCCGGGCCGCAATCGCCAGACCGAGCCCGGTGCCCTGGGCCTTGGTCGTGAAGAAGGGCTGGAAGATTCGGCGGAGGTTTTCCTCGAGGATGCCGACGCCGGTATCGGAGATGGCCACCTCCACGACCTTCCCCTTGCCGATGAGGTTCTGGCGAAGGCAGGTGCCGACCGTGAGCTGGCCGCCGTTGGGCATGGCCTGCCGTGCGTTGACCAGGACGTTGAGAAGGGCCTGGTGGAGAAGGTTTGGATCCAGACGCAAGGGCGGGAGGCCCGGCTGAAAGCGCTTGAGGATCTCGATCCCCGTCCCGGATGACATGGGCAGGAACCAGAGGGTCTGCTCCACCACCTCATTCACGTTCAGGGGGAGGTACTGAGGTGTGGGAGGCCGCGCGTGCCAGAGCAGGTCGGTGAGCGTCTTGTTCATCCGGGCGATCTGGGACTGGATCTCCGCGAGCAGGGCCTGCCTGGGGTCGGCGTTGGGGAGCTGGCCGGCCAGAACGTGGAGGGCCCCCGAAACGCCGGCCAGAGGGTTTCTCAGGTCATGGGCAAGCCCGGCGGCGAGCTCCCCTACGGTGGCCAGCCGGTCGGACCGGATCAGCTGCTCCTGTGCCTCGGTCAAGCGATGCTGCTTCTCTTGGAGCTCCCGGTTGAGCTGCTCCACGAGGCGCCGCTCTCGGTGTTCGCGCTCGGCCAGGCCACCCATGCAGAGGCCGACCAGCAGGAAGAATCCCACGCGAAGGCCGAGATCGCTCAGGCCGATCGGTGGCGGCCAGCTATCCACGAACGGGTAGAGAAGGCCGGCCAGGAGGGCGGCGATGCCACCCGTCGCGAGGCCGAAGTAGAAGGCGTGGAGCGCGATCAGGACGTAGAAGGCGAGGTAGAAGCTGCTCGCCATCCCCCCCGTGATCCGCACGAGGACGAAGATGAAGGCCAGGTCGAGAACCATGGCGATGCGGTAGAGCAGCAGAAGCCGCCCGGGACGGAGCGCGTTGATGACGTAGAGGAGCGCGCTGTACGCGGCGAAGGTCAGAAAGAGCCACACGACCTGACGGTGGGCCTCGTGGTCGAAGGGATGATCCAGGGGGTGCACCATTCCCCAGACCGCGCCACCGAGGAGCGCCACGCCTCTGAGGGCTGCCAGCCAGCGATCCGCCGGGTCAAGGCCGGACCAGAACTCGGGCAAGCGGCGAGACGACTCGGTCACGAGGGGACCTCCTCTTGTTTGTAAGAGCCGGGCAGCAAGGCCTGTGCCACGGTAGATCCCAAAACCATGCCGCCGGGAAATTAGGTACTTAGAATGGCGAGGCCGGGGGGCTATTCGCTTCGGACGCTCCCGGTTGAGGAGAGTCCGCCTCACCTGTGGGGAATTTTTCCCACTTCCCTCAAAGCTTCGAGAGCTCCAGCTGAGCGAACCACCCGCTGAATGCTGAGATTCTGAGTGTTTGGCGGGTTGGCACCTGCCTTGCTGACCCGTGCTCTTGAAATGAAGTGGCTGGCAGTGTTGGGAGTGGTGGTCGTGGCCCTCTTGACGTGGGGCTTCTGGTGGGTCGAGCCCGCCGTCAAGCAGCCGATCGAATACCCGCACAAGATCCACGTCGAGCAGCTGAAACTTCCGTGCACGAGCTGCCATCAGCGGGTAGAGAAGGAAGCCGTCGCGGGCCGCCCTCCGACCGCGCTCTGTCTTGCCTGCCACTCAGGAGGAGAGACCGAGAGCAACGAAGTAAAAAAGATCCGGGCCTTCGGGGAGAAGGGCCAAGAGATCCCGTGGAAGCGCGTCTGGCGGCTTCCCCCCCATGTCTTCTTTCCGCATCGGACCCACGTGGTGGTGGCGAAGTTGAACTGCCAGACATGTCATGGGGCGATGGAAACCCTTGATCGGCCGCCCGCCCGCGCCCTCAAAACGCTCACGATGAACGACTGCATCGGCTGTCACGAGCAGTGGGAGGGCCCCAAGGAGAAGGGAACAGGAGTGGTGAAGGTAGCGGCAAGGCGCGTCTCCACTGACTGCAACGCCTGCCATCGCTGAGGGACACGATGCGAGTCACGCGACGGGGATTCTTTCAAGCAGCAGGCGGAACGGCCGGGGCCGCCGCCCTGATCAGGGGCACGCTGGCCAAGGCCCAGCAGGCGGGAGAGGATCTCACACGCTGGGCCACTCCCGAAGAGGTCCCGGTCCCCTCCATCTGCCAGCAGTGTCCGGGCGGGTGCGGTCTCATGGTCCGAACGCTCGACGGCGAGGTGGCGGGGCTCTCGGGGAATCCCCTCCATCCCATCAACCGGGGAGCCCTCTGCCCCAAGGCATTCGGGGGGCTTCAGCTCCTCTACGATCCGAACCGCCTGAAGGGGCCGATGGCGCGCGACGGTGAGCGCGGGCGCTTCCGCCCCATCGGATGGGACGAAGCCCTCTCGATGCTGACCGCCCGGTTGGCCGACCTCAGAGCCAAGGGTCTCTCTCACACGGTGGCGATCCTGGGCGGGCAGTACCGCGGCTATCGGGACACGCTCTGGAAGCGCTTCGCCGAGGCATACGGCACTCCGAACTACATCCGGGTTCGCTGCTTGCCGCCGGAGAGACCCGCCCTCGCTCATCAGCTCATGCAAGGGGTGACGAGCCCCCTGGGCTATGACCTGGGGGAAGCCCAGTTCATCCTGTCCTTCGGGGCCGGCCTCCTGGAGGCCTGGCTCGGTCCGGTCCATGTCTCCCAGGCCTTTGCGCGTTTGCGTCGAAGCGGCGAACGTCCCCGCGGCAGGTTCGTCCAGGTGGATCCACGACGCTCTCCGACCGCGGTCAAGGCGGACCGGTGGGTCCCCATCGTGCCGGGAACCGACGGGATCCTCGCGCTGGGGATCGCCAACGCCCTGATCCGGGAGGAGCTCTACGACAAAGAGTTCATCGCGCAGCATACCTTCGGCTTCGAGGACTGGGTGGACCAGCGCGGTGCCCACCACGAGGGGTTCAAGAATTTCGTTCTCAAGGAGTACGGGCTCCTCGCGGTGTCGGCGGCCACCGGAGTCCCCGTCAGGACCATCCTCGAGGTCGCCCGGGACCTGGGGACGACGAAGCCCGCCATGGTGATCGGTGAGCGGGGCACCGCGTACGGTCCCGACGATCTCCACACCCGGATGGCCATCCACAGCCTCAACGCCCTCATCGGCAGCATCGGCGTCCGGGGCGGGCTCCTGATTCAGGGGGAGCTGCCGCTGAGCCCGCTCCGGCCGGTTCAGAAAGATGAGGCGGCAGCGCGCGCCCTGGAGCGCCCCAGGATTGACGGGGCGGGCCGGGGCCAATATTTCCTGGCCTCCGATGCTCCGCAGGCCCTTCCAGAGCGGATCCTGAGCGCGAAGCCGTATCCGATCAACGCGCTCCTCCTCTTTGCCACCAACCCGCTGGCCAATCATCCGGCGAAGGAGGCGTTCGCCAAAGCCTTCGAGGGGATCCCCTTCATCGTGAGCTTTTCGCCGTTTCTCGATGAGAGCTCGTCCAGAGCCGACCTGATCCTCCCCGACCACACCTATCTCGAGCGGTGGCAGGACGATCAGGTGACGCACCTGGCCGGCTTCACTTGCTTCAGCCTGGCCCGGCCGGCCACGGCGCCCCTTCACCAGACGCGCAACACCGCAGACGTGGTGCTTCAGATCGCCAAAGCATTGGGCGGGACCATCGCGAAGAACGTGCCGTGGCAGAAGTTCGAAGATTTTCTCCAGGAGCGGGCGCGGGGGCTCTACGAGGCCGGGCGCGGGTATGTGGTCTCTGCTCCGGCAGAGGAGTCGCTCAGGAAGATCCTGGAGCGCCAGGGGTACTGGACTTCGGAGTTCAAGTCGTACGACGAGTTCTGGGCCGCGCTCGGCAAGCGCGGAGCTTGGTGGGACCCCACGGGACTGCCCGTCAGCCTGGAGGCGCTTCACACGACACCGTCTCGGAAGTTCGAGTTCTATGCGAGCGGTCTCAAGCGGCTGGTGGACGAGGCCGTGAAACGGGATGGAACGGGCGAGGCCTTCGTC
>Ga0209619_10001279_pt1 | contig 18306 bp, 12 predicted proteins | sample Rifsed16ft3_FD_184011 | JGI IMG/M metagenome (GOLD analysis project Ga0209619, IMG submission 184011) | Soil microbial communities from Rifle, Colorado, USA - sediment 16ft 3 (version 2) | ecosystem: Environmental > Terrestrial > Deep subsurface > Rock core/Sediment | place: Rifle, Colorado... | reverse complement strand
ACCGGCGCCGAACGAGCCGTGCCGGGCAGGCAGCGGGCATGCCGTCCGCCAACTCGGCGTGCCCGCGGGATACCTCGGCGGCCCTAGCCCGCTATGCCGGCTCGGCCTCAATCGGCTGCGCCTCGACCTCCGGCGCTTCGGGGATGGGCAGCGCCTCCAACATCTCGTCGCGCAGGGCGACCTGCTCTCCAGGGAACGCCGTCCCCGCCGGGATCAGCTTCCCGATGATCACGTTCTCCTTCAAGCCATGCAGGTAGTCGACCTTGCCCTCGATCGCCGCGCCCGCCAGCACCTTGATCGTGTGTTGGAAGGAGGAGGCCGAGAGGAACGACTCGGTGCTGAGCGAAGCCTTCGTCACTCCCAGGAGCACCTGGACGGCCCGCGCCGGATGCTGGCCTTGCTTGAGCATAATCTCGTTCAGGCGCTGCAGGTAGAGCCGATCCACCAGATCGCCCGGCAGCAGGTCGCTGGCGCCGGGCTGCGTCACCTGCACTTTCGAGAGCATCTTGCGGATGATCACCTCAAAGTGCTTGTCGTTGATGTTCTGCCCCTGCGAGCGATAGACCTTCTGGACCTCGGTGAGCAGGTACACCTCGCAGGCCTCGCGCCCCAGAATCCGCAGCGTGCGGTGGGGATTGAGGGAGCCCTCGGTGAGGGATTGACCCGCCTGCACCTGCTCCCCGTCCTTCACCAACAATCGGGCGCTGGGTGGAACCTCGAACTCCGCCTCCTCCACCTGGTCGTAGGAGATGATCGCCTTACGGTCTTCGATCCGCAGCCGGCCGCCGTGGCTGGCGACGATCTGCGATTGGCCGCGCGTGGCGATCACCTCTCCTGTCGCCACCCGCGCCCCGTCTTCTGCCTTCAGCGACCAGTTGCCGGGAATGCTGTACTCATCTTGCAGCAGTCGGCTGTTGACCACGCGCAGGAGCCTCTGGCCATCGGGCGACTCCGGGATGATGACCTGGACGGTTCCCGTGATCTCGGCGATCACTGCCTCGCCCTTGGGTTTCTTGCGCGCCTCGAACAGCTCTTCCACGCGCGGCAGGCCGGTGGTGATGTCGCCGCCGGCGGCCACGCCGCCGGTGTGGAAGGTCCGCAGGGTGAGCTGCGTGCCGGGCTCGCCGATCGACTGGGCGGCGACGATGCCCACGGCTGCCCCCCGGGTGACCATCTTGCCTCGCCCCAGGTCCATGCCATAGCACTGGGCGCACAGCCCGAAGCGAAGCTCGCAGGTGAGCGGAGAGCGGACGTACACCTCTTCCGCGCCCGAGGCGGCGAGCCTGCGGGCCAGCTCGATCGTGATCACGTCCCCGCGGTCGAGCAGGATCTCCCCGCTGGCGGGGTCGGCGACGCGGCGCGCCACGACGCGCCCGTAGAGGCGGGTGCCGAAGTCCTGGCCGGCGACGTCGTCCGAGCGGCGGAGAAAGATGCCCTGCTCGGTCCCGCAGTCATCGGCGTTGATGATCACATCCTGTGCCACATCAACCAGGCGGCGGGTGAGATAGCCGGCGTCGGCAGTGCGCAGGGCGGTATCGGCCAGGCCCTTGCGCGCCCCGTGCGTCGAGATGAAGTACTCCAGGGTATTGAGCCCGTCGCGGAAGTTGGAGCGGATCGGCAGCGGGATGATCCGCCCGGCCGGGTCGGCCATCAGGCCGCGCATCCCGGCGAGCTGCGAGATCGGCCCGAAGCCGCCCTTCGTCGCCCCCGAGATGGCCATCGTGGCCAGGCTCCCGGCCGGATCCATGCCCTTGCGCACGGCCAAGGCCACCTCCGAGGTGGTCGCCTGCCAGAGCTCGATGATCCGTTCCTTCTGTTCCTGCTCGGTGAGCAGGCCGCGCAGGTAGTCCTTGCGGACGGCCTCGGCGGCCTCCAGCGTGCGGTTGATGATCTCCTGCTTCTCGGGCGGGACGGTGATATCGGAGACGGCGATGGTCGTGCCCGAGCGGGTGGCGTAAGCGAACCCGATATCCTTGATCGCGTCGACGACCGCCGGCGTCCCCTCCTCGCCCAGCAGGTGATAGACCTCGCCCACCAGCACCTGCATCGAGGCCTTGTCGAGAACGCGATTCACAAAGCGAAGCGGCTCAGGCAGGATGCGATTGAAGAGGACCCGCCCGACGGTCGTCTCGATCATGCGCGTCTCGGGCTGTGCCAGCCGTCCGCCCTGGTCGTCATACCAGCTCTCGGCAAGCATCTTGATACGGGTATGGACACCCACCTGGCCGAGGCCGTAGGCCATCTCCACCTCGTCCATATCGGAGAAGGCCCGGCCATCGCCGCGGTGCACTCGGCCGTCGACAGCCATGGTGAGATAGTAGACGCCCAGCACCATGTCTTTGGAGGGGCCCACGATCGGTTCGCCGTCGGCCGGCTTGAGCAGATTCTTCGTCGAGAGCATCAGCTCGCGCGCCTCGCGGACGGCGTTTTCCGAGAGCGGGAGGTGGACGGCCATCTGGTCGCCGTCGAAGTCGGCGTTGAACGCGGCGCAGACGAGCGGGTGGAGATGAATGGCCTTGCCCTCCACCAGCACCGGCTCGAACGCCTGGATGCCCAGGCGGTGCAGCGTGGGAGCCCGGTTGAGCAGCACCGGACGGTCTTTGATGACCTCCTCGAGGACTTCCCAGACCTCCGGCCGCTCGCGCTCAATGATCCGCTTCGCCCCCTTGACGTTGGCGGCGTAGTTGTAGGACACGAGCTTGGAGATCACGAAGGGCCGGTAGAGCTCGAGGGCCATCGACTTCGGCAGCCCGCATTGGAAGAGCTTGAGCTGAGGGCCGATGACGATCACCGAGCGCCCGGAGTAATCGACGCGCTTGCCCAGGAGATTGCGGCGGAAGCGGCCCTTCTTGCCCTTGAGCATGTCGCTGAGCGACTTGAGCTCGCGCCGCCCCCTACGGGAGAGCGCCTTGCCGCGCTGGGAGTTGTCGATCAGCGAATCGACCGCTTCCTGCAGCATGCGCTTCTCGTTGCGGATGATCACGTCGGGCGCGCCGAGCTCCACGAGCCGCTTGAGGCGGTTGTTGCGGTTGATCACTCGGCGATAGAGATCGTTCAGGTCCGACGTGGCGAAGCGCCCGCCGTCCAGCTGCACCATCGGGCGCAGGTCGGGCGGGATCACCGGCAAGACCGTCAGGATCATCCATTCCGGCCGGTTGCTGGAGCGGCGCAGCGCCTCGGCCACCTTGAGCCGCTTGGTGGCTTTCTTCTTCCGCTGCTTGGAGCGCGTGGTGCGGACCTCCTCCCAGCACTCCTTGGCCAGCTGCTCGAGATCCGTCTGTTTGAGGATCTCGTAGAAGGCCTCGGCGCCCATGTCGGCGCGGAAGACCTGGCCCCACTTGGTCTTCAGCTCGCGATAGCGGGTCTCGCCCAGAAACATCAGCGGGCGGATGGTCTGGAGCTCCTCGCGGTCGGCCAGGAGCTGCTCACGGGCGGTGGAGGAGAGATCATCGGCCGAATTGCGCAGATCGGAGATGGCCAGATCGGCCTCGGCCTTGGTCTTCTCCGTCTGCATCTTGATGCGCTCGATCTCCCGGTCGCGCTTTTCCTTGAGCGAAGCCTCGATCTCATCGAGGCGCTCCTTGACGGCCTTCTGGACGCGAGTGAGATGCTCGTTGGAGACGATCTCGCCCTTGTCGGCGATAAGGGTCTCGGTGGCCTTGAATTGCACGGGCGCCCGGAGCTCCTTGGCGAGCCTCTCCGAAAGCGAGCGCTCCACCCGCTGGCCTTCCTGGATCACCGGCTCGATCTGGGAGGCGATCTCCTCATCGAACGATTCCTTCAGCTTGCGCCGGCGCTCTTCCAGATCCTCGAGCCGCTTCTTGCGGTTGGCCTTGATGGTGGCGATCCGCGAATTGAGAGAATCGGTCTGCTCCTTCTCAAGCCGTGCCACTTCGTCTTCAATGCGCTTGAGGGCCTTGCGGCGGGCATCCTCGTCGACGCTGGTGACGACGTATTGGGCGAAGTAGAGAACGCGATCGAGGTTGCGGCGCGAGACGTCGAGCAGCAGGCCGAGGTAGGAGGGCACACGGCGCGTATACCAGACGTGGGCCACGGGCGCGGCCAGGGTGATATGCCCCATGCGCTCGCGCCGGACCGAGGAGCGCGTCACCTCGACCCCGCACTTCTCGCACGTGATTCCCTTGAAGCGGATGTTCTTATACTTGCCGCAATAGCATTGCCAATCTTTGGTGGGGCCGAAGATCGCTTCGCAAAAGAGGCCGTCCTTCTCCGGGCGCAGACGGCGGTAGTTGATCGTCTCCGGTTTGAGGACTTCGCCGTAGGACCAACTCAAAATGGTCTCGGGCGAAGCAAGGCTGATCCGCAACGCGTTGAAGCCCTTGCCTTCCACCTATGCGCCTCCACGAAGGACTCGAGAAACCCGCGGCGGGCACTGGCCCCTAGAACAAACGTGCTTCTGGCAGGGCCAAGCAAAACAAGCGCATGAGGGGCAATCATCCCTCAAGCGCTCGTGAGCACCCGGTCTGCTTAGTACACCTAATTATACGGCTGGAAGGAGGTCTGTCAAGGGTAAGGTCCAGCCCTAGAGCCTCGGGCTCCCCTCTTCGGCCTCTCCCCCCCCGTAGCGCAAGGGAAGATCCACGGTGAAGGTGCTCCCCACTCCCAGGCGGCTATCCACGGTCACCCGCCCGCCATGCTGATCCACGATCGACTTCACGATGGCCAGCCCCAGCCCGGGCCCCTGCTCGCCGGCGCCGTCTTTGCGCCGCAAGCGGGCGAACTTCTCGAAGAGCCTCGCCTGATCTGCCGGGGCGATCCCGGCCCCGCTGTCGTGGATGCTGATCAGCTGCCGGCCCCGCGCCTGGCTGGCCCGCACGTTCACCCGGCCGCCCGGCGGTGTGTATTTCACGGCGTTGTCCACGAGATTCGACACGGCCTGGCGCAGCAGCGTTGGATCGGCTTCCACCGGCTCCATCCCCTCCGCCACTTCGACCTCGAGGACGATTTGCTTCCCCATGGCCTGGGGGCGGTGAGATCCGACGACATCGCGCAGAACTGTTTCCACGCGCACCTGCTCGAGGCTGAGCCCGACGCCGGCCTCGATCCGGCCCAGATCGAGCAAGTTGTCCACCAGTTGCGACATGGAGTCAACGCTGCCCAGGATCTTGGTGACAAACTCGCGTTGCTTCTCCGTCAGGCTGCCCACCATCGGGAGCATCGTGGCATAGCCCCGCAGGAGGGTCAGGGGGGCGCGCAGGTCGTGGCTGACGGTCGAGACAAACTCGCTCTTGAGCGCGTCCAGCTTCTTGAAGTGGGTGATATCTCCGAGAATGCACACCCGGCCGGAAGTGCCAGCGCCCTCCGGCTCGATGTCGGCGATGGTTGCGAAAAGCACGCGATCGCCCGCCAGCGAGACCTCCGCCGTTCGCCGTTCCCCCGCCGGGGCCGAGAGAAGACGCAACACCTCGGGCTCGCGCACCCAGGCTTCGGCCGCCTGGCCAGTGGCTTCCTCCGCCCGGCCCTTGAGGACGATCTCTGCGGCAGGGTTGGCCAGCAGGATCCGCCCGGCCCGGTCGGTCACCAGGACGGCGTCGGGCGTGGCGGCCAGGATCGCCGAAAGGCGTAGCCGTTCCTCCTCGGCCTCGTGAAAGAGGCGAGCATTGGCGACCGAAACACCGAGCTGGCCGGCGAGGATGGTCAGGAGATTGACCTCGTCCGGAGTGTAGCTGTGGGCCTTCCGATGTCCGAGCCATAGCACGCCGACGAAGCTCTCTTCGCTCATCAACGGCAGGGCCATCATCGATTCGAGCGGAGAGTCGAGGGCGCCTAGATCGAGGACGGCGCGTGCTCGGGAGGGGTTTTCGAGAATGAAGCGCCCGCGCCTCCGGGCAAGATCGGCGACCTGACCATCCAGCGGCCCGCCGTTTGCCTCGGCCCCACGCGGCGCGTAGGACTCCGACCTCGCCAGGCCGGGCGGCTCCTCCGCCGCGACGACCACGCGAACGATCTCCGCGCCCACCACATCGCGCACCCCGGAGAGAATCGGAGGCAGCGCTGCCCGCAGATCGAAGCTCGAGGCCAGCTTCTGGCTGGCCGAGAGAAGCAAATCCATTTCGTTCAGGCGCCCGCGCAGGCTGCGCCGCAGCCGCTCCAAGGAGCCGGCCAGGCGGCCGATCTCATCCTCGCCGGGCAGCGCCAGCGGTTGCGTGAGGCTGCCACGGGCCATCGCCTCGGCCGCCGCCGCGATCTGGCGCAGCGGATGGGTGAGGCGACGGCTGGTCACCATCACCACGCCGATCCCCAAAGCCCCGATCGCCACCACCACCGCCACCAGCGGCGCGGCGATGCGCATGGTCTCCGTCTCAACCACTCGCTGCGGTGTGGTCACCACAACCCGCCACGGCGAGCCGGGGATCGTGTAGGGGAACACGAGCCGCAGGGTCCCATCGGGCGCCCGATCGGTGTAGATCGCCGAAGCCTCTGCCTCGAAAAAAGAGAAGCTCTCCCCGATCAGGGACGCATCGGAGTGTGCCAGGATGGCCCCGGTCTCGTCGACGATGAGCCCTTCTCCCGGGCTAAAGGCCGTGAGCTGCCGCAGCACCGGGGAGAGGATCGGATTGGAACTCAGATCGGTCCACCCGGCAACAAAGCCGATCGGCGATCGATCACTCTCGGAAACGACCGGCCAGAGGAAGACGATCTGCGTCGGCTCTGCCGTTTCGCCCGGGGCGAGCGTGACCTCGGTGGGCGCCCCGCTGAGCGCCAGCTCGGCTCCGGCCTCGAGCGCCAGCGGCCAACCCGAGGTCGAGTCCGCCCCGCCGGGGGTCGAGGCCACCAGCCCCCTGCTCAGGTCAAAGACGGCGATCCGACGAAAGAACGCGATAGTCCGAAGGGTCGGGGTGAGATCGGATTCGGTGAGGGCCTGCGACTGGAGGCCCGGGCCGAGGCGAGAGGCTAGCTCGCCGAGAATGGATCGCCCGGTCTGAGTGAAAAAGGGAAGTCCCTCACCGGCCTGGGTGGCGGCGCGGACCATCTGGGCGTGGATCGCCTCTTCAGCGGCGGCGTGGGCCAGAGCCCACACAAGCCCGGCCAGTGCCAGGGCGCTGACAATCCCAAGGCTCGCAAACGTAAGGAGCAGCCGGGCGGATAGCGACCGCTGGTGGGGGGCGGGAGCCAGCGAGGCAGGCCGATACCACAGACTGGGGAACCGCTTGCTCAGAACGATGCCGGCAAGGCCGGCCACGGCCGCCTCGAGGAGGCCGGCCGCGATCACGGCGCCGGAGTTGGCGAGGGCGAATTGCAGTGAATCGTAGAAGGTTCCGCCACTAAAGGCATGCAGCTCGGCGATGCGAAAGAGGCCGATGGCCAGGCCCCCGAAGAGCGCGGCCACAAGTGGGGAGCGCAGCCGCTGGCCAATGCGATCGGCGTAATTGGAGCGCAACAGCCACGCCACGCCGCTTGCCACCGAGGCCGTAAAGATCGGAGTAAGCAGACTGTGGTTCCCCCACCCCGCGGCCGCCATGCCTCCGGCCAGCCCGACGAGGGCGGCCTGCCAGATGCCGAGCATCCCCCCGGCGAGGAGCCAGGGAGCTGCCGCCAGAACGGCGAGGCGGGCGCCGGGAGGCCCGGCGGGCGTCCCCGGAACGGCCCCCGAGGCGGCGGAAGGAAGGTGGAGGAGAAAGACTTGGGAGGCAAGCGGAGCGGCGGCGAGCAAGGCGGCCAGGAGGAGCCATGATAGACCGCCTCGCCGGCGACGCGGCCCCGCGTCGGCCCGGCGGCCTCGGCCCAAGAACACGATGAGCCCGAGCAACGCGAGGGCGAGCGCCAGGAGGCCGGAAAGCCGCGGGGGCAGACTGAGATCAAATGCGCCCTGGAAACCCCACAGCTCGAAGGCCATGACCGCCTCGGTGCAATTCCGGTGCCGACGATTATAGTGCAAGCGGCCTCATCTCCGCCGGCTCTGAGACCAAGGGCTTCTTGCCCGGCCCTGCCCTTTGTGCTAGACTGCCAAGGCTGGGAGACCGCCTAAGGGCGTTCGGGGATGGCCGAGAAGATACTCGTAGTCGACGATGACCTCGATACTCTGAAGCTCGTGGGGTTGATGCTGGAGCGCCAGGGCTATGAGATCACCGTGGCCACGAGCGGAGAGTTGGGTCTCTCGAAGGCCGCCACCGAGAAACCCGACCTGATCTTGCTCGACATCATGATGCCCGACATCGACGGGTATGAAGTCACCCGCCGCCTGCGTGCCGACCCCAGCGTCGCCCACATCCCCATCATTATGTTCACTGCCAAGTCGATGGTGGACGACAAAGTGACCGGCTTCGAGGTGGGCGCCGACGACTACCTCACCAAGCCCACCCACCCGGCGGAACTGACGGCCCACGTCAAGGCTGTGCTGGCGCGCTCTGCGCAAGCGCGCACGGCGCCCAGCGAGAAGGCGACGACGATCGCCTTTCTGGGGGCCAAGGGAGGCCTGGGAACAACGACCATGGCCCTCAACGTGGCGATCGGCCTTCAGTCTCGCGGTCAGGAAGTGATCCTCGCCGAGCTCAATCCCGGCCGCGGGACGATCGCCCTTGATCTGGGAATCCCCAGCCCTCTCGGCCTCGGGCACCTGCTCGCCCGCTCACTGAAAGATATCCATCTTCGCTCTGTAGACGGCGAGCTGGTCACCCACAAATCGGGCGTGCGCCTCCTTCTCTCCTCGTATCGGCCCCGCGACACCGAGATGGAGCAGGCCGTCCCTCAGATGGAAGCGATCGTTCGCAATCTCACGGTCATGTGCACGACGCTCCTGATCGATCTCGGCAGCGGCATCCGGCCCCATGTCAAGCCGATCCTCCAGCTCACAGATCGGGTGTTGCTCGTCGTCGAGCCGGTCTTCCCCACTCCCTCGATCGCCCGGGCCCTGATCGATGACCTCCACGGCAGCGGCATCAACAAGACCAAGATGTCCCTCCTCCTGGTGCTGAAGGAGCGGACCAGCTTGCAGATCCCTTGGCGCCAGGTGGAATCCGACCTCGCTCTCCCGCTGGCCGGGATCATCTCCCCGGCCCCGGAGCAGGCCCATCAGGCCTCCCAGGGCGGCATGCCGATCGTCATGATGCAGCCCGAGAGCCTGATGGCCGACCAGCTCCAGAAGCTCGCCGCCAACATCGCCAGTGGTTTTCTCCAACCCGTCGTGAGTTAGGCTCGCAGTGGAAATGGCCCTGCCCGCACCGGATCTGGCGAGTGCGGCACGCCTTCTGCGGGCCAGCCGAGGCGCGGTGGCGCTCACCGGCGCCGGGATCTCCACCCCTTCCGGCGTCCCCGACTTCCGTTCCCCGGGCAGCGGGCTCTGGGAGACGTGCGATCCGATGGAGGTGGCCTCTCTGCTGGCCTTCCGTCACCACCCCGATCAGTTCTACGAGTGGGTGCGTCCGCTGGCGGTGCGGGTGCTGAGGGCCGAGCCCAACCCGGCGCACCTCGCCCTGGCGCGGCTGGAGCGCGCCGGCCATCTCCTCGGCGTGGTCACGCAGAACATCGACGACTTGCACTTGCGGGCAGGCTCGCATTGCGTTGTCGAAATCCACGGCCACTTGCGGGAGGCGACGTGCGTCCGCTGCCGCACGGTCGTACCCACGGCGGGCCTGCTGCAGTCGTTTGTCGAGACCGGGCAGGTGCCCCATTGCGCCGCCTGCAACGGGGCGCTCAAGCCGAACGCGGTCCTCTTCGGCGAGGAGCTCCCCTTTCAGGCCGTGCATCAGGCCCAATCGCTCTTCCGGGAGGCCGATCTCGTGTTGGTCGTCGGCTCTTCGCTTGAGGTGACCCCGGCGGCCCTGTTCCCCGTGCAGGCGCTGAACGCCGGAGCCCGGCTGATCATCTTCAACCGCGAGCCCACCTACCTGGACGAAAGGGCCGACTTCATTTTCCGGGACGATGTCGCCGAAGTTCTCCCATGCCTGATTGACGAGGCCCTGCGTGAACCGCCACAAGCCCAGTGACCAACCCAGCGACACATCCGCGATCCGCAACTACCCGCGGCTCTTCCATCGTTATGCCCGGCTGTTGGAGGTGGTGACCGGGCTGGCTTCGACCTTCGATCTCGAAATCCTGCTTCAGCGCACGGTCGATGCGGCGCAGGAACTCACCGACAGCGAAGCCACTTCGCTTCTGCTCTACGACCCGAAGGCTCATCAGCTCTATTTCGAGGCCGCCAGCAATCTCAACCCCGGCGGGCTGGGTCACCAGGCCGTCCCGGCTGAGAACAGCATCGCAGGCTGGGTGTTCACCCGGCGCGAGCCCCTCCTGGTTCAGGATGCCCTCAGCGACCCACGCTTCTTCCGCGAAGTGGATATCCTCACCAGCTTTCAGACGCGCTCGGTGCTGGGCGTCCCGATGTACACCAAAGATAAGACGCTCGGGGTGATCGAGGCGGTCAACAAGCGCGAGGGCGCTTTCGACGACGAGGATCTACGCTTGTTGGAGGCGCTTGCCGCACAGGCCTCGGTGGCGATCGAGAACACGCGCCTCTTTCAGCAGAGCGACGTGGTGGCCGAGATGGTCCACGAGCTGCGCAGCCCTCTCACCGCCCTGACCGCCGCCGCCTACTTGCTGCAGCGCCCTGGCTTGCCCGACGACCAACGCCTTAAGCTCGCCAAGAGCGTGCATGACGAGGCCCAGCGCTTGAACGGGATGACGACCGACTTCCTCGAGCTAGCCCGGCTGGAATCGGGCCGCACCCGCCTCACGCGGGAACTGGTGGAGCTCTCCGGGCTCGTCTTCGAGACGCTGGAGGTCGTGCGGCCTGTGCTGGAGGCGGAGCAGCTCACCCTGGCGACCGACATCGACCGCGGCCTGCCCCCGCTTCAGGGCGACCGGAATCGACTCAAGCAGCTCCTGCTCAATCTACTGACCAACGCGATCAAGTACAACCAGCGCGGGGGGCGGGTGGAGATCCGCTTGCGCCGCCAGGCCGATCAGGCCGTCCTGGAGGTCGGGGACACCGGGCGCGGGATTCCCCACGATTCTCTCCCGCACGTCTTCGAGCGTTTCTTCCGGGTGCCCGATCAAGAAGCACGGGTCGCTGGGACGGGCCTCGGCCTTGCCATCGCCAAGCGCATCGCCGAGAGCCATCGCGGGCAGATCGAGGTGGCGAGCGAAGTCGGGCACGGAACTACGTTCACGGTCCGGCTGCCTCTGGCTGCCCCCCCGATCGAGACCCGGCCCGCCCGCTGATCATCCTCTTCGGCCGAACTGACGCTCCAGAGTCTCCACCGAGAGATGGATCATCGTCGGGCGGCCATGGGGGCAGGCCCGGGGTGACTGGCAAGCCTCCAGGTCGCGAAGCAGTCGCTCCTGCTCCGCCAGCGAGAGCACCTGCCCGGATTTCACCGCCGCCCGTTTGCACACGCGGCCGGCGATCCGGCGAACGACCTCGCCCTCGAGAGGAGCCTCATCCTCTTCAAAGTCTTCCACGACGGCGTTGAGCGCCGCCTCGGGCGACAGGCTCTTAAGCAAGGCGGGCATCGCCCGCAATCGGAAGGCACCGCCGCCAAAAGGCTCGATCTCAAACCCCAGTCCGTCCAGCGATGACAAGTTCTCCTCGAGGATCCCCGCCTGCCAGGGCGGGAGGTGAACTGTGGCGGCCTCGAGCAGGGATTGCGACTCCGGCCGGCCCCTCTCGCGCTCGGCCAGCAATCTCTCGAAGAGGATCCGCTCGTGGGCGGCGTGCTGATCGACCAAGTAGAGCCCGTCGGGCCCTTCGGCCACCAGATAGGCCGCCCCCACCTGACCCACCGCCCTCAGCAGCGGCAAGGCCCCCGATGGCCACGGTGCTTGAAGGGCGACGGGCGGCTCGGGGCCGGTCTCGGCGGGGAAGTGTCCCGCCTCCCAATCGGGGCTGATCGAGCGCCCCGAGGCCCCGGGCTCCCAACCTCCCCACCCCCACCCGGCCTCCTGCTCTGCGGCCGGCGCTTGCCCCAGAAGAGTCGCCCGAACGACGCGCTGCAGCAGCGAGAAGATCCTATCCGGTTCTCGGAATCGCACCTCGGCCTTGGCCGGGTGAACATTGACGTCGACAGACTCGGGGGGCACCTCGATCAGGATTACGGCGACGGGGAACCGGCCCACCATCAGCAGTCCCTGGTAGGCCTGCACGACGGCGGCCGAAAGGCTGGCATCCTGCACCCAACGCCCATTCACGAAGAAGGTCATCTCCCGCCGATTCGAGCGCTGCACGGAGGGCGGGCTGAGGAACCCGCGCACATGGATGCCGGAGGCTTCCGTGGGAGGCAGGGCGATCATCTCGCGGGCTACCTCGAGCCCGAAAACCGCCGCCAGGGCCTCACGGCTCTCGCCGCTGCCCGAGGATTGGAGCACGACGCGCCCGTCTTCCTCCAACCGGAAGCGCACGTTGGGGTAGGCAAGAGCATAGCGACCCACCAACGCCTCGATGCGGCGACGTTCGGTGATCTCCGATTTCAGGAACTTCAGACGGGCCGGCAGATTGAAAAAGAGATCCCGGACGCGGACGAGCGTTCCCGGCGGGGCCCCCACCGCCCGCACCGCCGCGACCTTCCCCCCTTCCACCGACACCCTGGCTCCGGCCTGCTCTCCTTGGGCATGCGTGTGGATCTCCATCCGCCCGACCGCGCCAATGGAGGCCAGCGCCTCGCCACGGAAGCCCAGGCTGTGGATCGCAAAGAGATCGTTTGCCGTCTCGAGCTTCGATGTGGCGTAACGGGCGACAGCGAGCGGAAGCTCGTCGGCGGGGATCCCGCGCCCATCGTCGGCAACCTCGATGAAGGATCTTCCCCCTGCCTCGAGCCGGATGTGGATCTGTGAGGCTCCCGCGTCGAGCGAGTTTTCCAATAGCTCTTTGACGACCGAGGCGGGCCGCTCGATCACCTCACCGGCTGCGATCGCCGAGGCGACCTCTTCCGGCAGCACGCGTATCGGCACAGGCGCCTCCTTCCGCGGCAAACATTATAGCCCCCGACCGCCCGTTGACACCCTTCACACCGCCATCTATACTGCCGCACGTGGACTGGCAAGCGGCCATCGTGCTCGCGGTGATCCTGATCGTCCTGGGGCTCTTGCTCCTGCGCGTCGAACCTCGGGTGCGACGCCGAATCGCCTTGCTCGTCCCCATCCCTCTGGGCATCCTGATCTGCCGGTGGGCCGCTTATCGTCGCGCCTGGTGGGAGCTCGCCGCCGCCGTGGCGCTGGCGGCGCTCGGGCTTGCCACGTGGTGGGCGCTCGTCGGGCGCCGCCTCGGGCCGCCGGCCGGGCCTCAGATCCGCGTCTGGTCGAAGGACGATGAGGCATGAGCCGATTCCGCACCGTCTTCTTCGACCTCGACGACACCCTCTATCCCAACACCAGCGGGGTATGGGAAGCCATCGGGGAACGCATCAACCTCTATATGCAGGAGAAGGTGGGTATCCCGACCGGGCGCGTCGCCGCGCTGCGCGACCAATACTTCCGCGCCTACGGCACCACCCTCAATGGACTCATGCTCCATCACCATGTGGACCCGGATGACTATCTTGACTACGTGCACCAGGTGGCCATCGAGCAGATGCTCCAACCCGACCCCGACCTCCGGCGGACGCTTCTTTCCCTTCCGCAGAGGAAAGTTGTGTTTACGAACGCCAGTCACGACCATGCCGAGCGAGTGCTCCATGCCCTCGGGTTGGAGGGGAGCATCGACCAGGTGGTGGATATCCTGGCGTTGGAGATGGTCAACAAGCCCCAGCCCGAATCCTTCCAGAAGGCGATGGCCCTTTCCGGAGAGACGCAGGCTGCGGCCTGCGTCACGGTGGACGATGCCGTGCGTAATCTCGCCACCGCCGGCGCGTTGGGCATGACCACGGTGTTGGTGGGGCGCAGCGACGGCTGCGAGGCCGTCGATTTCTGCGTGGCGCGGGCGGCGGATCTGCTCCAAGCCATCCCCTCGCTCTTGGAGGCGGATCCCGGCCCACAAGGCGTTCCGCGTTGAGCGAAGGAAAGCTCCTCACCTTGGCCGCAGCCGCCAGCCTCCTCCCCGAGGACGGCTGCGTTCTTGCGTTGGGCGGCGTCACCCTCTACCGGCGCCCCATGGCCTTCGCCCTCGCGCTCCGCCAGCGCTACCTGCGCGAGCAGGCACCGCGCAATCTCACCCTGCTGGCCTTCACCGCCGGCCTCGAGAGCGACCTCCTCATCGGAGCAGGCCTTGTCCGCCGCCTGCGCTCCTGCTACGTCGGGCTGGAAGTCTTCGGCCTGGCGCCTCACTTCACTGCGGCCGCCAGCACCGGCCGGATCGAGATCATGGAGGAGACGGAGGCCAGCCTGGCCTTCGGGATCCGCGCCCGCCTCGCCGGCGTCGGGTTCATGCCCTCACACGCCTGGCAAGGCACCGAATTGCCTCGCCTCCGCCCAGACGTACGCACGGTCGTCGATCCTTATTCCGGCGAGGAGCTGACGGCCTTTCCGGCCATTGACTGTGATTTCGCCGTGATCCATGCCCTCGAGGCCGACGCCGACGGCAACGCCGCCATCGGCGGCAACCGGGGAGTCGATTCGGAACTGGCTCTGGTCGCCGAGCATGTGATCGTCACAGCGGAACGGATCGTGCCACGCCTGGCCCAGGCCGATATCCTCGGGCCGTCCGTCCAGGCCGTTGTGGAAGCGCCGAGCGGAGCCTGGCCCACCTCATGCCACCCCCTCTATCCGCTCGACGGCATAGCCACCCTCCGCTATTCCGACGCGGCCGGGACCGAGTCCGAAGAGGCGCTGCTCTCCGAGTGGAGCCAGCGCCACGGGGTGCTCTAGCCCCATTGCCTGCCGGTTTGCCTGCCACCCCTTTCAACTTCGGTCAGTGGGCGATGCGAAGGTGTCAGACGGCCCGGGAGCCGTGAGCGGAGACCGCCCTTCGACCTCGCCAGCAAGGAACCAGGCTGCGGCCATCGCCTCTTCGCTCATCGAATTCTTATGCAACTGTGGTATCGTAATTCTCGTTTGAGCGCGGATTCGCGCACGGGAGTATGCGCATGGGGCCCAGAGCTGTTCGTGGTTTGATCGGAGCGTTCATTGGTGTCTTGCTCGCCGGCGGGCTCTTCGCCGCAGGAGTAGCCGCTGGGACGGCTCTCCCCTGGTTCGAGGGCCTGACGGGGATCGGCCTCATCCCCTCCGGCCCCGACGCCTCCACGCTCGAAGCGCCGTCTCCCACCGCCCCGGGGCCGGATTCTCCGCTCGGGGAGCTTTTCACGCCGTTCTGGCACGCCTGGGACCTTGTTCATGATAAGTTCGTCGACCAGCCGGTGGACGACACCCAACTCATGCAAGGGGCGATCCGAGGAATGATCGGCGCCCTGGGCGATCCCAACTCCTCCTACATGGATCCGTCCGAATACGAGCAGGCCAACATGCCCCTGGTTGGATCCTACGACGGCATCGGCGCCTGGGTGGACTCGGAGGCCGAGTACCTTACGATTATTGCCCCGATGCCCAATTCCCCTGCGGAGCGGGCGGGATTGCGCCCCGGGGATATGGTCGTCGCTATCGACGGCGACGACATGACCGGGATCGATCCCAGCCTGGTGATCCAGCGCGTCCTGGGGCCGGCTGGAACGACCGTCGTCCTCACGATCGTGCGCGAGGGTCAGGCCGGGCCGATCGAGGTGGAGGTGGAGCGGGCTCACATCGATCTGCCGAACGTGCAGAGCGAGATGCTTGACGGCAATATCGCCTACATCCGCCTCTTCACATTCGGCACCAACACCGTGCTCGATTTCCGGCAGGCGTTGGAAGAGCTGCTGGCAGAGGATCCCGTGGGCCTGATCCTCGATCTTCGTGGCAACGGCGGCGGCTACCTGGCGAGCGCCCTCGACGTCACCTCGGAGTTCATCGGGGACGGCGTGATCATGATCGAGCGATACAGCGACGGCCGGGAGGAGATCTTCGAGGCCCGGCAGGGAGGGCTGGCCACCGAAATCCCCTTGCTGGTCCTGATCGATGGCGGATCTGCCTCGGCGTCGGAAATCGTCGCCGGCGCGATCCAGGATCGGGGCCGGGGCCTTTTGGTGGGCGAGACGTCCTTCGGGAAGGGATCGGTGCAGGAGTGGATCCCACTCCTGTCCGACTCCGGCGCCATTCGTGTGACCGTTGCCCGCTGGCTCACCCCGAGCGGCAGGCAAATTGAAGAGGTGGGCCTGACCCCGGACGTCGTTGTAGCCCTCACGGAAGAGGATGCGCAGGCAGATCGCGATCCGCAGCTCGACAGGGCCGTCGAAGTGCTTCTGGCGGAAGCGGCGGAATGATGAGTTCCTTCGCAGGAGGTTTGGACCATGACCGGCTTCTTTGATCCCACCTATTGGATCTTCATGCTTCCGGGCTTGTTGATGGTGATGCTGGCGCAACTCTGGGTGAGCTCCACGTACCGCAAGTGGGGCCGGGTGCGGAATGCCTCCGGTTTGAGCGGTGTGGATGCAGCGCGCCGTCTCCTGACCTACAGCGGCCTGCACGATGTTAGCGTGGAAGGGACCGCGGGCAATCTGACCGATCACTACGACCCTCGGCGCCGAGTCTTGCGCCTCTCGGCCGGCGTTGCCCAAAGCCCATCGGTCGCTTCGCTGGCCATCACCGCCCACGAGATCGGTCACGCCATGCAGCATCGGGCCGGTTATTTCCCTCTCCGTCTTCGTTCCGCCCTCGTCCCGGTGGCGAATCTGGGATCGTGGCTCGGTTGGATCTTGATCTTCGTCGGCCTCATCCTTCGCAGCGTCGATATCGCCTGGCTTGGCGTGCTGGCGTTCGCCGCGGGCGCGGTCTTCGCTCTGGCCACCCTCCCCGTTGAGCTCAACGCCTCCACGCGGGCACGCGCCCTGGTAGCCGAGACCGGGCTTGCCTCCGGCGAGCAGGAGCGGCGCGGGGTGAGCGCCATGTTGAACGCCGCCGCGTTCACCTACGTCGCCGCGCTGGCAGCCGCCATTCTCCAGCTGCTCTACTATGTACTTCTCGTGGGGGGCATGGGCCGCCGTCGTCGCTGAGCGGCGCCACACCGGGCTTCCCTGAGCCCCCGATGGCCCCGCCTCGGGGGCTCATTCTTTCCCTTCCGACCGCTCTAGCGAGGAGGCCGCAAAGGGAAGAGCGCCTTCGCGCGTGGGGGAGAAGGGTAATTGGTGAGCCGGCCAGCCAAGTGGCGGGCGGGGGAAGGGGGTTTCGCGTGTGCGGGAGGACGCTGTCGGTGTCGAAAAGACAGAAGAAGGCGGTGTTTTGACACGCCCCAGGGCGGATGCTAGAATTCCGTCGGGCGGGCTGCCGTCGCCTCTGCGGCCGCTGCTAGCTGGAGGAAAGAATGGTCACGCGCAACCTGCGCCTCAACTACCCGCCCATTCTCGCCGGCCGCCCGATCCTGCAAGACCTCATCCGCAGCTTCGACCTGAAACTGAACGTCCGCCAGGCCCAGATCACCCTGGAGGAAGGGTGGTTGGAGGCCACGGTGGAGGGCGCACCGGAAGAGATCGAGAGCGCCATCGCCTGGCTCGAAAACGAGGGCGTGAAGGTCGACCGCCTCGGAGATCTGTAGCCGCCATGGAGCAGGACGAGATCGAGGCCACGCTGCAATCCATCCGCGAGGCCCTCGAGACCTCCCGGATCGACGACGCCCTGGCCGCCTTGCTCCGCCTGCGGCCGCCCGATCGAGCCGAGGCTTTCTCCGACCTCGACGACGATTCTCAGGCCGCCCTTCTGCCCCGCCTCGACATCCCCGCCACCGCCGATCTGCTCGAAGACCTCCAAGACGAGGAGGCGGCCGAGGTGGCGGGAAGCCTGTCCAACCAGGTCCTGGCCGATGTCCTCGACGAGATGGAGCCCGACGAGGCGGCCGACGTCCTCGGCGACCTTTCGCCGGAGCGGCGCGCCCAGGCTCTGGCAGATATGGAGGATGCAGAGGAGGTCGTCCCTCTCCTCGGCCACCCGGATGAGACGGCCGGCGGCCTGATGACCACGGCCTTCATCGAGGTGCGCCGCTTCACCACCGTCGGCCAGGCTCTTGGGTTCTTGCGTGAGGTGGGCTCGGAGGAGGAGACACCCAACACGCTCTATGTCGTCAACCGCGACGGCGCCTTGATCGGCGTCGTCGGCTTGCGCGAGCTCCTTCTGGCGGATCCGCAGGCGACGATCGAGAGCATCATGGAGCGGGATGTCATCAGCGTGCCGGTCGGCGCCGATCAGGAGGAGGCCGCCCGCTTGATGATTCGCTACGACCTCACCGCCCTGCCGGTCGTCAACGAGCAGCGACGCCTCGTCGGCGTGATCACCCACGATGACGTGATCGAGGTCCTTGAGGAAGAGGCCACGGAAGACGTCCTGCATCTGGGC
>Ga0209619_10001274_pt1 | contig 18326 bp, 25 predicted proteins | sample Rifsed16ft3_FD_184011 | JGI IMG/M metagenome (GOLD analysis project Ga0209619, IMG submission 184011) | Soil microbial communities from Rifle, Colorado, USA - sediment 16ft 3 (version 2) | ecosystem: Environmental > Terrestrial > Deep subsurface > Rock core/Sediment | place: Rifle, Colorado... | reverse complement strand
CCCGTCCGCCTGAGGCGGACGGGAATGACAAAATAAGCAGGGCTAAAGCCCTGCCCTACTTACACCCTCAAACCCCGGCCGGCGCGCCCAGCACCACTTTTCGCTGTTAGCGCATATACTGTTTAGGCAATAATATTTGCCACAGGCATATGTATTACCGGTGCGTTAATATTAAAAAGTGGTGCTGGGCGCGAACTCGACCTCCTTGAACCAAAGCGGGTCTATGTCGGGAAAGAGATTATCCCTTTCCATTACGATTTTAAGAAAATTCCTCTCCCCTTCGTTGAGAGCGGCTCCGCTCACCTTTTTATCCGCCAATTCCGCGAGTTTTTTGAAGTCTTCATAATGGCGCGAAACCCTTGCCTCGGCGTAATCCGCCGCCGCGCGGGTGGAAATCAAAAACTGCCAATCCGAGGACTGAAGCAGGAAAAGCTCGCGTCCCGCCTGTTTAACGATGTCCGAAAACTCAAGGTCGTCTTTTCTCTCGGCGTAAGCAGTCGCGAGTTCCTTCATCTTATTTTCCGCCTCGTAAACGTGCTTCCACGTCCACTTGTTCATGTCGTTAAGCCATATCCAGTGATACCCGCCCTCTCCCCAACTTCCCTCCGGAAGGCTTACGACCTCGCTCGGACGGTTCATGTCGAGATACTCGCCCGCGGTTACGGGCTTGACAGTACCGTCCTCGTTTATATACTTCAACAGATGATAGATCCATTCCGGCCCCTCGAACCACCAGTGGCCGAAGAGTTCGCAATCGTAAGGAGAAGAGACAAGCCCGGTAACGGAGGTCTCCTTAAGATATTTTTCGAGATTCCCCTTGATGAGGTCTTTGAAGTGCGCGGCGTTTTCCTTAATCCTTCCCTCGATTTTATCCGGCTCGTACGGGAGTTTTTCCGCTAAGTCGGCCTTCGGGCCGGTTATCCTCCAGTACCTCAGGCCTCCGGGAAATCTCTTTTTATGGAATTCGAGATAATGGCCGTCGCCGGGATACCCCCACTCGCCGCTCCACACCTGAAGCCCGGTGGCGGTGTCCCTCGTAAAGACAGCCACGGGGTGCCTACCTTTCAACGCCTCTCCGCTCGAACCGGCCCAGTAAACCTTATGCGGGCTTTTCTCGTGAGTTTCAGGCAGAGGCTTGTATTGCTTTTCAAACGTGGTCCAGAGGTTTTTCAAGTCCTCGAACCTGTCGAGATAAACCCCTATGGCCTTGCCGCCCTTCAGGAGATGCGCGTCTATGAAAAAATACTCTATTTTGTTTTCGCTCAGGAATTCCTCGACGCCTTTTCTCGGATACGCCTCGCCCACGCCGTCGGGCCTTTTCCATTTGTAAGACGGCCTGTAAGCGCACTCCGGAAGCCAGATGCCGCGCGGAGCGCGTCCGAAGTGCCGTTTGTAACTCGTTACGGCCTGCTTGACCTGAGCCTGAATGCTCGTGTCGAGGCTTAAAAGGGGAAAGTATCCGTGAGTGGCGCCGCATGTGGCGATTTCTATGCAACCCGAATCCTGAAGCGAGCGGAACGCGCCGATTAAATTCTTGCCGTATTTTATCGTAAAGTCGTCGTAAACCCCTTTGTAAACCTCGCTCCACATACGGGCGACGCGCTCCATGTGGGAGTCGCCGAGGCGGGCAAACTCTTCTATGTCTGCTGTGGCGGCCTTTTTTTTCTGGTCGAGGTATGGCAAAAACTCGTCCGTAAAATCCGGGCTCGCTAACATCTCGGCTAAGACAGGCGATATGTCTATTGTGATTCTTGCCTTTATGCCCTCGTCTTTAAGCCTGTTCAGGACGTTGAGAAGTGGTATGTAGGTTTCCGCCGCGGCTTCGTTAAGCCAGTCGGCCCCGTGAGGCCACCTGCCGTGGGAGAGGACGTAAGGCAGATGGGCGTGAAGCACTAAACTGAAATATCCTATTGGTTTCAAGTGTAAAGACCTCCGTAAGGCTTGTTATTTCCGATAATTAAACCGTTCACCCTGAGCTTATCGAAGGGTGAAACATAAAAAAACATTCGTAAGGCTCATTACTTCCGATAATTATGGAGTCTATCACAGGGAAAGGGGGAATGCAATTTGGGGGGACGGGAAATAAAAACTACCTGCATTCGACGATCGGCTATAAGACGCCTAAGCGGTTCGAGGCGGAATACAAAACAAGCCGCGCTATACAGTTAGATGCCGCTTGACAAATGAGGAGCAGTACAATTTAATATAAATTGACACTCCTATTTGAATATGGTTTAAAAGAATTGCAATACATTAAACCTACTACGGGTTTCTCTCATGAGTAAATTAATAGGTAAGATACTTAGTTTTTTGACCCCCCTAATTATATTTTCTTCTTCTGCCAAAGGAAGTAATAAGTCGGAAATTCCTGACTTAGACTTATATGATGTGCCCAACGTAACTCAGATAAAACTAATCGAAAAACCACCACCTTTAATTTTAAAGCAAAACAATTTTGCTAATGATAGTCTATTAGCGGGACATCGCTCTCATAGCTCTCATCGATCCCATTCATCTCATAGTTCCCATTATTCACATCGCTCTGGATATTCGGCTCCTGCTACGCCTTCAACACCAACAACGCCCAAATCAGAAGAACTCACTCCTAAATCCAATGTGATACCTGCTTGGAAAGACGATATATGCAAACTATTTTATCAATCTATACGCGTTGAATTGAAAAATAACACTTCATTGCACGGCTTAGTAACTGGTTGCACAGAGCATTCAATTGAGCTCAAGTTGACAGGCACAGAAAATATGAAGACCTGGATAGAGTCAAAGGAAATTGAAGATATTTTTTACGAATAATTTAGGAAATTGGCTTTATATATTGCTTATATATTTTCACTCCGGAATTAAACATTCCAGAGCATTGATCCTTTACAGAACATCCTTGGATGCAGTCTGCATCAAAAGCGTTTTTCCAATCCGTTATAGACCTTCTTGCAAATTGCCATAACTCTCTTGGCAAAAGACATAGGGGAATATTGTAAATAGAAACATTCATACCTCTTTGCCTTAAATGATGAATCGCTTCCTTTAAAATAAATACAAAATCATTCGGCTCAACCCAAAGCCTTCCAAAATTTTTCTTCGCCTGCCATATCGTTTCCATCCCCATGAAAGCAATATGTCCAACAAAGGTCAAATTTTTATAAATATACTCCGCAATTCCAAGCAAATTCTCATATGTATATTTATGAATTACAATACGAATCTCAATCGGGTGACCAAAAGTGGCGAGATTAAGCATCCCTAAGATTGCTTCATTAAATGCTCCTTTTGAGCCTACAATATAATCATGCTCGATCTCATTATCTCCATATAAGGAAGTAGAAATGGTTAAATCAGGATGGCAAAGACTACTGAACACATGTGTATATTCAAAATCTTTGAATCCCCTTGCATTGGTTAATAATAGTAATGAAGTGGTTGGAAGAAAATGTTTGCAGGCGAATATTAAACGAAACAAATCGGTGCCGACCAGAGTGGGCTCGCCACCATTGAAAGCTAATTCTTTAGTATTTTTGTCAATCAATGAAATCAGCCGTAAATTCGATTCTGTTTTGTTTTCCTCCTGAATATTTATTGGCTGTGGGCACATAATGCAATTACTGTTGCATTTTGAAGTTACAAATATTTGATTATGGAATGACTGGACTTGATAAAGTACATTTATTATCCCATTTGGTAAAATCTCAATCACATCACCTTGGTTTAATAAACTGACGCAATCGACATCATGAATCATTGGAATCTGTTCTGATTTTTGATTAAAGCTATTTGTAAAGAGTAGGGCTACATATTCATTTAAGTCACGAATAAACGCAGTAGGATTAATAATGATTGTTTTATGCCTATCCTCCTTTTCAACCAAAGAAAAGGAAACTCTCCCAATTAAGGGCTTATTAATATTGGTTGAAGTTCCTCTGAAAGTAAGCATTCAATTCAACTGAAGTTCGTTTACGCTCTGGCGTGTTATCCAAGACCATATAATATCCATCTGGGCCGGATCGTTTTTTTCGATAATCTTAAATAACAATTTTAGTATCTCCATATACATAAAACATAAATCATCCGAAGGTCTATAACCCATAATATCTTTACGCGATAAATAGTTTCGAATAGGATCAATACCACAATAAATTTGAAAAGCGCAATCAGAACACCCAGGTAATGCCTCAGCACAAGTGCTACTTACAAGAGACATTAAAATTTCATTATAAAAAATTTCTTTAAAATCATTATTTTTAACATTACCAAGGCAAAAGGTATTATCTCCCATGTTTGCCAACATTCTGGCCTCATCAGAGGGATATACATTACCGTCGTAATTGTATATGACCCCGGATATGCCCGCTCCTGTCGGGAATTGAAGATCCACAAAGCCATTTGAGTATGGAGTCAGTATTCTTGTCAATAAAATAGAAGCAAATGTTTCCTCAATATTAATTCCTTTTTGATTGAGTTCAAGTATGTACATAAATGCTTTTTTATAAAAATCTAAAAATTCACGAACAGAATATCCAATAGTATTCATTTTGGATCGAGCATAGCCAAATGGATTTAATGAGCGAATGAATAATGAGGTAAAACCATTTTTGACATATTCATCTACAATTTCTCTTGGATAATTAAGGCTGAACTTAGTGGTCGTCATCAATGCGGAAATATACTCTGGAGGAATGTATTTTTTTGCTTTTTCCATACCAGCAATTACATATTTGTACGACTCTTTGCCGCTACGATAAGATCTATTATGATCATGAACGAAATCGGGACCATCTAAGGAAATAGACAATTGTATTTTCTTTTCATGTAGATACTTTAATATCTCCTCACTTATTAATGTTAAATTTGTGCAGACCACAAATTCGATTTTTTTATTTTTTTGACCCCCTAGGGCAATGGCATATTCGATTATAAATTTTATAACATCAAAATTTAAAAGAGGCTCTCCTCCCTGGAATTCAATTTTTATTATATTAGCCGGACTCTCTAAAGCGATCTCTACAGCTTTTTTTGCTGTTTCCCTAGACATATCATAACCTGCTTCTAAATCCTTGGATGAAGCATGACAATAAGTGCATTTATGATTACATCTCAATGTAACAACGAACATGTGCAGCGCAGTAAAATTAGAAAGAAAATCTTTCTTTGTTCTGTATTTAACCGAAAGAAGTTCGATCGTTGAATCAGATAATTCTTCGGCAATAAAGTGTTTCGCCATCAGGCGAAGATATATATTTGATTTTTTGTCTAAACTAAAAAGTACTAATTTATTAAAATCCTCTTCTGATAAGAATATATATTCTCCCACTAAATTGGTTAACAGAACGCGTCCATTTTTAAATCGAATAAAATAAAAAGGTAGGAATAAATACGGATTGGCTTTTACGTTATTCATTTTCCTGGAAGGGGAAGAACGCCTTTTTTATAATTAGAGCTTTAATTGAGCTGTTAGATTTATCTAAATTGAATCGTATTTGCTGATCGATTAACTCATTGCAGAATTCATTTATCAGAGCATTAACCCGATTCTCATCATTTTCTATTTTTGATACAAAAAACACCCCATAATTATCCAAATCGATAGAGTCTATATTGAAATAAAAGAAATTACCAAATTTATAAGCTGCTGCCAAAATAGCCTCTTTGCAATATATCGCTTTATTTACTCGTAATACAAATTTGTTTTTTTCTAATTTCTGTATTGGCTCCATGCCAATATTAAATTCGTTCCTCATCGTTCCCCCTATATTTTTCACAAAAGGTGCTTGACTAAAAATGCTCATTGGCACATTCACGAAAATCTTTGGATTCTATTCGCTTTTCTATTGTATCTGGCAACTCTCTTGAGAAATCAAGCCCACTTCTTTTTTCAATCTCATCAATGGTTATTAGTTTTTCCACTCTTTTTGTCTTCTGACCAAATATGAAGATTGCAACAATTATAAAATTTAAAGACTCCCCATTGTCGATAAGGATTATTTTCCAATAACCTAATAGTATGGTGTGATATACTGCTCCCCATTTGGAAGCGCAGCATTTTTTTACTCCAAAGTATTATACCAAACAAATGCCTGCCCGCAAAGCGCAACCATTTTCTTGAATTTGTTCTACATCCATTTAAAGACCGGCTTTTTGTGCGATTTTACGCAATCGTGGAGGTACATATTTATAAGGTTCTGGTAAGAAATGCCGGACTCCTTGGATAATTTCTTGAAGTAATCTACAACTTCGGTTTCAAGGCGTATGCTGATCTGCCTTTTAAGCGCCTTGGTATAAGGGTTTTTGCGCGATCCCGAAAAATCGTACTCTTTTCTCATGATAAATGCTCCTCGTATTCTTTTATTTCGGTTTTAGACGCCTTGCGAGCCGATATAATCCTTATGACCGAATCTTGTTCCCTGTAGCAGTGGCAAACGACAAGCGCTCGGAGATTTAAACTCATTCCGAGAAGTATAAAGCGGTCTTCGCTTTGCGAGTGGTCCGGGTCGTTGATAAACCGGGCGTTTTCGTCGTAAAAAACGGCTTGAGCCTCCGCAAAAGAAACACCGTGCTTTTTCTTGTTTACAGCATCCTTTGCCGGATCCCAAGAAAATTCCATACGCCTCATATATACAGTATAATTACATTTTAATTATTTTTCAAGGGCAGAAGAAAATAGGACAAATTTAATTATACCAAACAAATGCCTGCCCGCAAACCACAACTGAAGCGATTCGCCGGACACAACCATAAGGAACTCGCCGAAGAGACCGGATATTCGGTGCGCAGGGTTTACAACATCCTTAAGAAGTCTTAATTTTTTCTTCGGCGTATTTATGCAAGACGCTCGCGATGAGCGTTTGATACGGAAGCCCTTCCTTAAGAGCAATCATTTTTATGTCGTCTAAATCCGGCTTCGGAAGGCGGATGTTAATCCTTTCGGATTTACGTTTACGCATGGACTCCTTGGCGTATGTGGCAAGCCTTTTAATCTCGGCCTTCATATTCTCAACCGGCGTCCATTCTCCGCGCTCGTAGCTCTCTAGAATTTCGCGCTCATATTTGTCGAGATTGCCGACCTTTATTTTTTTAGGTTTAGTCATCGCCTTCCTCCTTCAAATATTTTTTTGTAGCCTTGCGGCTCGGAATTATGGTTTTTAGAATTATCTCCGTGTCTGTCTCCTTGTATGGGATAAGGTAACAGTATCCGCGTATAGTTACGACGTATATGCTCTGTTCGGGATACTTTGAGGGATTGTGGTGGTCTACCTCCAAGCCTTTCTCCGTTGACATTAATAATTCCACTTCCTCGAAAGAGACCCCTCGCGTTGCCTTTAAAAGCCTGTTCTTGTCTTTATCCCATACGAAGGCCTTCATGTTTTCATTATATGAAACGTGTGCCTCGTGTCAATACAAAAATATTGCGAGATAAAACGGGACGTTTGCATTTAGGAGGGGAGAATAGGGACAGCGACTATTTATCCTGCACGCTTCCGGCATTATGCCAAACAAATGCCTGCCCGCAAACCACAACGGAGAGCGAGATGCCGAAACGGGCGTGCCCTGAATTCATTTCAGGGTTCAGCATGAGACAGTATCACCCTCCCCCGCCCCTCCCGGGGTACCCATCCTCAAGGATGGGTCGGGGAGGGGAGAAAAACAAAGGAATAAATTGGGACGGTTCTATTTAGGAGGGGAGAAAAACAAAGGCCGGATTCCCGCTTCCGTCCGCCTCAGGCGGAGCGGACGGGAATGACAGAAGGGGTCAGCCTCCCTCCGGTCAAGGAAGTAGTGGAAACATGGACCTGTTTTTACCCCTCCCCGCCTCCCCTTGTAAAGGGGAGGAGAAAAAACTGAAAAGCAAGGAAAAGAAAAAAGAAAAAAAGAGAGGAGTTCACTTTTCTCCCCTCCCCACCAAATTCAAGACAGGCCTGAACCATGCCGCGGATTTACCAAAGGCTTCAGCGGCGCCAATCCCTCACGCCCTGAGAAAACTCTCGTCAGGGCTTTCCTCGTCAACGAACTCGAACTTGCGCCAGCACTCTTTTTCTTCCAATATCTTTTTCACAAGGGCCTGATTCAAAGAATGTCCCGACCTAAACGCCGACACCCTTCCGATAATCGGCATGCCTACAAGGGAAATATCGCCTATGAGATCCAAAATCTTGTGCCTCACGAACTCGTCCGAAAACCTGAGGCCGTCCTTGTTGAGGATTTCGTCGTCACCGATTACGACGGCGTTTTCAAGGGAGCCGCCCTTGGCGAGGCCGTGCTCCTTAAGGGTCTTTATTTCCTTGAGAAATCCGAACGTCCTCGCCCTTGTAACCTCTTTTTTGAAAAGATCCATGGAGAGCGAAAACACCATGGACTGCCTGTTGAGGGAAGGATGCGAAAAATCAATCGTGTAGTCTATCGTGAATCTCAGGTCCTTGGACGGCTCGAGATATATGAACTTGTCTTTCTCAACAACCTTTATCGGCTTTTTGATGAAGATGTATTTTTTCGGCGCGTTCAGCCTCTCGACGCCGGTTTCATCCAGCATCTTCACGAAGGCATCGGCGCTCCCGTCCATTATCGGTATCTCCGGGCCGAAGACCTCTATAACGGCGTTATCAATGCCCATTCCGTAGAATGCCGCAAGAAGGTGCTCGACCGTTGAAACTGTCGCGCCGTTTTGGCCGAGCGTCGTGGCGTAACTCGTGGCAACGACGTTCTCCGCGCTGACCTTTATACTCGGAGAACCGGGGAGGTCTTTTCTTATAAAAGATATGCCTGAGTCTTTCTCGGAGGGAACTATCCTTATCTTTACCTCTATTCCGGTGTGAAGCCCTATGCCGGAAAACTCGATTATGTTTTTTACTGTCTTCTGATACATGGATACCATTATAACATAAGCAATAATAATGCCAATAAGCTAAATGTCATAAAATCAAATAATTATAAGACGGGCAAGGTCTTTTTGTGGCATTTTAGACACGGTTCCGGCCTTTGATTGTCTTTTTTGCAACACTAAGGAATTTAGAGGCGCATTTTATTAATACGCCACATACGTTCCGTTCACCCTTCGAGAGCCTCAGGGTGAACGGGCATCAGATATTATTCTGCTTTCTTTACCGTTCGTCCTGAGCCTGTCGAAGGACGAATTAAATACTAAACAATGACGAGCGACGAAGACAACCGGGGTACACATACGAAGTATGGGTCGGGCGGACTTTTTCAACAGCCTGCTACTTCCTGAAAAAGAAATAAAGAATAAGGCTCAAGATTACGCTTATGAGGATGGATGTGGCGATGGGAAAATAGATTGTGAAGTTGTCCTTTTTGTAATACAGGTCGCCCGGAAGACGGCCGATGTATGGTATTTTCTGGCCGAAAGCGAGGATAACGCCGATGACAACGATTGCTATGCCTATTATAATGAGAAGTTTGCCGATGGGTTGAAAGGATTCCATGAAGGGATTTTACCGCGGGGGATGGAGAGGGTCAAGGGGGCCTATGCGTGTTTGTCGCAACACCTTTTGTATTTTTTGCCAGAACCACAGGGGCAGAGAGCACTTCTGCTAATATCGAGACCCCCAGCTTTTAGATTAACAAAATCAATTTTGCCAATAGATGGGTTTCGATAAGAAAACAACGTTTTCCCATCATTGTGAGTTAGGGCAAAATCTCCTTTATTTATAATATCCATGCCGATAAGCATATCCAACCCTTCAGTCAGCAACCCCTTTGTTACATGCGAATTCATAAAACCAACGCCATTAGGAAGTCCAATATTTACGATATAAACAGGACTCTCGTCTTTTCCATGCACACCATGAACCTGCCTCATGCCAACAGGTTTTAAAGAACATTCGTTAATAACCTTTTCGGTTATAACGCAGTTTGTGGCTCCTGTATCCCATATCGCTTTATACGTTTTGAACGGTTGTGAATTGATCGCAGACTGTATATGGGCATCAACGACAAGGATATTGACAAGCTCATTAAAGTGTGTCGAAAAACTATGGACAGTTTGTTTCTTGATGTTAGACAATGGTTACCCGAAAGATACCCTGGAATGAAATGTTTGCGTATAGCCCTCGGAGCCGGGGGTGCACTTCTGGACAAGGAACGTCCCGAGTTCATGCTTTTTAGAGGTCTCGGTTATAGCTTCCAATTCATCATTGTAGGCGCCGATAACAGCACTATCCTTGATAACTATGAACTTGCCATTATACTTCGCAACCAATTCATTCTGGTGGTCTATGTAATACCTGAATTGTTCCTTGAGATAGTCGTTCATAGCCATCCCCCTACGATAAGTTATGCAGTATACAGAAAATTTAATATTTGTCAAACAAATTATAGCAAAAACAATCGAGGTCCGCAACCTACCTCCCCCAAACCGCCCCGCCCACCTTCTCTATCGTCCGTCCGCCGAAGTAGAAGATTATGACCGTCTGCATCACGTCCTTATGGATGTCAGTCAGAGGGATCTGGGGAAAGCCGAGATACGGGGCAAGGATAGTCCATGCGAATACGGCGAGTATCAAAAAACTCCATACCGGGCGGTGCGTAACTGTCAGTACCTTTGTCCACCCGGGCGCGCCTTCGCTTTCCTTGCCGGCCAATTCCCTCGCGGTCTGGACGTCGGCAATCGCGGTCTTGTATTCTTCAAGCGCGAGCCTTTCGGCCTCAAGGCGCATCTCCGCCTTTTCCTTCTCGCTCATGGAGGCGGGCAGGAACTTGTCGGCGATTTTATCAACCACCTTGCCGACCGTATTTTTTATTAAATCGCCTATGATTGGCGTCATGGTCAATCCCTCTCCTCACCCTCACCCCACCCTTGTCCCTCCGCCTGAGGCGGAAAGGGAGAGGGAGATATAAGAAATCTATCCCGCGTACTCGAAGTGTCCGCTGTCCCAACCCTCTATCTTTTCGGTCGCAAGATTATCGCCGAAGCGTCCGCCCCAACGTCCGCCCAAATTCTCCCAGTATTCGCCGAGCGATTTGTATTTTTCCGGAGAGTAATTTATCTTGCCGTCGTCTTTCAGGTCTTCAAGAAACACGAGGTCAACAGCAAGGCCTTCAAGGTGCTTGCTATTCAAGGTCTTTGACGCGCCGCGCGCCACGTAGGCTTTTTGCGTTTCAAGGCTCCGGTGCATCTCGAGGATAAGAACGGGTGTGCCGAGTTCCGGCGCTTTGCAAAGGAGTTTCCCGAGCATCGCGGCGAAAGCGGTTTGTTTTTCGCGAAGCGTCATATAGTCCCCCTCACCCCTTCGACTTCGCTCAGGGCAGGCTCTACCCTCTCCCTCAAGGGGAGAGGAGAAAAAAGCAAACTACTATTTCTTAAACCCGAAGATGGCAAAGCCAACCCCTCACTTATTCCCTTTCAAAAAAAGAAACCCGTAAAAAATAAGCGTTCCTGCCGCGACCACCATAACGCCGACGACTGCCTTTAGTGTCGCGCTTTTGATTGTTGACTGCCATTCCCGCCACTCCGTAATAAAGAGGTGGTCGAGGTAATGCTGTTCTTTCGGGATTTTATACGCACCGAGGTTTTCGTGGACGGCCTCTTTTATATCCTCCCTGATTTCTCGTTTGAATTCCGCGCGTTCTTCCGGCGTCATTTTTTATTCCTTCCATGCAGGGACGACCCGCTCTATGGAGCGGGTGCCCGCCCTGCGCTACGTCTGCCTTTTTATCCCCTTGTCTTATCGCCGAACACGAGGAAGTTGCCGTCGAAGTGGTTTTGCACCTCGACGAGTTGAAGCGGCGTGCCGCCGTCTTTGTCAAAGGCGTTCTCTGCCTTGAGCCTATCCATGTCCGCTTCTGTTCCGTCCCAAACGAATTTTCTTTCCATAAAAACCTCCTTACTATGGTTTCGGTGTGAGGACACACCGAAACATCACGTAAACCCCCGTTAGTAATTAAGCAACGCGCCCGCTATCGGCGGGGCGGCTGTGTAGATTAGGAAATCTTTTACATACGCATAATAATTAACATTTACCTTCGCATATATTTGGATTAAATCACCGGGAGACCAGCCGCCTATATCCTCGGAATATTCAATGTATGTATCAGATGAGTTTGAGCGTTCTGTTCCGACCGCGACGCCATTGCGGTATACTCTTCCATAAGCGTTGTTAGCATCACCCGGCTCGAAATGTAGGCTGAATTTTATCCTGAAAGTTCCTCCAACGCCAATTTTTATTTCTTTCAATTTCATATATGTTGTTTGGGCAACAGGCGATGTAATTCTTTCATCACGATTTTCGACAAGCAGATAATTCCCCGCGGTCTGGCTCGCCAGCACCACGAGTTTGCTGTTTGTGCCGTCATGGTCGTGTCCCCATACAGGGGTATGGAAAGACGGGTCAGTCGAGCCGTAAAGAGCCTGCCTTATATGGTCTATGTCTTTACGCAGGCCGTCCATAAGAGTCGTGTCTAACGGGCTATCCGCGTCGGTCTGGCTTGCCGTTCTTCCGTTCCATGTTTCGAGAGCCATGATTTATTCCTCCTCTGTATAAAAATTATCGCTGTGGCTATGTTTGCATTTATGCGGGAAAATTTTACGATTACACCCGCAATTATTTAATGTTTCTAAAGCAGTAATTATGTCCTTCAATATTGACCTACCAGATTGAACTTCCTTCGACATAACTGCTTCCGTCATAAGTTTTGTTGTCGCTTGCCCTGCCGATAAAGGCGTATTCCCTCTGCGCCGCGCTCGCGCTCGCGTAATCAGGATACCCCGCCGGGGCGATAAAACCATACTTCCGATACATCTTGGTCTGCACTGCCTCGATTGAAACCTTCGACGCCTGAAAATCAGGCCTTACGCTCGTTAACATGAGCCTCTCAACGCTCCAGGTATCCTTGCCCTTGACGCAAGCCTCGTCGGTCGTGAGGTCTTTCAAGTCCGTGGGCTTTATGAAGGCTCCATTGTAGGCCACGTTGTTCGTGTCTATGGTAAATGATACCAGCGCCACAGGGTCGCGGTAACGGTTCAGGAGTTTGCCCGCCGTATAGGCCGCGAAGTTCTCTCCGTTAAGGGTTGATATGACAATCGTGTCCGTCTGATTGGAAGTCGGAAGGCTCGCGGTGGTAACGATAACCCTTACCCATTTGGTCTTGTCGGCGTCAAAAATCTGATACGTGCCGTCCTTGGAGAGGACTACGGCCTCGCCAACCGCGTCGCCCGCTACCCAACCCGGCCACTTCCACGTAAGGGTGTTGGCGGTATCGTTGTAGGTAAGCGTTCCGCTCCCGGCCCCGTTAATCCTCGATGCGTGATACATGACGACGCCCGTTATGCTCGAGGGCTGTGTGTAGGTGAAAGACCTTATCCACTTGCTCTTTATGCTCTTGGTCTTAACCTCGCTCCACTGCGAAGCGTCCTGACTGCTCGCGTCAGCCACGATGTAGGCGCTCTCGAAGTTCTCCTCTTTGTCGTTTCCGCTCTCGTCATAATCGTAATAAAATACGATGCGGTTAAAGAAGTTGTCCGCGTATCCGGACTTCTCACTGAAAGAGTTATGGAGAAGGTGATTGTTATCCGTCCATTCCTCCACGGTCTGTCCCGGCACGGCAGGGGCAAAATGCTTGAACGTGATTTTTTCGCCGTCATGCACGATGAAGGAGTTCGTCTCGATTTGAAGCTCGTTTAAATATTTATTCGTCTCCTCGGGCTTTGTAAGCACGCGGTCGAACTTCCAGCCCGGGAGCCATACGCCTTTTTCCGAGGTAAACTGCGCCGAGTCAACGAGCCCTGCCGCTATGCCGAGTTGCGTCAAGAGGAGGTTCGTCATTATGTCAACGGGGTTAGTATTCCTGTAATCGAGATACTGGGTCTTGGTAACGTTCTCGACAGGGAGTTTCTTCTTGGCGTCAACCGCGAGGTCATCGCCCACCGTGAGGGTAAGTTCGTCGCCCTTCCTGTTCCAGTCAAGCACCTTGCCGGAAAAGGTAGAGGCGTAATCGGAATAGGCAGTGCCGAGAAATCCGTCTTTGCGGACAATCCTCCGGTTCTTGAGGTAGTTGTCCTTTATGAGGTTCTTGAAGTTGTCTCTGCCCGTTATGACGAGGGTCAATTGCCCTCTCGTGGAGTAGCCGTTCTCCGTGTCGAGCTTGTTCTGGAGCGAGCCTATGGATTTCAGGAGAGGCCGGACGTCCGAGAATCCGCCGGTATGGAAGCCCCACTTGAGCGTGCCCGAGTCAAGCGACACCTCGACGATGACGTTCGGGGCGTTGACGTTCTTCTTGAGTTCGGCAAGATATGCGGCTGTTAAGGTTATAGCCATGTTATTCCTTTCGTCCCGTAAAGGACAGACTTATGTCCCGGAACGCGCTGTTACTTGTGAAGGGGTTAGAAAACTTCTCGTCCGGGCGCATGAGATAAACGTCGTTCGGATTATTCGTTACCTCCCACGCTATGAACAGGTTCTTAAGGCCATGAGCGTCCCACCACGATTTAATCTTTCCATAAAGAGTCGCGTCCGCGTCGTTGAACCTGAGATCTAACTTCCGCTCCGTATATTGAGTGTGAATGCCGGTAACGTATCCGCCGTTGCTTAATCCCATATTCGCCTTTACCTCCTGATGATAAGGGTCGAACGAGGCGGTCGCGTAATCGAGTTCGGTTTTAAGACCCCACACGCATATCGCCATATAAGGAGCGGCAGAGAGCGTGCCTGTTATCTTAAGCCTCCAGTAACGCTTCGCAACCGCCGTGAATTCTTTCAGGATTACGGTATCAGCCGTAGGAGCGAATGCCGTAAAAACATCATTAATATCAGCCGCGAAGTTATCGGTCGAATACTGCAGGACTATGGTTGCGCCGATTGTACTGAGATTATGCCCGAGGATGACAAGATAATCGGCCTGTTTCGTATTCCCGGCGCCGGCGTCATAGGTGATATACATGGGAACGGTGGTGTTGGCCGCCTTCCATGAATTCACCTCGATCCAGTTGTAAAGATAATTGACGGAATAATCCCCTGCGGCAATGGAAGAGGCCGTAAGAGTCGAGCCGAAAGAGCCAAGCATCGTGTCGTAATAAATTTTCGGTTTTGCCCAGGTCATTTATTTAATCTCCTTATTCACTTGCCCGTCATTGCGAGAGGCTTTATCCCGAAGCAATCGCATCTTTACAAGAACGAGATTGCTTCGTCCGTCCGCCTAAGGCGGAGCGGACTCGCAATGACAACATCACGCGTAAACCGTCTTGACGTTCATTACGATATTCATGTCGCTCGCGGCCTTCAAAGCGGGCATAATATTATTTTCGGCTATCTCAGCCCAGTTCTGCTGAGAAAGAGGGTTATATATCTGGAGCGTGATGTTTTGTATCTGTTTCGGCTCTTCTTTCTCGGGCGCGGGATAGGCGGAAAGCGAGCGTCCGCTTGTGGAAACCGCTCCGGATGAAGAATTTTTGGAGTTCCCTAAAAGGGAATTCACGCCCGCGGCGGCCGCTAAAGACGCGCCTGCCACAAGACCGAACGTTGCCGCTGATTTAAAGTGCATAGAAGATGCCGCCGGGCTGATCCACCACGTGGCAAAGCCCATCGCCGTTTCAAAAATCGCCCATACAGCCGCCTTTGCCGCCAATCCAACGAGTTCCATTTTTACTTGCATAGCGATAACCTTACCCATCGCGCCGACTGAAAATTTACCGGTCTCGATAAGACTTATCATCTGGTCTTCCATTCCTTGATAAACTGCCCCTTGAACCGCTCCAAGAGACTTCAGGCTTTCTTCATACATTTTATTTTGTAAGGCAGACGATTCTATATTTTGCCTATAAAATTCCGAAAAGGCCGGGGCTATGCCTTGTGTTTTTTCTGCTTCTTTTTCCGCTATTTCCTTTTTCTTTTCTTCGATACCTTTAAGTAATGCCGCATATTTTGCTGCCTGCTCGACAGTCGCGCCTTGCTGTTCAAATTCCCTAACATTTATTGCCAACAATTCTTCCTTTGTCGCGCCAAGTTTTTCGTATGCAAGCGCGAGATCGGTTATCGTAGATTCCGCAACCATTTCTTCCGCCGTTTTCCCAACAGCGCCAACAGCGGCATTTAACCCCTCGGACTCTTTAACGGCTAACGAAAAACTCTCTCTCACCTTTAAAAGGGCTGTATCAAGCTCTTTCAACGACGAAAGAGTGGATGAAGAAACCTCCTTCTTAGCCCCTAAAACCGTATCCATCTCTCTTTGCGCCATTATGCCTCTCCTTCACTCTTAAATTACAAAGAATCTCTATTTCCTTTCCGGCAATGCCCTCATTTTTAACTCTACCAATGCCTTTATCCCTCTTTCGATAGAACTGCCTCTCTTTACTTTATCTATAAACACTATGGATTTATCTCCGCGTAAATAAGAAAACTGTTTAATATGTGTAGCATTTGAAACTACCTTCTTTCCACGGTATTGGGTCGCAAATGCTTGTAGACTTTGGCGTCACCGCTGGAGATTCAGGCGGCGGCTGATAATTTTCTGCCCGAAGATATTTTTTGTAAGCGGGTTGATAAAAATACTTATGACTTATATACCCTTCTTTCTCTGAATCAAACCTAACCTTAAAAAAGTATGCATAAGGATCTTTAAACCTTACACCTATACAGGTAACCTTTCCTTCAGGACATGCGGTAAATAATATAGTAAATATCTCCGGCTTTTCGAGCAAGAACGAAGGACTTTTAAGCGACGGTCCTTCATGGATTACGACATTGTCAATATCTGTTACCATATATCTATTCCCTACCATTGACAAAGGAGCATGTTTCTCTATCCATGCGCATGACTGTAAAAACAACATTATCAAAACGAATAATAGATGCTTTTTCACTTTATCCTCCTTTATTTAAGGCGTTATCCATAAACACTATGGATTTATCTCCGCGCTGATAAGACAACTATTTACTCCATGCGGCACCTGAAACTACCTTTTTTATACGGTAGTGGGTCGCAAATCATCGAATCCTTTGGCGCAGGCGGCGGTGGCGACGTCTTATAATTTTGGGTCATGGCAAAACGACTATAAAAATCCTTATAACTGATATACGCCTCTTTTCCTGAATCAAACCTGACCTTAAAAAATCCGGAATAAGGGTCTTTCAGCATTTGCATGTTGCAAGAAAACTTTCCTTCGGGACATGTGGGAGTTATTATGGTAAACCCCTCTGGTTTTTCGAGATGGAATGAAGCGCTATTAAGAGAGGGGCCTTCGTAAAAAACAACCGTATTTACATTCTCAACTTCAAATCTATCTCCTACTAAAGGATTGAGCCTGTATGTCCATGCACATGACTGTAAAAGCAGCATTATCAAAACGAATAATAGATGCTTTTTCATTTTATCCTCCTTTATTTACCGAACCTTTGACTGCTTCCAACGCTTTATGCGCCTCTTTAGCGGCGGCCATCCGTTAATGCTTTGCCAAAGAACCTCCACCCCAAAATAAGACTATCACAAAACGGGAAGTGTTGACAATCTCGCCTAATACCTTTTCTCATGCCCGGTTATGTTGCTGGCATGATGCGCACTTTCGCTTTTAAAAATCTCGAAAGCCTCTACGAGCCACGTAGGCTGGTCTCCCCAGCCGCCGCCATAAAGTAAAACCTTCGTATCCTCGATGAGATAACCAAGCCTTATAACTTCCCACGTCTCGCCCTCGATGTAAGTTAGCGGGCATTCATAAAGCCTTATGTCTCCGAGAGAGAAGACCTTTTCCGCGCCTTTTTCCTTAAGTTCTTCCTTGATTTCTTCCGAATATTCCGTAACCGCTCTCGCGTCTTCCGACAAACCTTTACGATTAAGGCAATTACGATTTTCTTTATCCCTGTCGTTGCAATCTTCGCATTTAAACGGGCTTGTATTTCCGCTGATTAAGAAACTCCACCGGAAGCCCGCTCGAAGTTTTTTCTTTGCCCCTCCGAGAGTTTGCTCTGGGATTCCATTGCCTTCACGAGTTCCGTTATCAAATCCGTATCCGCAGTCTCGTAGAATTCCGAAGGATTCGCGATCTCTCTATCCCCGATGAAATATCCGGAGACGCTCTCCACGCTTTCCGTAAACTGCTTTTTCTGGATTTCCTGAACAATCTCGGTTACCTTTTCGTTTATTGCCGCGCCTTTCGCCTTTGCAGATATAAGCCGCGCGTAGTGCTGTACCCTCGAATATGGCACGAACTTTAATCTCACCACGCAAGGAGCGTCGCTGTTGCGGTTGCCTCCGTAAGCGGGAACATATTCGACGACAGTGTCTTTATCGAATGAGATGATTGCCATGTTTTTCCCCTTTCTGTTTTTTTATGTAGGGCAACCCTCCGCCTGAGGCGGAAGGGTTGCGCCTTTTAC
>Ga0209619_10001273_pt1 | contig 18326 bp, 17 predicted proteins | sample Rifsed16ft3_FD_184011 | JGI IMG/M metagenome (GOLD analysis project Ga0209619, IMG submission 184011) | Soil microbial communities from Rifle, Colorado, USA - sediment 16ft 3 (version 2) | ecosystem: Environmental > Terrestrial > Deep subsurface > Rock core/Sediment | place: Rifle, Colorado... | reverse complement strand
GCCGCGTCCAGGTCGCCCTGCATCTGGGCCTCGTAGCCCTTCTGGAAATAGCGCAGGGCCTGCTCCGGCCCCTTTTCGTCCTCCACGCCTGCCTACCCGTCAGCCGAGGCCTCGAGCATTCTCCGGTACTCGACGGCCGACACGAGGCCCACGAAACGCTGGCCGCCATCGCCGATGATGGTGGGGATAGCCCTGACGCCTTCCCGCGTCACGGCCTCTTCGTAATCGTGCAGGACCCGGTCCCGAGCCTTGCCGCTCTCGTAGTCGGCGAGGAACCGCGTCATGTCGGCGCCCGACTCCCTCACGATCTGGGCAACTTCGTCCGGAACGGAGATATTCACGCCGCGGGTGAAGAAGGCCTCGTAGAGCCGGAGATGGAGGCGCCGGAACGCCTCCTCCCCCTGGAGAGCGACGCACTTGGCGGCTTCCAGGGCAGGGAGGCTCCAGGTGGGATAGTCGTTGCGGCTCCACATGGTGAAGACGATGCCGTCGGGCTCGGCCATCGCCGCGCAGCGCTTCCAGGCCTCTTCGCGGTAGGTCCCCTTGAAGGTCACCGACGGATCGGGGGTGGGGCGCAGCGGAAACGCCTTCCAGTTGATGCTGAGTCGCCCGCCCATTTCCTGCTGGAGTCGCTGGAGGCGCACGGCCGCCGGGTAGCACCAGGGTCAGAGGTAATCGGAGTACTCCGTGATGCCGATGGGATCGTCCATGGGCGCGGCTCTTTCCGGGATTCTACTCCCGCGAACGGAGGGGGTCAACGAAGGACCGTTGCGCGCCGCGCGGGTTCGGGTATTCTTATCTGGTGCGCCTCGATCTACTTGCGGGGGTTCTCCTAACGACGCTTCTCGGGGGGTGCGCTGGAAGTGTGACCTTTCCGAACATCACCCCCGGGAAGCCGGTCGAGGTCAGGGGCCAGCTCTACCGGCCCGAGGGGCCCGGCCCGTTCCCCGCGATAGTCCTCTTCCACGGGTGCGGCGGCGTCGAGGCGCTGCACGCGCGCTGGGCGAGATGGCTGAACGAGCGCGGGTACGTGGCGCTCGTGGTGGACAGCTGGACGCCACGCGGCATCGTCGAGAACTGCTCCAAGGGGACGCCGGACGTCGAGAACACGGATCGCTTCGACGACGCCTTCGGGGCGCTCCGGTATCTCCAGGCCCGTCCGTTCGTGAACCCCGGGCGGATCGGGGCCATGGGCTGGTCCAACGGCGGGGTCTTCGCCATCGCCGTCGTCAACGGCCCGAGTCTCGAGCGCGCCCGGAAGCGGGGCGTGACGCTGCCGGCCGTGGGGTTCCGCCTGGGGATCGGGATATCCCCCGGCGGGTGCTTCTCGCTCGTCAAGGAAGTCGTGGTGGCGCCGCTCCTCGTGCTGATCGGCGCCGCCGACGACTGGACCCTGGCCACGACCTGCGAGGAGATGGTCAACGCCATGCGCGCCAAGGGGGCGGACGCGACGATCAGGATCTTCCCGGGCGCCTACCATTACTTCGACAACGCGGACTACCCCCTCCAGATGCTTCCCGACGTGGAGAACCGGAACAAGCCGGGCGACTGCTGCGGGGCGACGGTGGGCTACCAGCGCGAGGCGGCCGCCGCCGCGTTCACCGAGGTCGAGGCGTTTCTGGCGAAGCATCTCAAATGATGTCCAAGCAGGAGCTGAGGGAGGCCGCCTGAGGGTCCGGCGTGGACGCATCGGTCGAGCTCGTCAGACAGCTTCGCTCCACGGTGGTCCACATCCGCACCGAGGTGCCCGCCGAGCATCCGTCCGCCCGGATTCTCGGAGAGGAGCGGTTCGGGTCGGGCACGGTGATCGACCCCGCGGGGCTGATCCTGACCGTGAATTACGTCGTGATGGGGGGCGAGAGCATCCAGGTGTCGTTCACCCAGGGCCGCCGGGCCAAGGCTGAGATTGTGGCGCAAGACTTCGAAGTCGGTCTCGCGCTCCTCAAGGTCAAGCGCCAGGGGCTCCAGGCCGCCGAAGCGGGCTCCTCCGAGGAGATCGACTGCGGCGCGCCGGTCTTCGTCCTGGCCTCCACGCAGCCGCAGGAGCGGCGGGTCTCCGGCGGCCTGGTCACGTATCTTGGAGAGTTCGAAGCCTACTGGGAATACCTGCTGGAGCGAGGGATCGTGTCGAGCGCCTTCAACCCCGGCTTCGGCGGCGGCGCGCTCTTCACGCTCGCCGGCCGCATGATCGGCGTGGTCTCGCTGAACCTGAACGAGGTCGCGCGGAACTCGCTGGCCATCCCTATCGAGCACTACTGTGCGAACCAGGAGGAGTTCCTCCGCTACGGCCAGGTCGTCAGCCGACCGAAGCGCGCGTGGCTGGGCGTGTTCGCCTACGCCCTGGAGGACGGGGTGGTGGTGGCCGGACTGGTTCCCCAGGGGCCGGCGGAGCGCTCGGGGCTACGGGAGGGCGACTTCATCGTCTCGGTGGACAAGGAGGAGGTGTCGAGCCGGAAGGGGCTCTACCTCGCCCTCTGGCGCCACGGGCCGGGGGAAAAGATCCAGCTGGAGGTCATGCGCGACCGCGAGCTGAAGCGCATGGAGATTCTCGGCGCGGACCGCGCCCGTTTCTACAAGTAGCGGAGGCGATAGGCATGGATCTGGGACTGAAAGGGAAGGTTGCGATCGTGGTGGCGGCGAGCAAGGGGATGGGCAAGGCCAGCGCCATGGGGCTGGCCGCCGAGGGTGCCCGGGTGACGATGTGCGCGCGAACGGAGGCCGATCTGATTGTGGCCGCCAACGAGATCCGGGAGCAGACCAAGGCGGAGGTGCTGGCGCTCCCCGCCGACGTGACGCGGCTCGCCGACATCCAGCGGGTGGTCGCGAAGACCGTGGAGGCCTTCGGCGGCGTGGATATCCTCGTCGCGAACGCCGGCGGCCCGCCGCCCGGCGGCTTCGATCAAATGACGGACGCCGATTGGCAGGCCGCCTTCGAGCTCAACCTGCTCTCGACGATCCGCTTCATCCGCGAGGTGCTCCCCCACATGAGGAAGAAGCGCTGGGGGCGGATTCTCAACATCCAGTCCAGCTCGGTCAAGCAGCCGATCGCCGGGCTGATCCTGTCCAACGGGATCCGCCCCGGAGTGGCGGGGATGTCCAAGACGCTGGCGGCCGAGCTGGGGAAGGACAACATCCTGATCAACACGGTCTGCCCGGGCCGCATCCTCACCGACCGGCTCCGCTCCCACATGGGAGGGCGGGCCAAGCAGGTGGGGAAGACGTTCGAGGAATACCTGCCTCAGGTGACCGCGGACATTCCGCTGGGCCGCGTCGGAAGCCCCGAGGAGTTCGCCAACATGGTGGTCTTTCTCGCCTCCGAGCGCGCGTCCTACGTGACGGGCGCGACGATTCAGGTGGACGGCGGCCTCATCCGCTCCATCGTCTAGCGCCCGCAGTGGTCAGGGGGGTTCGCAACGCCTTTTCCGGGTTCTACGCCCACCAGGGGTTCTTCCTGGCGGCGGGGCTCTCCTTCTACGTTCTGATCTGCCTGATCCCCTTCCTGTTCCTGATCATCTCGCTGCTCGGGTTCATCCTGTCGAGCGAGGAGGCGACCCGCCAGGTCATCAACCAGCTCGCGCCGATCATGCCCGTGTACCAGAAAGAGATCGGCCGCATCCTCCTCCGGATCGTCGCCACGCGCAACGTCTCCGGGATCCTCGGGACCGTGATCCTGATCCTGTTCTCTACCCAGCTCTTCGGCGCCAGCCGCCTCGTGCTGGACCGGGTCCTCGGCGTCAAGCGCGGCCGGGGCTTCTTCAGGGGGATGCTGTTCGACATCTTCTGGATCTTCCTGATCGGGGTGCTGTTCCTGGCGGCCCTCGCTGTCACCGACCTCTTTACCTGGGCCAAGGTGTTCATCCTCCGCCCGGCGCAGATGCCGCGCGAGTGGATCAACTACATGAGCATCGGCCTCGGCGTGGCCCTGGCCACGTGGATGTTCTATCTGCTCTATCGGCACCTGCCGCACCGCCCGATCCCCCGCGGGGCCGCCCTGGCCGGGGCGCTCCTCGCCAGCGTGCTCTGGGAAGTGGCCAAGCAGCTCTTCCGGCTCTACATCGTGACGGTGGGCGTGTACGACCAGATTTACGGGCCGCTGGGCGTGCTCGTGGCCTTCGTGATGTTCGTATACTACTCGGCCATCGTCTTCGTCCTCGGCGCCGAGTACGTCGGGAGCCTCGAGCGCGGGCGCTTCGCCCGGGGCTGACCCCGGGTGGCTCGGATCGCGTAGGTATGGTATCGTTCAGCGCGTCATGAACTCCGCGGCCCGACGCCAGGCGCGTCCGCTCCAGGGATACCGCGTCCTGGAGGTCGCCCACCTGATCGCGGGGCCGGTCTGCGGCATGTACCTGGCAGACATGGGCGCCGACGTCATCAAGGTCGAGGAGCCGGGGAAGGGCGACGCCTCCCGCTCGGTCTATCAGGTCACGCTCAACGGGGAGGGGCCGCTCTACATCACCGTGAATCGCAACAAGCGCGGGATCGCGCTGGACCTGTCGGCGCCCGACGGGCGCGAGGTGTTCTACCGGCTCGCCGAGCAGGCCGACGTGGTGATCGAGGCCTACCGCGGGGGAGTGGCCGAGCGGCTCGAGATCGACTACGAGCGGCTCTCGCGCCTGAATCCCCGGCTCATCTACTGTTCCCTCTCCGCCTTTGGCCCGGAGGGCCCCTGGCGGGAGAAGCCGGGCCTCGATGCCCTCGTGCAGGCGATGAGCGGCCTCATGGCCATCACCGGCGCGCCCGACGGCGGGCCGGTGCTCTGCGGCGCCCCGGTGGTGGACACGATCGGCTCGCTGCTCGCCGTGCAGGGGGTTCTGACGGCGCTGCTCCACCGCGAGAAGACCGGCGAGGGGCAGAAGGTGGACGTGTCGCTCCTCGACGGGGCGCTCCTCGCCCACGCCGCGCGGCTGTCCGTCTTCCACCTGACGGGGGAGGACCTGCCGCGGCTGGGCAGTGCCCACCCCGAGCTGGTGCCGTACCAGGCATTCCGGGCTCGGGACGGCTGGATCTTCGTCGCCGTGAGGACGGACCAGCTCTGGCGATCGTTCTGCGGCGCGATCGGCCGGCCCGGGCTGGCCACCGACCCGCGCTTCGCCACCAAGGCCGACCGGCTCGCCCGCCGGAAGGAGCTGGTGCCGATCCTGGACGTCGTGTTCCTTTCCCGGACCGTCGGGGAGTGGATGGAAGTCCTCGAAGCCGCCGACGTGCTCTGCGCTCCGGTGAACAACTACTCCGATATGGTCAAGGATCCGCAAGTTGTGGCCAGCGGGATGATCGCCGAGCAGGATCACCCGAAGGCCGGGCGGTTCAAGACCATCGGCATTCCGGTCAAACTGGCGAAGAGTCCCGGCCGGATCGTGACGCCGGCGCCCGCGCTCGGCGAGCACACCGACCAGGTGCTCCGGGAGGCCGGGTACGGGGACGCCGAGATCCAGAGCCTCCGCCAGCGCGGCGTGATCTAGCCCTCCACAGGAGACAGCGACCATGATGCTCAAGGACAAAGTGGTGGTGGTGACCGGGGCGGCCCGCGGGATCGGCCGCGAGATCGCGCTCCTCATGGCGCGGGAGGGCGCCAAGGTGGTGGTGAACGACTACGGCGGCAAGGAGGACGGGACGGGCGCCGCCCGCACGCCGGCGGACGAGGTCGTGAACGAGATCAAAGCCCAGGGCGGGCAGGCCGCGGCCAACTACGACTCCGTCGCCACCATGGCGGGCGGGAAGAGCATCATCCAGACCGCCCTCGACCATTTTGGCCGGGTGGACATCGTGGTGAACAACGCGGGGATCCTCCGCGACCGGATGATCTTCAACATGACCGAGGAAGAGTGGGACGCCGTCCTCGACACCCACCTGAAAGGCGCGTTCGCCGTGACCCGCGCGGCGGTCCCCCTCATGCGCGAGCAGAAGTGGGGGCGCTTCATCAACATGACCTCGACCTCGGGCCTGGTCGGGAACGTGGGGCAGGCCAACTACGCCGCCGCCAAGCTGGGCATCGTCGGCTTCACGAAGGTCGTCGCGCTGGACATGGCGCGCTACAACGTCACGGCCAACTGCATCTCGCCCTTCGCCTGGACGCGGATGATCGGGACCATCCCCAGCGAGACCGAGGCGCAGAGGGCGCGCGTGGAGAAGCTCAAGCAGCTCTCCCCCGCGCACATCGCGCCCATGGCCGTCTACTTGGCCACCGATGAAGCCAAGGACATCTCCGGCCAGGTCTTCGGCGTGCGCGGCAAGGAGATCATGCTCTTCAACCACATGCGCCCGATCCGCTCGATCCATCACGCGGAGGGGTGGACGCCCGAGCGGCTGGCGAAAATGTTCCCGGGCACGCTCCGCCAGCACCTGGTCCCCCTGGAGACCTCCGGCCAGTTTTTCAACTACGATCCGCTCGTCTGATAGAACCCTCTCCCCTGTGGGGAGAGGGCAGGGTGAGGGGGTAGCCACTCGTGGACAGAGCCCTGGTCATCGCGAACCTGGCGGCGACGCCGAACCTCCTCCGGCTCCTCGGCGAAGATTTCTCGCCTGATCTGGCCGTTAAGCCTCCCAGGTCGGGGGAGTGGTCCGTCACCGAAGTTGTTCGCCACTTTGTCGAGGGCGAACGCGACACCTTTCTGCCCCGGCTTCGCCGGATGCTGACCGAGGAGCGTCCGGTCTTTCCGTCCCGGGATCGCCAGGCGTCTGGCGATCGCTCTGATCTGGGGACGCTCCTGGGCGCCTTCGAGTCGGCCCGGGGCGAGGTCGTCAAGATCTTGAATGGCCTGGCGCCCCCCCAGTGGGCGCGTGAGGGGGTGAGCCCGAGCCGGGGCGCGCTGAGCGTCGAGAACTACGCAGCGACGATGGCGGGCCACGACACCGAGCACCTCCAGCAGATCCATCAGGTCCGGAGCGCCCTCGGCCTCCGCCCCAAGCGAACCGAGGCGCGGGTGGCGCTCCCCCTGGCCGAAGTGGCGCCCGCCATCCAGCCTCTTCCCGGCAAGATCGAGGCGCTGTCCCGCGGGCTCAGCGCTGAGCAATTGCGGCAGCGACCCCGGGAGGGGGAGTGGTCCATGAAAGAAGTGATGGCCCATTTCCTGAAGGTGGAGCGCGATGTCTTTCTCCTTCGACTGAAGCGGATCGTCAATGAGGACCGGCCTCGCTTCGAGAGCTTCGATCCCGAGGTCTGGGCCGCCGAGCGCGATCATCGCCAGGGCGATTTCGTGGACGACTGGCGCCGGTTCGCGGAGGCGCGCGCTGAGACCGTGGCCTTTCTCCAGGGCCTGCCGCCGGCCGCCGCAGACCGGATCGGCCTCTCCGCGTTCTTCGGGCCCGTCATGCTGGCACAGTATGCCACCCACATCGTGGACCACGACCTCGAGCACCTGGCTCAACTCCAAGCCTGCCGCGCCGTCGTCGCGCGCTGAGGACCTGCCATGGCGGGATTCGAAACACTCAGGCTGGACCGTGAAGGCCCCATCGCTCGCCTCGTCCTGAACCGGCCGGCCCAGCTCAACGCCATCAACCGGCAGATGCTTGAGGACCTCTCGAGCGCCTGCGAGAGCATCGAGGGCGATCCATCCATCAAGGTCGTCACGCTGACGGCAGAAGGCCGGGCCTTCTGCGCCGGCGCCGACCTCCGGACGGTCCAGGAGCTCTCTCCCGATCCCCAGAAGTGGGAAGCGTTCACCAGGCTCTGGCACCGCGCCTTCAACCGGATCGAGGCGCTGCCCGTCCCCGTCATCGCCGGTGTCCACGGCATGGCGCTGGCGGGGGGCCTCGAGCTGACCCTGGTGTCCGACCTCGTCATCGCCGACGAGGAGGCCAGGCTGGGCGATCAGCACGCCAACTTCGGGCTCGTCGCCGGCGGTGGCGGGAGCCAGCGCCTCCCCCGTCTGATCGGGCTCCGGCGCGCCAAGGAGCTGATGCTCCTGGGCCACTGGCTCACGGCCCGAGAGGCGCTCGAGTGGGGGCTTATAAATCGGGTAGTTCCGACAGGTCAGGTGAGAGAGAAGCTGAACGAGCTGGCGGCCCAGCTCGCGGGCCTGAGCGGATCAGCGAACCGGACGGTGAAGATGCTGGCGAACCGGGGGCTGGACCTTCCTCTGGCCGGGGGTCTCGAACTCGAGATCCGTGGCGTTACCCAGCACATGAGCTCGGCCGACGCCCGGGAAGGCCTCTCGGCCTTCGTGGAGAAGCGGAAACCGAAGTTCAGCTGACGGCAGGAGGCTCCGGAATGAAGTGTCCCCGGTGCCAACACGAGAACACGCAGGAGGCCAGATTCTGTAACTCCTGCGGTGCTCGGCTTGAAGTCACCTGTCCCTCCTGTGCTCGCGCCAACGCACCAGGAAGTCGCTTCTGCAACCAGTGCGGTCACCCTCTCGAGGTCGCGGCTGCCCCGGTGGCCGCGACAACGTTCGCCTCCCCGCAGGCGTACACCCCCAAGCACCTCGCCGAGAAGATCCTCACGTCCAAGAGCGCGCTCGAGGGCGAGCGGAAGCAGGTCACGGTGCTCTTCTGCGACATCGTGGACTCCTCCCGCCTGGCGGAGCGCTTGGACCCCGAAGTGATGCACGAGGTCATGGATCGCGCGCTTCGCCTCATGGCCGAGGCCGTCCACCGCTATGAAGGGACCGTCAACCAGTTCCTCGGGGACGGCCTCATGGCTCTCTTCGGCGCTCCCGTGGCCATCGAGGATCACGCCCTCAGGGCCGTCCAGGCGGCGCTGGCGATCCGGGAAACCCTGAGCGGGTACAGCGAGCGGCTCGAGCGCGAGCGCGGTGTAGAGCTCCAACTGCGCCTGGGCCTCAATACGGGCCTCGTCGTCGTAGGGCGGATCGGCGACGACCTCCGCATGGACTACACCGCCGTCGGCGACACGACCCACCTGGCAGCGCGGATGCAGGCCCTGGCCGAGCCCGGGGTTATCCTGGTCACCGAGGCGACCCACCGCCTGCTGGAGGGGTACGTCCGGAGCGAAGCCCTGGGGCCAGTCCAGGTCAAAGGGCGCAGCGAGCCGGTCTTGGCCTACACGGTCACCGGCCGGCGGCGGGGGCGCACCCGCCTCGAGGTCAGCGCCGAACGGGGGCTCACACAGCTGGTGGGACGCCAGCGGGAGCTGGGGGTTCTGCACGACTGCCTGGCGCGCGTCAAGGCGGGCCGCGGCCAGGTGGTGGGGATCGTCGGGGAGCCGGGGGTCGGGAAGTCTCGTCTCCTTTACGAGTTCAAGAAATCGCTCGAAGGGGAGCGGGTCACGTGGCTCGAAGGACACTGCGTGGCGTATGGCCAGAGCACGCCCTATCTGCCCGTGCTCGACATTCTCCGCGCGAACTTCCAGATCGAGGACGGCGATAACCCGCTCCAGATCCGGGAGAAGCTCCACCGGGGTCTCCGCCAACTCGACCCGGCCCTTGAAACGATCCTCCCGTTTCTGGGCGAGCTCTTCGGCCTACCCGGGGAGGACGAGAGCCTCAAGTACCTGGACCCCAAGGACAAGCGCAAGAAGACCTTCGAGGCCGTCCGGGCCCTGACCGTGGCCGGCAGCCAGCGCCGGCCGCTTGTGGTCGTCGTCGAGGGTCTTCACTGGATCGACAAGACCTCGGAGGACTACTACGCCTTCCTGATCGAGAGCCTGGCGGGCATGCCTTTCCTCCTGGTCACCACCCATCGACCGGGCTACGCCGTGCGCTGGGGGGACAAGACCTTCTACACCCAGCTCGCCCTCAACCTCCTGACCGAGGATGAGACCGAGGTCATGCTAACCACGCTCCTGGAGAGCCGCGAACTTCCCCCCGAGCTCGTCCGCCTCGTCCGCGACCGAGCCGAGGGGAACCCCCTGTTCGTGGAGGAGATCACCGCTGCGCTCCTGGAGCATGGGGTCATCGTCCGCCAGAACGGAGGACTCCGCTGGGCGGGAACGGCGGTGACCGAGGTGCCCGCCACCATCCAGGACATCATCCGAGCCCGGATCGACCGCCTGGAGGAGCCGGTCAAGCGGACCGTCCAGGCGGCCGCCGTGATCGGCCGGGAGTTCGGGCTCCGCCTGCTCGCCCGGATCTCCGAGATGGCGCAGGAGGTCCAGGGCTACCTGGACACCCTCAAGCACCTGGAGCTGATCCACGAAACGCGCTTCTTCCCCGAGCTGGAATACATCTTCAAGCACGCCGTCACCCAGGACGTGGCCTACCAGAGCCTCCTCGGTCAACGCCGGAAGGAGCTCCACGGGGCCATCGGCCGGGCCACCGAGGAGCTCTACGCCGACCGCCTGGAGGAGCAAGTGACGATCCTGGCCTACCACTATGCCCGGAGCGAGCACCAGGACAGAGCGGTCCAGTACGCCCTCCTCGCAGGGGACCGGGCAGCCCGCCTCTACGCGAACGCCGAAGCAACGACCTACTATGAGCAGGCCCTCACAACGGCCCGAGCGCTCCCGGCGTCTCCCGATGCTCAGCGCTGGCAGATCGACGCGTCCCTCAAGCTCGCCGCAGTCGGCGTGACCCGCCAGGACATCGAGCGGGATCGGACGAACCTCGAGCAAGCTCGGGTCCGCGCGGAAGCTCTCCGCGACGAACCCCGGCTGGCTCGGGTCCTCTATTGGCTCGGACGGATCCACTATGTCCTCTTTGATATGCAGAGAGCCATCGAGCACGCGAAGCAGAGCCTCGAGATCGCCGACCGGCTGGGAGACGAGACCCTTGCCGCTCCGCCGGTCAATCTCATGGGTCGAGTCTACTGGTTCCAGTCCGACTTTGCTCGGTGCAGTCAGATGCTGGAACGGAGCGTCGAGCAGATGCGTCGGCTCGGGAACAAGAGCGAGGAGGCGACCGCGCTCGGCTTTGCAGCTCAGCCCCTTTCCGTGATGGGCGAGTTTGACCGAGCCCTGCGCTATGCCCACCAGGGAATCCAGCTGGCGACTGAGACCCAGAACCCGTTTACTGAAGCCGCGGCCTATCAATACCGGGGATTTGCCCGAGGACAGCGCGGCGAATGGGTCGAGGCGATCCCGGATTACGAAGAGGCCAGGCGTATCGCTGAACGCGCGGGAGACCTCTTCCGGGTCTACATCGTGAAATCCCGGGAGGGCGAGGCGCACGCCATGGCCGGAGACCCGGACCGGGGAAGAGCGTTGGTGGAAGAGAGCTTAGCTCTTGCGACAAAGATTGGGACGAGGTTTGTCCGGCAGCAACAAAAAGCTCTCCTCGCCACCTGTCTCCTCGCGCTCGGCCAGCTTGACGCCCTGCCTTCTCTCTGCGAAGAGGCGATCGGTCTAGCGGAGGAGGCGGGCGACAAATGGACCAAGGCCCTCAGCCTCCGGACCCTCGGGGAGGCCTGCTCCGTCCTCGACCCCTCTGACGCTCAGAAGGCCGAGACCGCCATCCTGCAGGCGATCCGGCTGCTCGAGGAGATCGGCGCCAAGCCCGACCTGGCCCGGAGCTACCTGAGCTACGCCCGCCTGCTTAGAACCAAAGGAGAGGTGGACAAGGCTAAGGAGCAGCTCGCCAAGGCCATCGGCATGTTTCGGGAGATGGGGATGGCCTGGGACCTCGCCCGGGCCGAGCAAGCACTTCGCGAAGCCTAGTCTCTAGCGGTAGGACATGAACTCGCGGCCGTAGACCTCGCGCGCGACGATCCCCTTCATGATCTCGGGGGTGCCGTCGCCGATCTCCAGCCCGATCACATCCCGCATCCGCTGCTCCAGCGGCGATTCCTGGTTGTAGCCGTAGTGTCCGTGGAGGATGAGGCAGGCGTGGATCGCCTCCACCGCGGCCTTGGGGCCGAGCCACTTGGACATGGCCGACTCCTTGGTGTGGGGGAGGCCCTGGTCCTTGAGCCAGAGGCACTTGTAGGCGATCAGCCGCGCGCCCTCGACCAGAGTCAGGTGCTCCGCCACCTGGAAGGAGACCCCCTCGAACTTCGCCAGCGGCCGGCCGAAGGCCTGGCGCGTCTTCGTGTACTCGACGGTCTCCTCCAGCGATTGGAGGGCGGCGCCCACGGCCGAGAGCGCGATGAACGCCCGGTTGAAGTCGAAGGAGACCATGGCGCCCGTGAATCCCTCCCGCTCCTCGCCGAGCCTGAAGCGGGCTGGGATGCGCGCGCCGTCGAAGAAGAGGGACCCGCGCGCCGAGAGCCGTTCCCCGGGGCTCTGGTAGACCGTGCGGGTGATCCCGGGGCGGTCCAGCGGGACGAGAAACGCTGAGACCCCGCCGGCGCCGCTCTCTCCCGTTCGCGCGAAGACGATGCAGGCGTCGGCGTAACCGCCGAAGGTCACCGAGGCCTTCTCGCCGGTGATGGCGTACTCGTCGCCCTGCTTGACGGCGCGGGTTACCAAATTGGCAGCGTCGGAGCCCACTGCCGGCTCCGTCAGCGCGAAGGCGATCACGGCGTCGCCGCTGGCCAGGCGCGGCAACCACTCGGCCTGGACCTCCGGGCTCGCCTTGGCGCGGAGGAGCTCGGCGGGGATGCAGGAGAGCTGGATGAAGAGGCCGTAGTTGAAGTCTCCGCGAGAGATCTCCTCCGAGGCGATGCCGCACGTGACGAAGGAAGCGTCCTGGCCACCGTAGCGCTCGGGTACCCTGAGGCCGAGCAGGCCGAGCTGACCCATTTCCAAGATTTTCTCGCGCGGGAACTTCTCGCCGCGGTCCCAGCGGTGATAGTTGGGCAGGAGCTCGGACTTGGCGTACTGGCGGAGCGTCTTCTGGAGGAGCAGCTGCTCTTCGGTGAAACTGAATTCCATGGCCTCAACCCTACCACAGCCCTCGTGTGTTAGGCTAGGGTGGGAGGCGGAGATGGAGAAGCCCTTTTTCGTACGGAACAAGGAGGTGCGCATCATCCGGCTGGCGGACGACCGCTATCGCCTGGATGGGGAGATGCGCGATGACTTCCATCACATCCGGGCGTCGCTCACGATCGAGTATCCTTCCATGACCGTCCTGCACGCGGAGGGGGAGATGGTGAAGGGGACCAACCCCCCGTTCTGCGCCGGCGCCACCCAGGTTTTGGGAAGCCTGGTGGGGGAGCGGATCCACCGCGGGTTCACGAAGGTGGCGGCCGACAAGGTGGGAAACCGGTACGGGTGTCCTCATCTGATGGAAGTCATCACCGACATCGGCAGGGCGGCGTTCCAGATCCATATGGCGAACCTCAGGAACCGGGTTCTGGAAACTCCCGACCTGGCGAAGCTCCTCAGCCAGCCGCTCGAGAAGCGCAAGTTCGCCCTCGCCGCGATGCCGCAGCTCGCCGACTCCTGCTGGGTCTTCAACACCGCCAACGACGAGCGCTTCGAAAGAGGACAATAACCATGGCGATCTCCACCGCGATCCACCAGGCCCTGGCCTTCTACATCCGCCCCTCGACGTTCCCCGTTGGGGTCCTGCCGCTCCCGAAGCTCGCCGACGGGCCGCCGGACCTCGTCAAGAAGGCGAAGGCCCCGAAGCGCGACATGGGGCAGACGATCACGGTCTGCATGGGGGTGGGAATGGCCCGGCGATACGGCTGGACCCTGCTGGTCCGCCGCGAGGACAACGTCTGCCCCCTCGGCGGGATCGCCATGGGGTTCGAGCCGGCCAAGGAGAAGTTCTGGGACGGAAGCCTCTTCGCCGAGTACACGGGGCGGCCGAAGGAAGCCGTCGCCCGGTACGCGGCGGAGACCAAGCGCTTCGACTTCGGGGCCTACGAGGGGATCCTGGTGGCGCCGCTCCACGCGGCGGAGTTCGAGCCGGCCCTGACCATCGTGTACGGGGACTCGGCCCAGGTCATGCGGCTGGTCCAGGCCGCGCTCTTCTATCGTGGCGGGCACCTGCACTCCCAGGCCTCGGGCGGTCTCGACTGCTCGGATCTGATCGTCCAGACCCTGCAGGCGGACGACTGCCAGTTCATCCTGCCGTGCAACGGTGACCGCGTCTTCGGCATGGCCCAGGACCACGAGATGGCCTTCACCATGCCGCGCTCCAAGGCGGACGAGGTGCTCAAGGGGCTCGAGGCCACGCACCAGGCCGGCCAGCGGTATCCGGTGCCGACGTTCATGCGCTTCGAGCCCAAGATGCCCCCGGCCTACCAGAAGCTCATGGACTACCTCCACCGCGACGAGGCCTGATGCTGATCGACATCCACGTCCACCTGCTGCCACCCAAGCGGCTGGCCGGGCTCCTCAAATGGATGCACCGCTACTACGCGGGCCATCCCGTCCCGGTGGACGTGACCCTCGACCAGCTCATCGACGACTACGCGAAGCTCAAGGTGGACTACCTCTTCAACTTCGCCTACCCGATCGAGCCCCAGGAGACCGAAGGGCTCATCGCGTTCAATGCCGCCCTCCGGAGCCGGCACCCGTGGATCATTCCCTGGGGGTCGCTGCATCCCGAGAATCCGGGCAAGGCGCAGATCGTGGAGCTCTGCATCCGCGACCATAACTTCCTCGGCTTCAAGTTCCATCCGTTCATCCAGCGCTTCGATCCCCTCGATCCGCGGATGCCGGAGGCGTACCAGGCGCTCCAGGACCTCGGGCGCCCGTGCGTCTTCCACACCGGGTTCGAGGAGTTCTACGGCCTGTCGCTTCCCGTCTCGACGATGGAGCAGATCGTCCGCAGCTTTCCCCGGCTCCCGGTGGTGTTCGCCCACAGCCTCTTCCCCGAGTTCGGTGACGCCTTCCGGATGCTGGAGCGGTACGACACCGTGTGGCTCGAGATGACCAACGTCTTCGGCGCCCTCTGGGACGACCGCTACCGGGTGACGAAGCTCGAGCCGCAGAAGAAGGTCCTGCTCGAGGGGATCGGCGCCCACAGCGACCGGATCATGTTCGGCTCGGACCATCCCGCCGGGATGGGCACGCTCGAAGAGATCTACCGGACCCTGGACGACCTCCGCTTCCCCGAAACCGTGAAGGAAAACCTGCTCGGCGAGACCGCCCGCCGCTTCGTAGAGCGGTTCAAGCCCGGCTTCTTCTCCAGAGTTCCCGCCTCGCCCAGAGCATGACCGCCCGCGCCTTCAAGATCTTCATCGGGCTCGCGGTCGGCCTCTGCCTCGCGGGTCTTCCCGCCCTGGCCGACTCGCCGCTCCTGGTGACGGTGGGGGAAGTGACGGACACGAGCGCCGTCGTGTGGGGGCGCGGCTTCGAGGAGCGGTCCCTCAGCGTGGAGTATTCCCCCGCGACCGGAGGCGCCGCGGCCGTCGCCTCCGTGGGCCTGTGGCGGACCGACGATTTCACCGGGAAGGTCGCGCTGACCGGGCTCTCTCCCGCGACGCGCTACACCTACCGGGTCCGGCACGCAGGAGAGAGCGTCGAGGGGAGCTTCGTGACGGCGCCGCCCCGGAACCAGGCCCGCCCCGTCACGTTTCTCTGGAGCGGCGATCTTGGAGGCGGGCGGCAGTGCCGCCACGTCAAGGATGGCTACCCGATATTCGGGCCCATGGCGCAGCGCAAGCCTGACTTCTTCCTCTTCGTCGGCGACACGATCTACGCCGATATCCGCTGCGGCGGCCCGGACTGGGTCCCGGGCAATGACTTCGTCGCGACGACGCTCGACGGCTTCAGGGAAAAGCACCGCTACAACCGGGCCGATGCGGCCGTCCAGGGCTTCTTCCGCTCCACGTCGGCGTACGCGATCTGGGACGACCACGAGGTCAAGAACGACTTCTCCGGGCCGGGGGAGCCGCTGATGCCGCTGGGCCGCCGCGCCTTCATCGAGTACTGGCCCCTCCAGCCCCCGCCCGACGAGCCGACCCGCCTCTACCGCAAGGTGCGCTGGGGGAAGCTGCTGGAGGTGTTCATCCTGGACACGCGCCAGTACCGGAGCCCGAACCAGGACCCGGACGGGCCGGGCAAGACCATGCTGGGCGCGGCCCAGCGCCGCTGGCTCATCGACAACGTCTCGACCTCCTCCGCGACCTGGAAGGCCGTGGTCTCGAGCGTGCCGCTCTCGATCTCGACGGGGCGGTTCCACCGCGACTCCTGGTCCAACGCGAGCATCCTCGGCGTCCCCGAGGAGAACGCCACCGGGTTCGCCGTCGAGCGGGACCGCGTTCTCCGCGCCCTCCGGGACCGGAAGGTCAAGAACCTCTTCTGGATCGTCGCGGACGTGCACCACGCCCAGCTGATCCGTCACGCGCCCTGGCCCGACTTCGCCTTCCACGAGTTCGTCGCCGGGCCGCTCTCGGCCTCGCGGGGGCGCCCCCGGCCGCTGGACGCCGGGCTCAACCCCCGCTCGCTCTTCGGCCTCGGGGAGATCGACAACTTCGGCGAGGTGGCGATCGACACGGTGGGCCTCACGGTCCGCATCATCGACGTCACGGGCAAGGTCCGCTTCTCCCACACGATCGGCCCGGAGTGAGACGAGTCTCGCATCGGAAGGGGGGCGGAGCCCCCCTCCGAGCAAGCGGCGGTGGTATGATCGACCCGATGACCCTCGGCGGCTCGATGAGCGAGGATTCGGGCGTCCGCGTCCGGGCGGGGGCGATCTCGCTGGTGGTGTCGATTCTCCTGCTGGCCGCCAAGTATCAGGCCTACCGCCTGACCGGATCCATCGCGATCCTCTCCGACGCGCTCGAGTCCATCGTCAACGTGGTGGCGGCCATCTTCGCGCTGGGTGGGATCATCTTCGCCGGGCGCCCCGCCGACCGCAACCATCCCTACGGCCACGGCAAGATCGAGTTTTTCTCGGCGGCCTTCGAGGGCGGGCTCATCGCCTTCGCCGCCGTGCTCATCCTCTATGAGGTCGTGCTGAGCCTGGTCGTCCGGTTGCAAGTCCGCGAGCTGGACACGGGGCTCCTCATCATCTCGGGCGCCGGCCTGGCGAACCTCGCGCTGGGCTTGTTCCTCGTGCGGACGGGCCGGAAGCACCAGTCCCTCACGCTCCTGGCCGACGGCCAGCACGTCCTCTCCGACTTCTGGACCACCGTCGGCGTCGTGGTGGGCCTGCTCCTGGTCCGGGTCACGGGGATCTGGTGGCTCGACCCGCTGGTGGCCGCAGTGGTCGCGGTCAACCTCATGTGGACCGGCTTCCGCCTCGTGCGCCACGCCGCCGGCGGCCTGCTCGACGAAGAGGACACCCTCCTTCTGAACCGCCTGCTGGGGGTGTTGGGCAGGCACGTCGGGCAGGGGATCATCCGCGTCCATCACCTGCGGGCCATCCGCGCGGGGCGCTTCCACCACGTGGACGCGCACCTCGTCGTGCCGGAGTTCTGGTCGGTCGATCGGGCGCACGAGGTGGCGGAGGACCTGGCCGACCGAGTGATCCGCGCGCTGGGGGTGGACGGCGAGTTGATCTTCCACACCGACCCGTGCCACCGCGCCTACTGCCCCATGTGCGACCTCGACGACTGCCCCGTCCGGCGCGAGCCGTTCCGGGCGCGGCCGCCGCTCACGCTCGAGGAAGCCGTTCAGCCCGACATGCCCCACCCCGCCTAGCGTGCAGGTATCAAGGCCCCCAAGGTGCTGAGCAGGGTTTCGCGAAGGCAGAAGCTGATCATCACCAACCGGGGGAAGCCACGAGCGGCTCTTGCCCCTCTTTGCGCCGCGAGATCCAGGCAGAGACCGTAGAACGGAGCGTAGTCAACAGAGCGTAGAGCGTAGTCAACATAAACGCCATTCTCGGACACGGCTCCCCGGGCCGCGACCCCGCCGGACACGAGCCGGAGCGGGCCACGGGTCATTCCATCCTACCTGATACAGCGCGGATGATGGCGGAGTCAAGCGCGACGTCGGGGGCGCACCGTGCCGCGAGCCGGAGCGGATGGCGGTCAGGCGAGGAGGCCGCCGACGGAGACTAGCGTCTTCCGGACCGGATCGGGAGCGAGCCCGAACTCTTCGAGTGTGACGGCCCCAAGCAAAGTCAGACTCCCGACGGGTCCGGCGAGGAAGATGGTGATGATTTCCTCACCGTTCAGTTGGATGGCCACCTGTCCAGCCGGATAGCTCACGCGTTCTCCGCTTGCGAGAGTAACCAGGCGTTGGCGGGGCGTGGCCAAGCCAAGCCGGCCGACGATCTCTCCGGGCAGCATGGTCCACGTCGCCCCCGTGTCTACGAGGAGGTCAATCGTGAGGCTCTGCTCGGGTCGGTCAGGGTTGGCCAGCCGGGCCGGGACAGAGAAGGTCCCCATTGCATGCTTTCCTCACGGTCATTCTACTATGGCCACTGGTCCCGCTTCATCTGTATCCATTCAGTGACGCTGCCGGGCCGACTGACGGGGCGGGCGGTTCACGAGGAAGATCCCCAGCGCCACCAACGCCACGGCTCCCCAGAGGAGCGGGGAGATCCTCTCGCCCAAGAGAAGCCCGCCCGCGAACACGCCGAAGACGGGCGTCCAGAAGGAGAAGGCCGCCAGGTTGGAAGCGGGGTAGTGGGCCAGCAGCCAGAACCAGG
>Ga0209619_10001272_pt1 | contig 18332 bp, 17 predicted proteins | sample Rifsed16ft3_FD_184011 | JGI IMG/M metagenome (GOLD analysis project Ga0209619, IMG submission 184011) | Soil microbial communities from Rifle, Colorado, USA - sediment 16ft 3 (version 2) | ecosystem: Environmental > Terrestrial > Deep subsurface > Rock core/Sediment | place: Rifle, Colorado... | reverse complement strand
ATCCCTGCTTCTACCGCTTTTTTTGTCTTGAGCGACAAATCAACAAGCTCCTGAGATGTATTTGCTATTTTTTGGATGGATAATACCATCTGCCCGATTGAGGAAGATGTCTGAGTTACCGCTGATGCCTGGTTCTGAGTATTTTTTGCCACATTTTGTATATTTATTGACATTTCATGTATGGTGGCGGTTGTCTCTTCTATTGCAGTTGCAGAGGAATCATTATTTCTCGCAGCTTGTTCGGATGTTGATGCAATTTCATCGGATGCAGAGACAACCTGGTTTGCTCCTGATTTTATCTCCGTTACTATCTCCCTTAATCCCTGCACCATCTTATTGAAGGCACTGCCGAGCACATCTCTTTCTGATTTTGGTGTTATATCGTTGTTAAGGTCTCCTTCCGCCATTTTTTCGGCAACAGTGGCCATCTCCTTTAAATAGACAATCATTCTTCCCATATTCTGTGAAAGGATGCCTATTTCGTCCTTTCTGCTCTCATCAACACTTACCTGGAGATCTCCTTCGGCTATCAGTCTTGTAACCCCGACAATCTTTTCCAAAGGCTCGGTAATGGATCTTATTAGATAAGGAACTGGAGGAAGTACTAGCAATGACAATATGATGATGATAATGGCGACAACCGTTGTGATCCGCTTTGCATTTGTTAAGTTTTTGTCCATATCTGAGAATAGTTTATCTTCCGTTTTACCAAGAGCGTCCGCCATGTCCTCAGATTCTTGAATTACTTCTGCGGATATCTTGTCAAATTCATTCATAATTGCATTTCCTTTTTGAAAATCAGCAAGGTATACATTAAACATCTTATCCCCGGTTTCCCACATGCTGCCGAGATCGCTTTTTATTCTTTCTAAATCCTTGTGTAATTCAGTACGATCCTTTGTTATATCAATTAATTTATCAATGTTCTTATATGCCATATCTAACTGCATTCTTGCTTCTTTATCAATGCCCATTCTATTTTTAGTTAAAGAAGCATCTGTAACAATCTTCTGTATTTGAATAACTCCTAACCGCAGGTCCCTTCCGGTTTTTGTTTGTTCCCGAAGTATTCCGGAATCTTTTAAATTGTCATCAAAATCTCCCATGATAACAGCAGCGTATATGAAAAAGCTCAGGAGCAGAAAGACTCCGAATGTAACTGTGCCAAAGGCAACCGCAAGCTTTTTCCTGATGGTCCATTCTGATAATTTCATGGTAATATCCTCCTTTTAAAACGTTTTTTTAAATTTGCTTTTCTTGCATGATATGCACAGGTGTCCACGAAATAAAATGTGTGTTGGCGCAGGTTGTTTTTCATCGGGCTTCCATTTTTGGCCCATCGGGTTTATTTTCCATCTTTATGTTATTTCCTAATTTTTTCATCTCTTCTACGCTCAATATCTTCTTTATTTCAAGAATGATTATAAGTTTTTCTTCTACCTTAATTACTCCTTTTATATAATCAATTCCTATAGCCGAAACAATTTCGGGCGGTTTTTCCACAGCATCCGGCTGGATCTTGAGAACCTCAGCCACGGAGTCAACAAGGATACCGATTTTATTGCCTTCATTTTCAATGACGAGTATTTTCGCTGCTGTTATTTCTGCAGTTCCTTCAAGCCTGAATCGCTTTCTCAGGTCAATTACTGAAATTATTTTGCCGCGGAGATTTATTACCCCCTCTAAGAAAACTGGTGAATCAGGAAGAGAGGTGATATCTGGAACCCGGACTATCTCGTGGACAGAATCAATCCCAAGGCCGTAAAGCTCTTTACCCAAAGAAAAGACTACAATGTGAAGGTTTTTCCCCATAATATTCCTCCGTTATTAACGCTTTGGTAATTTATAGTTGCAATTGAAAGTTATTTAGCAGGTTATAACCCATAATTTGATTATATTATAAAAAATTATCTTTGTCAACTATGTGTATAAGTCAAGGAGAATTGCACGATTATTGAAAAGAATTAATAATGCGTCAGCATCAGGTCATTCTGATGAATTCCAGTAGTTCCTTCAAGAAGCTTGCTCCGATAATGGAGAGCGGTATTAGAACTATAAGTATTCCCAACGCAAACAAACCGATAAATGGCATCAGTATTGCAAATACAGCCCTCGCGGCTGAAAAATTGTGAAGCGCTTGTAGCCCCTTTATCGTTATCGCTATTCTGAAGATGAAGCTGAACAGGTTGCTTCCATAGGGAAGGACGTGCAGAACGGAGGATGCTGCGGAATATGTTACTATGCGGAGGGTTTTGTTGATTCCGCCCTTTCCGCCAAGAATAATTACGCTTGCATGAAGGATTATTGCCCCGAATATATAACCGATGATAATAAATAGAGGAGATGCAACAAAGAGCCATGGCAAAGAGATATTTGAATAAAATTTAAAATAACCAAGAGATTCTAATGTGTTATGTCCATAGATTATTATTAAGAGAAAACCCGTCATATCGCAAAGAACAGCAAACAGGACAGGCATGATCCATCCTTTCAAGCCAGAGGTTCTAATGAAGAAATCAGTAGGTGAAAAGAGTAGTTGCCTGAGCGTTTTCAGATAGGAGATTATAAAGCCTGCCTCGCCCTCCTCCCAGGTGTTTGCGCTGGGCAGGCGGATTACAGGGATGGAATCGTTTTTCTCCGCAGTGTTTATATCCATTTTATCCCTTCTGAAGTTTTATTGCGCAAAAGGCGCCGCACATGGTGCAGACCTCAAGGTCTGCCGGAGGGAGGGATTCACGCAGTTCCTTTGCCCTTTCCGGATCAATGGAGAGGGAATATTGCTTGTGCCAGTCAAGCGCTTTGCGCGCCATTGACATGTTCATGTCCCACTCCTGTGCTCCCTTAACGCCTTTCACTATGTCGGCGGCATGGGCAGCGATTCTTGAGGCAATAACCCCTGTCCGCACATCCTCAACGGACGGGAGCCTCAGGTGCTCTGCTGGCGTTACATAACAGAGAAAATCTGCCCCTGCAGCCGCAGCGATTGCGCCGCCGATTGCCGAGGAGATATGATCGTAACCCGCAGCTACATCGGTGACAAGCGGCCCGAGCACATAGAAGGGCGCTTCCTGGCAGATTTTCTTCTCCAGCACCACATTTGCCTCAATCTGGTTCATGGGCATATGCCCGGGACCCTCAATCATTATCTGTACGCCGCTTTTCCTTGCCTCAAGCGTAAGCCGGCCCAATGTCAGCAGTTCCATGATTTGCGCGTTGTCCGACGCATCTGCGATGGCTCCGGGCCTCAGTGCGTCGCCCAGGCTTAGGACCAGGTCATATTTTTTCGCAATGGCTATCATCTTGTCAAAGTGTTCATAAAGCGGGTTTTCTTTGCGGTTGCGCAGCATCCATTCTGTCATGAGCGCTCCGCCCCTGCTTACCACTCCCATCACCCGCCCATGTCTTTTCAGCGATTCTACAGATTCCATAGTTATACCGCAGTGAACGGTCACAAAGTCCACCCCGTCCTCCGCGTGCTTTTCTATGCATTCAAAAAACTCTTCGGGTTCCATTTCAACAAACGATTTGCCGCGCTTCACTGCTTCCAAAGCAGCCTGATAAATGGGAACGGTTCCGACGGGGATGGGGGAGTTTTCAATTATTGTCCTTCTTGTTTCATCCACTCCGCTGCCTGTGCTCAGGTCCATCACCGCATCTGCTCCTGCTTCCACAGCGGCCTCCAGTTTTTTCAATTCAAGCGGAATCTCGGAAAGATCGCCGGATGTGCCGATATTTGCATTTACCTTTGTTTTTAATCCCTTTCCGATTCCAAGAGGCGCAATAAGTGTTTTTCTTCTGGAATTCTTTACTGCTATCACTGACCCATCGGCAACTCTCGTTCTCAGAATTTCGGGATCAATGCCTTCTTTCCGGGCGATGGCTTTTATTTCGTCGGGAATTGTTCCGTTTTTTGACAAGGTCAGGATGGTCATCTTATGTCCCTTTTGCCCTTAAATTAAAAATAGACGACAGTGAGCGGGAATGCGATTTGCACAATCCAGCTTCAGCTCCTGTCTGGCTCAACAGCAATTCCTCCTGCCAATGGGCATTGTAAAGCCTGCAGTTTTTGTTTTCGCAGAATGGATCGCCGGTTGTATGATAAAAAATGCACTGTAACATCACGCCTTTCATTACCTCGTTCATCCTCTCATCATCATGCTCAAGGAATCTTCCCTTAAAAGCTTCTTTTACCATTGTATCAAAAATTTCGTCTTCTGCAAATCTCTTTATCTTTTGTTTTATCATGTAATATTCCTTTGGTTTAGCAGGAGCAACAACCATGCCAGTTGTTGATGCTATGCAGGGGAAGGCGTATATCGCATACCTGGCGTGATAACGCCTTGTCCCAATGTCGTAACTGCCTAATAGCTGATTGGTTAAATATATATGAAGATGACTGGGATCGCTTTCATCTGCGGGAATGCTCCTGGAGAGTTCATCGGAGAGCCTGAATCCTTCGTACAGAATTCCCCAAATAGTGAATGAGGGATCTCTCAGCCGCTTCAATTCATAGTTAATCTCCGGCTCTGACGGCGCCTCTGGAACAAATCGCTTCATCAGGTCCCGCACTCTGAGCAGGGCAAAAGTTTTAGCTGTTCGTTCCATCTCGCTAAAAAGTATTTTCTCATCCCTGACATCAATTTCAAGGGCAGGAAGAATGTCTTTCAGATAGTCCGCTATTCTATCTAACCTGAGACTACTGCTTCTTGATCCATTATAGATATGCAGAAACCGGAGTTCCGTCATTATGGAAATACCTCCATTTTTTATATAATACCTGCAGTTCTCACTTGTGCGACCCGTTGCATGCTTGGTGGTAACAGATAACCTGTCTGCCACCCTCGCTGCAGGTACCCGAAGATTGCATACGGTATTCCCACTGTTCCCGCCAATTGCATTCAGAAGTGGCGCTACTCTCTAAGATGCTCTTTGCAACAAAATTGAATTAAATTGTATTCTTTGTGCCGTCACGCCTTCTGTAATATACCAAGAATTACCTCGGCAGCCCTTTTCCCTGAAAGGAGCATTCCGCCGAAAGTCGGTCCCATTCTCGGTAAACCGAATGTAGTTGCAACAGCCATTCCGGAGACAACAAGCCCTGGATGAACCTCGGATGTGTGTTCCACAACCAGGTCCTCGGAACGCTCAACCCACATGGCTCCGAAGCCCTTTGTCTTTAGAATGCCCCGCTCCTCCAGTTTTTTCACAACGCATGCATCGTGGCCAGTTGCATCCAGGACTACACGGGATTCCAATCCAATGGGATCCACGCAGGTGATCTCCCTTGGCAGTGAAGCTACAGGCGTCCAGTTTATGACAACGCCAGCGACGCGGTTATTCTCCCGGAGCACCACATCGTCAAAGATTGACATGTTTGCGAACTTCACCCCTGCATCGCAGGCCGCTGCAATAAGCTTTGAGCATGCATGAGGTCCATCGGCGACCAGCAATCCCTTTATCACCTCGGTGTAGGGAATGCCGAGTTTATCCAGGATCTTATTTGCGGGAGTGCGAAGAGTTACTTTATTCATCAGGTAGCCGCCGATCCAGAAGCCTCCGCCGAGGTAATTATTCCTTTCCACTGTGAGGACCTTCAGCCCCTTTTGCGCTAAATCCGTCCCAGCTACCAATCCACTGGGCCCTGCTCCGATAATTATCACATCGCTCTCTACGTATTCCGTGAACTGTTTTGCAAACCCTTCAACAATAGCCCGAGTGACATCCTTTTCGTCAATATTAGAGAATATTGGTTTTTTGTTTTTCATTTAGGAACCTCCTTCAATTCCATTTCTATTATTAGGTATTTTACTTGACCATGCAACCCTTTTCAATTAAAATTTTTCTCGTTATGCGCTTCAGATATATCGCTGTTGATGGGCCGATAGGCGTTGGAAAGACTACACTTGCAGGAATTCTGAGCAAGCTTTTTGATGCGAGAGTGGTCCTTGAGCCGGTTAAAAGTAATCCCTTCCTTCCACTTTTTTATACGGATAGAAAGCGATATGCATTTCAAACGCAGGTATCATTTCTGATTGCTCGCTATCAGCAGCAGAAGGAACTGGAGCAGCAGGACCTTTTCGGCAAAGGGATCATTACTGATTACTTTTTTGCAAGGGACAGGATATTTGCTCATATTAATCTTTCTGAAGATGAATTGTCTATTTACGAAAAGGTTTACGCCTTACTTAATCCCAGAGTTATCAAACCCGACCTTGTAATATACATGCAGGCTGATGTTGATATTCTTCTTGACAGAATAGGCAAAAGAGGTGTAGAATATGAAAAAGGTATAGACGGGCAGTATTTAGAGGAATTAGTTAAAGTATATAACGATTTTTTCTTTTATTATAACGAAACCGCCTTACTGGTGGTAAATACCTCCGAGATAGACATTGAAAATAATGAGGAGGATTTAACCAACCTTGTAAAGGAAATAAGGCGGATTAAGAGCGGAACACATTATTATATACCGCTCGGATCAAGGAAGAAGTGAGGGAGTTGCCCCCTCCGGGGCTGAACCCCTTGATGTGAAGTTCCGGACCGAGACGGAAGGCAAGTTGTAGAATTTTGAATGCCCTCCGGCTATGTCTGGGAGGGCTTTTTAGTATATATGGATGAGAAGAGAAAAAAAATAAAGGTCCCTGATCTTGAGAGGAAAAAATCTCAGGGAGAGAAGATTGTTATGCTCACCGCTTATGATTATCTTTTTGCGCGGATCGTTGATGAGGCAGGGGTGGATATTATTCTTGTTGGCGATTCACTCGGGACAGTTATTGCCGGACATACTTCCACATTGCCTGTTACCCTGAGGGATATTATTTATCATGCGTCTGCAGTCTCAAGGGGGGTGAATTATGCCCTCGTGGTTGCAGATATGCCATTCCTTTCCTATCAGGTGAGCATAAAGGATGCAAAGAAAAACTGCGGCACGGTTATTAAAGAGACCGGCGCTGCGGCTGTGAAGGTTGAAGGCGGAAGAGCGATTGCGAAAACTATCAGGGCGCTTGTGGATATAGGGATCCCGGTGATGGGGCATGTTGGCATGACGCCGCAATCACTCAACAAATTTGGCGGCTACAGGGTTCAGGGAAAGACTCCGGATGCAAGAAAAAAAATACTGGAAGACGCTCTTGCGGTTGAGGCGGCGGGGGCATTTTCCGTTGTCCTTGAGGCGATTCCCTCGGATCTTGCAGCAGAGATAACCAGCAGGTTAAGGATTCCAGCAATAGGAATCGGCGCCGGCGTACAATGCGACGGCCAGGTCATTGTGCTCCATGATATGCTTGGGCTTTTTGACGATTTCAAACCAGTTTTTGTGAAAAGATATGCAAATTTGAAGGATCTCTCGTTGAATGCGATAAAACAATATTCTGAAGAGGTTAGGAACGGAAAATTTCCTGATGAGGAGCATTCGTATAAATGAAGATGCGTTTGTTTACCCGGCAACTCTTGCCCCGCCGGCCAGATCCACCGCTGTTATCCGAAGACAATATAGCAATAAAGGGTGGGGTAAAATTAAGGTAATAAAAAAAATACATAAAATGCAAACGCTCTCTGAACAATTCCGCAAAAAAGGGAAAAAGATTGTCTTTGTGCCCACAATGGGCGCCCTTCATGAGGGCCATCTTAAATTGCTGAAAAGAGGCAGGCGCATGGGTGATCTTCTTGTAATGAGCCTATTTGTAAATCCTCAGCAGTTTAACCAGAGAGAGGATTTTGAAAAATATCCCAAAAATGAAACGGAGGATTTGAGACTTGCGAAGGAAGAAGGAGTTGATGTTGTATTCATTCCCGGAGCGGAGGATATGTATCCTGAGGGATATGACACCTATGTGGAGGTTCAAGAACTCGGTCAGAACCTCTGCGGCGCTTTCAGGCCTGGGCACTTCAAGGGCGTTGCAACGGTGGTTATGAAGTTATTCAATATTGTAAAACCACATGTAGCAGTATTTGGCGAAAAGGACTATCAGCAGCTTGTTATTATCAGGAGGATGGTAAGGGACCTGAACATGGATGTTAAGGTGATCCCGGCTCCGATTGTAAGGGAGAAGGACGGCATTGCCATGAGTTCAAGAAATATTCGCCTGGGGATTGAGGATCGGCAAACGGCATTGCTGATAAGCAAGTCCCTGAAAAGAGCGAAGAAATTGTTTGATGAGAAAGAGCGGCGATCCAATATGCTTATCTCAGAGGTAAAGAGCATACTCTCTTCGGATACGAGGCTCAGGACTGAATATGTGCAGATTGTGGACAATGATTCACTCAAGGATGTTTCGTTAATTACTGGATCCGCAGTGCTTGCTGTTGCGGCATGGGTTGGAGAAGTAAGGCTTATTGATAACATAAAGTTATATATTTAAAAGGAGGATTAAAATGAACAGAATAATGCTGAAATCAAAGATTCACCGCGCTCATGTTACCGAGGCAAATATCAATTACGAGGGAAGCATCACTATTGATGAAACACTGATGGAAGCAGCAGAACTTGTTCCCTTTGAGCAGGTCCAGATTTATGACATCACCAATGGCAACCGTCTTGAGACCTATGTAATTCCGGGCAGACGGAACTCCGGAGAGATATGCATAAATGGCGCAGCTGCACGCAAGGTCAAAAAGGGCGATCTGATAATTATCGCTAATTATGTTGTTATGGATGAAGTCCTTGTGCGGAGCCATCAGCCGAAACTCGTCTATGTGGATAAGCTCAACGGTATAACAAGAGTGGGCTCTGGTTCTTACAAGGCTCTTTCTGCTGCGGTTAATTAAACCGTAGATGATAAAAATCTTCACCGGCAGACTTCTTCTTCCGGTTGAGAGTAAGCCTCTTGCCGAGGGCGCCCTTGCAGTAGAGGACGGTAAAATCCTTGAAGTAGGACACAGCCAGAAAATTACAAAAAAATTCTCCGGGGCAGAGAATGTGGACATTGGAAATGTTGCTATACTCCCCGGCCTTGTTAATCCTCATGTTCATCTTGAGTTAACTCTTCACGGACCGAGAAAGGGCGTAAGTAGAATTCCGTTTCCCTTCTGGCTTCTTGGGATGGTAGTGGGAACAAGGATACGCAGAAAGAATCATTTTGTAAATTCCCTGCAGAACGGTATTGAACAGGTCAAAAGTAGCGGAACCACCGCAGTAGGGCATATTGCCACATTTTTAAGGGACCCCTCCGAATTTTTTATGTTAGCCGGGATAAGGGCAGTTGTATTTTTGGAAGCTATAGGGTTAGATCCGGCGCAATCCGACAAAATTGCAAAAAAAATAAAAGGGGAGATAGATGATTTTGATGCAAAATCCGATATGGTGAAACCCGGAATATCTCCTCATGCACCGTACTCTGTCTCAAGAGAATTGTTCAGAAAATTAGCCGGAATTTCAAAGAAACAAAAAATATTTACAACTGTTCATCTTGCTGAATCTGCAGATGAAATCAAGTTGTTTGAATCTAACCGCGGGGCTTTTAAAAAGGTTTTTTATCCCCTGTTAGGCTTGAGAAAATTTGCACCAAAACCCGGGAAAATGACGCCGGTTGAATATTTAAAGGATGCAGGGATTCTTGATTCGCACATTTCTGCGGTTCATTGTGTGCAAATAAATGATTCTGATATTGCAATTCTCAGGAATGCAAAAACCCCGGTTGTTCTCTGTCCGCGGAGCAACTATTATCTCAATGTGGGGACCGCGCCGCTGAAAAAATTGCTGGATGAGGGGATAAATGTTTCCCTTGGCACTGATGGGCTTGTGAGCAATGTATCTCTTTCGCTGTGGGATGAGGCAAGGTTTGTGAAGAGGATGAACCCATGGATATCCTCAGAACAACTCCTGCGCATGATGACAGTAAATGCAGCGAGGTCGGTTGGTTTAAGCAAGATCGGCGCTCTGGCTCCCGATATGTGTGCCGATTTTATTGCGGTCAATTTGACTGGCTTTGATGGCACGCAGGATATATATGATTTTCTTATTGCAAATACGGAAAAAAAGAAAATACAAGGTGTTTGGGTGGGGGGGATAAGAGTAGATAATTCCCCCCCGCGTATTTTCTAAAAATTTATTCTACTGGCGGGATTGCCGGTAATTCCTGCGATGGAGCGCCCTGTTGTTCTGGCTCTGAAAGCGGGGCTGTCTGTGAGGGGGCAGCGGTTGGTACCCGTGAAGCAATGGAAGATGTCCTGGAAAGATAAAACAGACTCACAGAAGTAACCATGAAGATAATTGCAGCGCCAATAGTTAGTTTTTCAAGAAAGTTTCCTGGACCACTGCTGCCGAAGACGCTCTGGCTTGATGAGCCTCCAAACATAGAACTGAGTTCTGCGCCTTTCCCCATTTGCATTAAAACTACTAAAATGAGGAATATACAGACTACTATGTGTACCGCTGTTATAAATGTTAACATCTTTTCAGCCTCCTGTTATCATATTATCAATTATTTACAGACGATGCAATATTAAAAAACTCCTGTGCCTTCAGGCTTGCTCCGCCTACAAGCGCCCCATCCACGCTTTCTCTGTTTATAAACGATTTGATATTTCTGGATGTTACGCTTCCGCCATAGAGAATTCTTATGCCGTCCGCTTCATCGCCAAATAGATTTCTTAGGGTTTTTCTGATAAATACATGAACATCTTCTATTTGCTCCGGTGTTGCAATCATGCCGGTTCCTATAGCCCATATGGGTTCATAGGCAATGGCAATTCCGGCTGGGTTCTGGACCATTAAGCCATCAAGAGATTCCTTTACCTGTTTCTCAATTAGAGCAAGGGCGTCCCCTCTTTCTCTTTCTGTTTTTGTCTCTCCAACGCATATAATCGGAATGAGTTTGTTTTTAATCGCGTTTTTAGTGCGCCTGTTTACTGTTGTATTTGTCTCCCCAAAGTATTGCCTTCTTTCAGAATGCCCTATTATCGCGAATTCAACCCCGGATTCTTTGAGCATTAAGGGCGATATCTCGCCGGTAAATGCACCGGAATCTTCCCAGTGACAGTTCTGTGCTCCGAGCCTTATTGTTGAAGATTTGATTGTTTCACTTACAATGTTGAGCGATGTAAATGGCGGAGCGATAACAATGTCCGCATCCTTGTATTTTGCAAAGAGGGATTTTAATTCAAGGGATAATTGCGCTGCTTCGGTTTGGGTTTTGTTCATCTTCCAGTTGCCGGTAAAGAGAGGCTTTCTCATGCTGATCGTTGTTCCTTATTTGCTTTTTTAAGTGCAATAAGCGCAGGAAGTTCGTTCCCGCTCAAAAGTTCCAGGAATGCTCCTCCGCCAGTGGAGATATAAGAGATATGGTATGACTCACCTGCATTGTGTACTGCTACATCTGTATCGCCGCCACCAACAATAGTTGTTGCTGTGGACCGGGCAAGCATCGTTACTACAGAATAAGTCCCCTTTGAGAATGCTTCCATTTCAAACACTCCCATGGGCCCGTTCCAGATAATTGTCTTGGCATCGCTCAGAACCTCGGCAAAAAGCGTTATAGTTGCAGGCCCTATATCCAGGGCGTACCAGTCTTTGGGAATTTCTTTTATCGGGGTTATTCTGCTTGCTGCATCATTGGCGATTTTATTGCCTATGACGCAATCCACCGGCAGGTAGAGTGTTACACCCCTTTCTTTTGCTTCTTTTATTGCGTCTAATGCTGTCTGAATCATATCGTTTTCAACAATGGATTTTCCAACCTCATAACCCCATGCTTTCAGGAAGGTGAATGCCATTCCGCCGCCGATTATTAGTTTGTCAACCCTGTCTATCAGGTTTTTAAGTGCCCCCAGTTTGCTTGAGACCTTCGCTCCCCCGACTATTGCCACAAGCGGTCTTTGGGGATGCTTCATCGCCCTGCGAAAATAATTCAGCTCTTTTCTCATCAGGAATCCCGCTGTGCTGCGCGGGGCGAATTCTGTTATTGCGTCAACAGAGGCATGCTTTCTGTGGCCTACAGCGAAGGCGTCATTTACATACACATCACAAAGCGAGGCAAGCGATTTAGCGAAGGTCTTGCTGTTTTTTTCCTCTTCCGCATGGAACCTCAGATTTTCAAGCAGGATTATATCGTTTGATTTTGAATTCCTTACAATGCGTTCAACCTCTGCACCAATGCAGTCGTTGACGAATATAACATCTTTTTCAAGGAACCTGGAGAGCCTTTTTGCGATCGGGGCAAGCGATAGTTTTTCATCCCTTTTACCCCTCGGTCTTCCCATGTGCGAAATAAGTATTATTGTTGAATGAAAATCCATGCAGTAGTTAATAGTGGGGAGCACACTCCGTATACGCGTATCGTCCATTATGTTGCCAAACTCATCAATGGGAACATTAAAGTCCACACGGATAAGTAAGCGTTTCTTTGAAATATTCAAATGATCTAAAAAGGTTATTTCTTCGTTCAATTTTTATCCTCAGTCCCACCTGAGAGTGGAGATATAGAGCAGAAGGTCCTTCATTCTGTTTGAGAACCCCCATTCATTATCATACCAGGCAAAAACTTTGACTAATTTTTCCCCAATGGTCATTGTAAGTTCTGAATCAAAAGTTGACGAATATGGAGTGTGGTTAAAATCCACAGATACTAACGGGGCATCTATGTAATGCAGTATTCCCTTTAGTTTGCCCTGAGATGCGTTCAACATTGCTTTGTTTACATCCTTTTTTGTGGCGGGCTTGGCGATCTCTGCCGTGAGGTCAACAAGAGAGACATTTGCAACCGGTACCCTTATTGCAATCCCGTCGAGTTTGCCCTTAAGTTCCGGAAGCACCAGAGATACAGCCTTTGCAGCGCCTGTGGTTGTTGGAATCATGGACTGCATTGCGCTTCTTGCCCGCCTCAGGTCCTTGTGCGGTTGGTCAAGTATTCTCTGGTCATTGGTATATGCGTGGACCGTAGTCATCAGTCCCTTCACTATGCCAAATTCATCGTTCAGAACCTTTGCAACAGGGGCGAGGCAATTTGTTGTGCAGGAAGCATTGGATATGACATGGTGCTGCGAGGGTTCATACATTGTATTATTTATCCCCATGCAGATGGTTATATCCGAATCGTTTGCCGGAGCGGAGATTATTACCTTTTTTGCTCCTGCTTTCAGATGTTTTTCCGCCTTTTCCCTGGATGTGAAAAGTCCTGTGCATTCAAGCACTACATCCACGCCGAGCGCGTTCCATGGCAGGTTTGCAGGATCTTTTTCCGCAAGGATCTTGACTTCCCTGCCATCAACGGATATTTTTCCCTCAATGGGTTTTATCTCCGCATCAAGAGTTCCGTGGATTGAATCGTATTTCAGGAGATGCGCCAAGGTTCTTGCATCAGTAATATCGTTGATGGCGACGAATTCAACCTGCTTATCGCTGTAGCCTGCGCGGAATATGCATCTTCCTATTCTGCCAAACCCATTAATTCCCACTTTTACAGCCATTTCTGTCTCCTAAATAGAGAATGAGAAAAATTTAGCATAGAGCGGTTTTTTTGTAAAGAATTTTTTGACTGGGCATACCTTTGGCTGAAAGGGTGCTGGCAGCGGAATTAAAAGGAAAAGCCGCCTGACTTGACATCCCGAAGGTTATGATTTAACCTAAAATCATAAAATGAAGTTTGTTGTGGACAGGATGCTCGGGAAACTTGCGCGGCTTCTCAGGCTTCTTGGCTTTGATGCGGAGTATGTAACGGAGGTTGACGATTCTGATATTGAGAAATGGAGCATGTCCGGCGCAATATTCCTGACAAGGGGCAGAAAATATGAAAAGGAGAGCAAGAACAGCGTTTATATAGTTAAGGAGAATTATCCTGTTTTTCAGGTCCGGGAGATAATTAGCGCCCTCGTTATTGATCTTGATGTGAAGAATTTTTTCTCCAGATGCCTTGAATGCAACAAATTGCTTGAGCAAGCGGCAGAGGATGATGTTAAAAGCAGGGTTCCTGAGTATGTAAGAAAGACCATGAATGAATTCTCTACCTGTCCCTCCTGCAGGAGGATATACTGGGAAGGTACGCACAGGACACACATGCAGGAGATGATTGATGTTATCAGGAAAGAGAAACCGTATAGTCAGGTTGAAAACAATTATAAAAATCCTTGAATCCCGTTACGGAATACCTAAAAAAAACGGATTCCGTGAACCGCTTGACGAAACGATCTTCACTATCCTTTCCCAGAACACTAATGACCGGAACCGTGACAGGGCATGGACGGAGATAAAAAAAGAATATAGAGGATGGACTGACGTCCTTGCCGGCGGCGCGGAAAGGCTTAAAAATACTATCCGGGTTGCCGGCCTTGCAGAACAGAAATCAAGGAATATCATTAACATTCTGAGTGAGTTGGAGCAGAAATACCACGCTTTAACCCTTAAGTTCCTGAGCAGATACAGCAACGAGGATGCAAGGAAGTTTCTTCTCTCCTTCAGGGGAATAGGGGAAAAGACCGCAGCGTGCGTAATGCTTTTTTCACTCGGAAAGCCAGCCTTTCCGGTGGATACACACATCTTCAGGGTTGCGAAGCGGCTCGGGCTTTTCCCGGCTAAATCAACCCGTGAAAAAGCCCATTACCTGATGGAGGCAATTGTGCCGGAGAAAAAGTATCATTCATTCCACATTAATCTTATAAAGCACGGCAGGATGACCTGTCATCCACGCAGTCCGGAATGCGCAATCTGTCCCGTCCGGAAATACTGTGAATTTTTCAATAGCAGGAATAGCAAGAAAGGTTAAAGATGCAGCGCGAGTATCATAACATTACCAATTTTATAAAAATTAACAGGATCAGGTTGTTAATAAAATCTGTTCTTTTTGAGATTGCATGGGCGAGTGCTCTTGTGGTTGCCATGCTTCTTACTGCACCGGTTGTTCTGAAGTTGATGCCATACCCGTATGCTGCAGGTATTTTCATTGCCGGTGTTTTTATAATATTTCTTTTCTGTATCCGTTTTATTTTTTCAATAAAACGCGCGTTGAGATATTCCAGTTTGTATGCCGAATTAAAGTGTCTTCTTTCCGAATCTGCCGCGGATGATCTAATGTCGGCAATTGAACTGGGGCAATTGGATGATGATCCTCCCCATGTTTCGGCAGACCTGATAGGTTCCCATGTTAAAAAAATGGCATCTATGCTCAGCGCGAACGGGAATAAAATACCGTTTGTGGAGAAACGTACAGCGAGCCTTTTGAAGCTTGCCGGAGTGTTGATTCTTTTGATTCTTGCAGTTGATGCCGGAACCGGCGCATGGCGGAACGCCTATAAAATTGTCAGGGACAGTTTTGCAGGAATATACGGGAGAGACGGAATTGTAAAATCCATAGAGATAACTTATATGTTTCCTGCATATACCGGATTATCCCAAAAAACATATAAAAATACCGATGGAAATATCTATGCTTTGAAGGGCAGCATTGCCGAGATTTCTGTTGTTGTTCCCGAAGGGACTTCTGCTGTGAGCATGGTTTTTGATAACGGAGAGAGTGTGGCGATGGACGGTGCGGAAGGCCGTTTTACCGGAAAAGCACCTGTTGTGGAGCCGCGCAACTATTTCTTTGAATTAAAAAGAAAAACCCGAAAGCACAGGGATGGCGCGCTGCGGAGTATATCTCCGGAGGAAGATGCTTATCCATCGGTGGAGGCTGTGCAGATAACACGGGGAGAGGAACTGACTTACGATAGCAATATTCTCCTTTCCTATAATGCATCGGACGATTTCGGCGTTAAAAAGATAACCCTTGTTTACGAAAAGGACGGGAAAAGGGCTGAAATTGGAATAAAAGAAGGCAGGAGTAATGAAAAGACATTGAAAGGGGAATATCTTTGGCCGCTGAGGGAATATGGTTTGAAAAAGGGCGATGAGGCTAATCTCTGGTTTGAGGTAATGGATAATGATGCTGTATCGGGTCCCAAAATTTCCTCGTCACAGAAGATTCCCCTCAGGATAACCGGCTCTGACAGAATGGAATCGCTTCTTGAAAACGTAAAAGCGCTCTTTGAGGAGATGCTTGACGCCCTTGCGGAAATTCTTGAAGGAAACGAAAATCTTTCCCGGAAAAAATTCTGGACAGATTTATCCGGCAGGTTTGAAAATATTTTACAGTCAGCCCGGAAAATCAGGCAGTCAATGCCGGACACACAGAATAGAGCATTGGATCTCCTGAACAAGATAGTCTCTGATCTCAATACCGGCATGGCAGAAATAAATGCTTTTATTGCTTCAAATGCCGGCAGGAAGAATAATCCTTCCGATTTAATAATCCAGGCCATGGAGTCGGATATTCTGGAACTAAACAATATTCTCAGGCTTGGACTGCTGGAATTTGCTGTCGGTAAGTGGGAGCGCTTGATGGAACAGCAACAATCGTTGCTGGATAGGTTTAAAAAGGGAATGGAAAATGATCTTCTTTCAGGAATACAGGATATTGAGCGGGCAATTTCCGCGTTGCTTTCAGACATTGCCGGCAGCATTGGGAATTTTTCCGCTGATTTTATAAACCGGGATGCGCTCGGTAATGTCAGTATGGATACGATGCTGCCAAAATTAAAGGATGTTCAGGAATTATTGAAGCAGGGTAGGATTGAAGAGGCAAAAAAACTGTATCAGGAATTCCTGCAGGAATATACGAAAATGCTTGCCTCTATGCGCGAAATGTTAAACTCTGCGGCGGTTAAAAGCATGGCTAATCTGTCAGCGGAATTGTCTGAAATAAGGAGCAGGATAGCAGATATTGAAAAAGAACAGAAGAGCGCTCTTGATAAAATGAGGGAGGCTGGTCCTGAAATTGAAAGGTCTATCCGGCTCAACGATGAAATTATAAAGGACATGGAAGGACTTTTAAAAAATTCCACGCCGGAGATTTCACCCATTGCACGAAAGAATATCCAGGAGTTTTCTGAAAGAGAAAATAAAGCCGGGGAACACACGAGGAAACTCATCAGAAAGATTCAGGAATTGCAGGCATCAAACAAGGGCATGAATACGCCTCTGCCCGGCATGCTTTCAGGCGCAGCGGATTTTATGAAGGGCTCAGAAGAGAGGCTGAAAAACAACGACCTTCCCGGTGGAATAAGCAATGCTGCGGAGGCACACCGGAGACTTGGGGAAGCAAAGGATTTTATAGACGAAATGCAGAAAGGCGGAATGCCTATGACGCTTCCTGTTTTCGGAATGATGCCGCAGTCTTATGGATATGGCGGCATTACCGGGAGGGTTGAACTGCCGGGAGAGCAGGAATCGCAGTTTGAGAAAAAGCTCAGGGATGAGTTGCTGAAAGCTATGAGGTCGGGTTTGCCTGAAAGGTTCAAGGAAGAGAATAAGAGATACTATGAGGAACTTTTAAAATGAAGCGGATGGGCTTCCTTATATCATTCCTTGCTTTTTTTGTAATATCCGCTCCAGTCACGGGAGTTTCCTCTGGAAAGGAACAATTTTATCTTAAGGTTAACAGCCTGATAGAGGCATGGGATATTGCCTCTGCAGGGGATATGCTGAAGAAAGATCCGGATAAGGATGAGTTGCGGCATTTATACCTTCTGGGAAAAATAAAGTTTTTCAGTGGTGAATACACAAAAGCAGTGGAACTTTTCAATAGATCGGGTGTTAGCGATGAAGATCTCTTTTTCAAACTCGCCCGATCCTCAAAAAAATTTACAAAGAATTTCAAGGAACTGAAAGTAGCCAATTTTGCTGTAAGGGTCCATCCCGGCAAGGACGAGATTTTGGTCCCATATCTTTTATCTGCGCTTGAAAGCATAATGCGGGCAGTCTATGAAGATTTGGATTATTTGCCATCGGAACCAGTTATTGTGGAGGTCTATTCTGATCTTGATGCTTTTAGTTCTGTTACGCCCCTGTCGGCTGATTCTATAAATAAAACCGGAACAGTAGCTATATGTCTTTACAACCGGATCATACTCTCGTCACCGCGGCTCTATCTAAGGGGATACAGATGGCTTGATACAGTGGCGCATGAATATATTCATTATGCTCTTGCCCGTCTCTCTGGCAACAATGTCCCGCTGTGGTTGCAGGAGGGTGTTGCGAAATACGAGGAGTCCAGGTGGCGTTCGGGCAAAGGGGGCGAAATGGAGTCCTCAATTAAATCTGTCCTGCGTGATTCTCTTGCTTCCGGAGATATTGTTACTCTTGAGGAGATGGGGACTTCTTTCGCTAAACTGCGCAGCGCCAGAAGGGCTGCTCTTGCTTTTGCCGAAACTGCAAGCATGATTGACTACATTATTTCAATTGGCGGACTGGATATGTTAAAGCGTGTTATAAATTTCTTTTCTGAAGAGATGAACGAAGATGAGGTTTTCAGAAGGGTGTTAAATTCAGATAGAAAGGCGTTTTTCGCTTCCTGGCAGGATCA
>Ga0209619_10001270_pt1 | contig 18348 bp, 17 predicted proteins | sample Rifsed16ft3_FD_184011 | JGI IMG/M metagenome (GOLD analysis project Ga0209619, IMG submission 184011) | Soil microbial communities from Rifle, Colorado, USA - sediment 16ft 3 (version 2) | ecosystem: Environmental > Terrestrial > Deep subsurface > Rock core/Sediment | place: Rifle, Colorado... | reverse complement strand
CCGATGGCACCCAGGGCGTGCCCTCTGCAATATAAGTGAACGGGTCATTTTTGGGAAAGTGTCCGTTTATTATCAATTCTCCTATTTTCAGATGAAGAAACAGATCGGGTTCATAAACCTTTATAAATGTAAGGGGGACCATGCAACCTATTAATAATAAAAGGAAATACAGGGTTGTATAATTATTTGTTCTATTGATCATCACGCTGGTTCCGATTATGATAAAATATTGTATATAAAAATACAAGTCCAGCCGCAATCTTTCTTGACACGGGAATCTTCTTGTTATATTTTTAGAATATGCCTGGACAGCGTAAAACCACTAAGTTTACAAAAGAAATCAAAAAACCAGATGGGTTCATTTCAGCCGTTCTCGGAATAACTGACTTTATTAAGACAAACAAAAATGTCTTCTCCCTTGTTATTTTATTTTTTCTTGTGCTTGGCGGAATAATCGTAGGCATTATTATGTATAAAGAATACAGAAATAACAGCGCATCTTACATGCTTTACACAGCGCTGAGGGATTTTGACCATGCTGAACATGTTACAGACATTGAAAGTCTTTCAGGTGTACTGCAAAAAATTGAAGATATAAAAAAGAAATATCCAGGGTCATTTCCTGCCGCGATATCCGGGATATACGAAGCAAAAATAAGGGAGACTAACAAGGATTATCTTAAAGCAGCCGAACTTCTTGAAGAATCAATAAAAAAATTGAATAGCGAGCCTAAATTGCAGAAAATGTTATTATATAGTGCAGGGATTAATTACGAAAGAGCAGGGGAATTGGATAAGGCTCTAAGTATATATGACGATCTTATAAACCAAAAATATTTCGATGAAGCAGTCTTTGCAAGTAAAGCTGGAATACTAAAAAGCAGGGGACAGCAAAAGGAACTGGAAGAGATGATAAACATGAGTATCGCAACAATCCAGGACGAAAAGGTTAAAATAAGGTTATTGAATATATTGAATTATAATAATCAATAGATGAAGTATTTTATAATACTTAACCTGTTAGTAAACATTTCAACCTTCCCAACGCTGGAATTCCAGTGGTACAAATCAATTTATAAAACCGATTCTTTTCAGTCAAAGCATACTGCTTCTCCTTTAATTGAAGACAGTCATATTTATATCACTGATAACACCGGGCGGCTATACGCCCTTAATCTGAACACCGGGAAAAGAGTATGGAAAAGCGAGGTGGGTGGTGAGGTGCTGGTTCAGCCTGCGATAAACAATAACAGAATATACCTGAGCACAACAGCTGGAAAACTGGTATGTATTGATTCCGGAACCGGGAGAGTTCTGTGGGACTATTTAATAATAAACACAAGCCTTATATCCAGACCGGCATTTTTTAAGACCAGCGCCATAGTGGCGACATATTCCGGAGAGATTTATGCTTTTGATGAATCGGACGGCAAATTATTATGGCAGTATAAACGGAAAAATTCCAATCCGCTTATGATTCACGCTGTTGCAGATCCTGTAATACACAACAGCATTGTTTATGCAGGTTTTCCCGATGGATACATCATTGGAATTAATCCTTCTAACGGAAAAGAAATATGGAGTTTAAAGCTTCCACTTGCAGATAAATTTGAGGGAATCTATGCCGCTGCTGTAGCGGAAAAAGATGTTTTATTTATCCCCAAATACGAGGGAGGACTCTACGCTGTTTCTATTCCTGATAAAAAGATCATTTGGCAAAGAAACGATGATGGCTATCTTTGGTGCAACAAATATAACGAATACCTTTACGCTGCCACTTTATCAGGCAAATTAATAAAGATTAACCCGAATTCCGGAAGCTCGCCGTGGTTTTTGGATTTAAAAAAATTTCAATCTTTTCCAATACCCAGGCTTTTGTCTGTTTCTGAACCGGCAGAACACAAGAGTCTGCTGTTCGTATCCGCAGAGAACGGAATTTATGCAATTGATTCGGATACAGGCAAAACTGTCTGGCAATTTAAGCCATCCGGAACTTTTTTCCCGGCAGGGATAAGTTCAGCCCCTCAAATTCATGGCGATTCAGTTATATTCATAAGCGATACCGGCACACTGTATAAATTTAAATATAATTAAATATTTTATAAAATTATCCTATTTTTAAAGGCGCTAATTCTAAAAATTAGATTTAACTTTTAATAATATTTTTCTCATATTGGGTCTGATAAGGTATCTTATGTCAACTTCGTTTTGTAATTTTAAATAGGCACCTTATTTATATTCATTGAATTCATCCGGAAGGACTAATCCTATAACCCCACTCTTTTGCCCAAGGTTCTTCAATGGCACACCATTTAATGAGATATAGACCCCCTGTGGATTTCCAATTCGTAAACTTATGCGGCTTTTAGCCTTCCATGTTACTGTATTTCCATCCCATAAAAGAACATCAAACGGCTTGGCATTATCAAGTCTGACCATTATCCATGTTTTTTGTATAGCTTCAACCTTTAATACAAGTTCTTCTTCCTTTAATTCAGGTTTTTGTGACGGTTCTTTTACTTCAGTTTTTATCTCACTTTTTGGTTCCCCTATTGCAGTTATTAATTTTTTTTCTTCTCCTTTTTTATTCAACACTAAAAGGATGATTAGGAGAACAAGGACGGTTATACCTGTAATGATGTAAACCAACTCGGGCTTTTTAAAAGATAATTTATCTTTATTGTTTTTTTGTCCGTTTTCTTTCCCCTTCTTTTTCTCATTGCCCTCAAGAGCCCTGAGATATGACTCTAACCTTAGGAGCGCGTCTTCTGAATCAATGCCAATATACCGTGAATAATTCCGGACAAACCCGGACAAGTATGTCGCGCTTGGCAGTAGCGAAAAATTCTCATTTTCAATTGCTTCAATATAATCTTTTTTGATCCTGGTAGCTTTACTGATTTCCTCAATTGAAATATTACGGAGGCCTCTCTGCCTTTTTAAATAACTCCCGAATCCCTCTGCCTTGATTTCTTCATCATTCCACATTTTATTTCAGTGCGTTATTATATTTTATGCTTAAATTACAATTTTCAGAATCCGGAGCCAATTTGCAAACCATTGAAAAGGATTGCGACGCCTCTACCGCCTTCTTCAATTTTATATATGTTTTCCCAAGATGATAATATGCTTCGGCATACTTATTGTAGTATTTTATTGCTAATTTAAATCTTTTTACGGCTTCGGAATATCTGCCGCCGTCATAATAAAGCAGACCAAGATTGAAATGTGCTATAAAAAAATCTGGAGTTATGCCCAGCGCTTTCTTATAGTTGAATTCTGCATCTCTGAAGTTCTTTTTTTTATAATAAGCCCAACCTATATTTGCATAAGCTCTTTCCGGAGTTGGATAGAGAATATCAGTCAATGCAGCCCTGAATTCATTGACTGCATCATCATATCTGTTAGTATTAAGGTAAATCACCCCGAGATTATTATGTGCTTCGGAAAAATCATTTTTCAGTTCTATTGCCTTTTTAAAATGTTTTTCTGAATCAAGATACGCGGTTTTTGCAAAAAATGTAAGGCCCAAAGCATTCTGAAGTTGCGGATCGTCGGGATAAAGTTTCTCTGATTCCATGAATTCCTTAAGTGCTGCATTTAAATTCCCTTCACTCAGATAAGATATACCGAGTTTCATATGGCCTTCAGCCTTATGTTTTGTTTCTTTATTAACCCTTGCGCAGGAATTAATTATAAGAAAAAGCGACGCTGTAACCCATAATGTAACCTTCATCATACCTCCAGACTCACTATAACGAAGAGAGAAACACGAAAAATGGTTTGAATTTGCCAAAAGCATTTTCATCCGCTGTTTTTTCCATTTTAATTGATTTAATATCTATTTTCCCTATAATTGGTTTTTTGGGTTTTTCAATAATTGTTTTTTCATGATCTGCCAGTTCATCAAGCAGAATATCTATACTGTCGCTTTTGGCCACTTTTTTAGAAGGTTTTGAATCTCCCGATGCATCTATATCTTTAATTTCTATCTCAACGGCAGCCTCTTCAAGTTGAATTACCTCTTCTGTACCAGCGCCTTCAACACTGCCTCCGAACATAGGCATAGTCTTCAGGCTCTCCTTCGCTTTATCAATGCCATCTGCTTGTGAATATGTCCGTTCCATCAGGAATCCCATGCTCTCCACAAAATCAAAGGCAGAAAGTTTAGTCGCACTGTAATGTTCATCTGATATACTGCTGAGAGTGTAGAATATGCCCCTATTGGAATTCAGCATGTTCAGGTATATGTAGAAATCGCATAATTTTCGCTTGTTTTTTATCGTAATTATATAAGCACGGGATGGTTCTGTTGGGAATTCTGCCACTGCAACAAGGGGCGCATTGATGGAACTGAAAATCTCAAAAATCTCCTCTGTTTTAGGTTTCAAAACTGTAATATTTTTATTAAGGTCAAACATTATATCCTTATTTAATTTCCTTAAATTCTACCAGATTTTTAAATTGTTTCAACCTTTCATTTATTCTGCTGTAGTCCAGTTCAAGCAGCCTGTTAATGCTGAAGTCCTCCACATCAAAGGATGCAACTACACTGCCTACAACCACAGCCTGCCTAAGGACTTCCTCATTGAAACTCATGCAATTTGAAAGATATCCCATAAACCCGCCGGCAAATGAATCACCTGCTCCGGTGGGATCAAACACAGTTTCCAGAGGATATCCAGGGATCAGGAAAATACGGTTGTTGGTAAAGAGCATTGCGCCGTACTCGCCGCGTTTGATAATTACTGCTGAGGGTCCATAAGAAGCAATTTTTTTTGCAGCAATGATAATGTTTGATTCACCGGATAATTGCCTTACTTCTGATTCATTAATGACTACCATATTTACTTTTTTAAACACATTGATCAATTTTCCTTTTTCTTTTTCAATCCAGTAATTCATTGTGTCACAGGCTATGAATTTTGCTGATTTCATCTGTGAAAGAACCTGCAACTGAAGTTCGGGATGGATGTTGCCCAAAAAAACATATTCGGAATCCAGGTATTCCTCCGGCATTTCGGGATTAAATCCTGAAAAAACATTCAAATGCGTTTCTATAGTTTTTGCCTGATTAAGGTCATAATCGTAAGAGCCCTTCCAGCGGAATGTTTTACCGTCTTTAATTTTTATACCCTTTGTATCAATTCCACGGTCACTGAGTTTATCAATATACTTGAACGGGAAATCTCTTCCTACAACCCCGACAACTCTTACATCAGTGAAAAAACTTGCGGCGATAGAAAAATACACAGCAGAACCGCCAACTGCCTCCTCAACTTTTCCGAAGGGAGTTTCCACAGTATCAAGAGCGAGGGAACCAACAACAAGAAGCGGCATCTTATTGATCCTTGATATATTTCTCGGTTATTAGTTTAAGTGAATTCTTCATTTTTTGGGGAATAGCTTTTCTGTCGGTAATTATTGCATCCCGCAAAGCATTTTGACATGAACATTCTTTTTTTTCAATTATCCTGCCCACAGAATGCCTTATTATCTCCTTTGCTTTATGAATGTTCCTGTTCAGCCTCTCAATAACCATGTCAACGTTCACAACTTCCTCGTCTTCATGCCAGCAATCATAGTCAGTTATAAGAGCAAGCGTTGCATAACATATCTCCGCCTCTCTTGCAAGTTTTGCTTCCGGTATATTCGTCATACCGATAACATCAAAGCCGAGAGACCTGTAGGATCGGGACTCTGCCATAGTAGAAAATTGCGGCCCCTCCATACATATGTAAGTGCCACCGGTACTTATTTCCAGATTTAATCCCCTACCTGTGTTATACAAAATATGCGTAAGCGCATGACAGACAGGATGGGACATGGAAATATGGGCAACAATACCGTTGCCGAAAAAGGTGGTTGCCCTTTTAAATGTCCTGTCAAAAAACTGATCAGGAATAAATATTGTTTCCGGTTTTAGTTCTTCTTTTAAGCTGCCTACGGCGCTAACGGAAATTATATTTGAGACGCCAAGTTTTTTAAATGCAAAAATGTTCGCCCTGTAATTTATTTCCGACGGTGTTATTCTGTGCCCCCTGCCATGTCTTGACAGAAACGCAATTTTTACTCCCATAAGTTCTCCGGTAATGAAATTGTCCGAAGGTTTTCCGAATGGGGTGCTCATACTTATTTCCCTGATATTTTCCATGCCATCCATTGCGTAAAGACCGCTTCCACCGATAATTCCGATTGCTATATTATTAGTTTTTTTCATCAGTTGCCTTTCCATAAAGTAATCTTAACCATTAATTCACCATTTGGTGATTGCAGATAAAATGCTATTTTTTCGTCTGAACTGGCCTGCATAAGCAGCTCATCTGTTATGCACAATTCATATCCGGGATATTTTCCGTAATTTCCTGTATCTTCTCCCATAGCATAGATTTCGCCCCCATACTTCAATCCTGTATCCGGGAAATATATGGTAAAATTTTTCTTTTCGCCAGGATAAACCTTTACACTGAAAGGAAAACCCAGATAAAGATTATCTACATACTTTTCAGCCTTCTTTGGACAGATAAATTTTATAAAATATGTTTTTGCCGCAATGCTCCCCTCCACTCTTTTTTCTCTCTTATATTGTTCTGCCAGCAACTGTTGCTGTTTTCCGTATGCACAATGAAAATTCAGAATTGGAATAATCAGCAGCAACAAAATATTAACAAAATACTTTAAATTTTTAGTTCCCATTGCTACAATCCTCCATGGAAAATATAATATCAAAACAATGATTTTTTATCTGTTAATTTTTATACATAGAATCTACCAGTTCATTGTATTTCTGCATGATAACCTTTCGTTTTACTTTAAGTGTAGGCGTAAGTTCTCCTCCTTCCTGTGTCAGATCCTGAGGAAGCAGCTCAAATTTCTTTAATGATTCAAAACTTGCAAGTTTTGAATTTACTGCATCAATAGTATGTTTGACCCTTTCCCTGATTTGCGGATTTTTTATAAGATCCGAATAATCTTTGTATTGGATTCCGTTCCCTTTAGCAAATTTCTCCGCCTCTTCTTTATTCACCGCAATCAGGACAACACAGTATGGCCGCTGATCACCTATAACCACTGCCTGGCTCACAAACGGGTCCGTCTTCAGGATATTTTCTATATTTTGTGGCGCAACAAATTTCCCGCCGGCAGTCTTAATCATATCCTTCTTCCTGTCCGTTATTTTCAGGAAGCCTTCTGAATCTATTTCCCCGATATCTCCGGTCTTAAACCAACCATCAGCTGTGAAGGATTCGGCTGTTGCTTCCGGTTTCTTGAAGTACCCCTTTGTAGCGATGTTGTCGCCGCGGACAATTATCTCGCCATCCGGCGCAATTTTCACTTCAACTCCTGGGATTAACTGTCCAACTGTTCCGAATTTGTATCCGTCAATCCTGTTAATGTGCGTGGCAGGGACTGTTTCTGTTAAGCCATACCCCTCAAGGATTAGAATCCCAGCAGCGTGGAAAAATTCTGCTATATCCCTTGAAAGCGGTGCACCCCCGGATATAAAGAATCTTATTCTGCCACCGAGTTTTGCGTGCAGCTTAGAGAAAACAAGTTTGTGTGCAATTGACCGTTTTATTCTCAAACCTAACGGAACAGGTTGTTTTTTCTGGATCAGCCGGCTCACCTGCTTTCCCACTTCAAGCGCCCAATCAAAAATCTTTTTCTTAACAGGTGAAGCCTGCGCTCCGGAAAGCACAGCCTGATAAACCTTCTCAAATATTCTGGGAACGCTTGCCATAACCTGAGGCTTTACCTCCACAAGATTCTGAGCAATCTTCTCAACGCTTTCGGCAAATGCCATAATACCTGTCCCAGAGTATATTCCAAAAAACTCTATTCCCCTTGCAAATGAATGTGCAAGCGGCAGGAATAAAAGATTGATATCTCCCGGGTTGTGGCTATACACCTTATAAAGGTTGGTTGACATAGCAATATGATTTTTGTGTGTCTGGATAACTCCCTTTGGCGAACCGGTGGTACCGGATGTATATACAAGGGTAGCAACATCCTCTATGCTTATTTCTTCCAGTATTTTTTTAATTTGTTCGTCGTTCTTTTTAAGTTCGCTCTTGCCAAGATTAATTAATTCATCAAGACTGCTAATGGTTTTATCTTCTGACTTGGTCAATTCCTTAATAACGATTATTTTTATAACATTGGGAATCTTTTGTCTTATCTGCTTTATCTTATCCAATTGCATAAGGTTTTCAACAATAAGAACCTTTGCTTCGGAATCGTTTATAATGTATTCGCTCTGTTCTGCCGTGTTAGATGGATAAATGGGAACTGTGATTGCCCCTATGGATAACGCACCTATGTCACAAAGCACCCATTCTAACCTCGACTGAGACTGGATTGAAATCTTGTCTCCCCTTTTTACCCCAATCGCCAGCAGGGCGGAGGCTATTGCTTTTACGCTGTCTCCCGCCTCTTTCCATGTGACATCAACCCACTGCCCGTCTTTTTTATAGCGCAATGCAGGATTATCTGTATATCTTGACATGCGGGAAAAGAACATCTGCCCCAGGTTCTTAAATTCATATTTCATTTCGCACCCCTCTCCTTCTTATTTTAATAAATTTGATAATATTTTATAAAATTAAGAAATTTTATCAATTCTTTTCTTTTTTTCTGAATAAGTTATGCCCTTTTCTGTTATCCGCACGCAATCCCCCATTTGCCATAACTCAATAAACCCTTTCCCGATAAGCCAGTTTAAAGAATTTTCCACTTCGGCACGGCTCATGCCGCATTCTTCCTCTACAGCTCTTTTGGAAGCAATGAATGCAGGTCCGGATTCCGAATACCATCTGTATACTAATTCAAGCACTTTCCCTGATCTTTTTTCCATTTTTCAATTCCTTATAATATTTCGCATCAAGCAACCTCTCTGGATTAAAATTCCGGAGCGCTTTTAAAAAACTTTTTTTGATTCCAGGATGCCCAGTTTCAAGCTCATTGAGAAGCCTTTTAACCTGTGGCCTTTTTATACTGGTATCGCCGCAGGCGGGGCACATACAGCATATAACCGGCAACTTTTTAATCCTTGCATATTCCCTTGTCTCCCTTTCCCAGACAAACACAAGAGGTCTTATCACTGTATTTATTCCGTCTTCAGCATTAAACCTTGCCGGCATGCTTTCCAGCCTTCCCTCGTAAAAAGCATTGAGCAGCAGGGTTTCAATAAGATCATCCGCATGGTGTCCAAGAGCAATCTTTGAGCAGCCGAGAGCAGGCGCAAGCCTGTAGAGAATGCCCCGCCGGAATCTGGAACAAACAGCGCATATTGTTGTCTCCTTGTTTTTTTTCCATTTAATATCCTGAATACAGCCGTAAATGTCAGATAATTCAATATGATATTTAAAATCATGCCCCTGCAGGTATTTTTCAAGTATATCTGTCCTGAATCCCTTAAACCCCGGATGGACAACAACCGGAAGCAGTTCAAACCTCACAGGCGCCTTGCGCCTTAGATTTTCCAGTATGCTGAACATTGTCCAGCTGTCTTTGCCGCCAGAAAGAGCAACAAGAATACGGTCTCCATTTGAGATAAGGCTGTATTTGTCAATAGCAACTCCAACCCTGTGCAGAATAAGCCTCTCAAGTCCTGTAGTCCGCGCCATTTACCTCCACCTTTGCAGATTTTGATTATGCAGAATATTGAGAACTATGTCAAGTATTCAGACACCAGCGAATTTACTCAGAATTAAATGTAACCCGGAAGGAGGAGGTTAATTATGGTTCAACCCCTTTAGAGTGCCCTTTTTAAATGAGTCATCCGGGGTTTGACAAGGGAACAGATATATCCATCTGTATTATATTTAAAAATTTTATAACTTGATGCTTCTTCTTGATTTTAATCTGAAGATGAGCCAAAAAAGACCCAATAAAAATACGGGTGCAAAAGAGTCATTGGATCCTCCGGAGGCAGTGCAACCGCATCCTTTTCCCGGTACAAACACAGGCAGGTTTGTTACCGAACCAGCATTTCCCCTCGGATCCCTGGATGAAATATCCAATCTGAAGAGATTTCTTGTCTCCAGACCAGAGAAGATTAGAGTATGGTCTGTAACAAAACTCATTTCTACTGCGGCTATCTCTTCCCCGTTTCCAAAAGAAGCCTTTATTGAACTATCACTCAATTCGTCTGTCTTCCAGGACACTGAAACGGTTGAATCCGATGATACATTAACCACCACATCAGAAATCTGCGGCGGTGTTGCATCTATCGCAGCCGGGGCTATTGATTGCAGTGCCTTCAGGATATCCAGTTTGCCGTGTCCCCATCTATTATCCGGATTGCTTGCCCTATTTAATCCCGTAAAGGAATCGTTTTTTGCATTTGCTGTTATATAATTTTTGACCGCCGCCGGTCCAAGATTAGGATTCCAATCAAGCATCAGCGCTATAGCCCCCGCCGCATGCGGAGATGCCATACTTGTCCCTGCCAGCATAAAGAACCCTTGATCCGGCAGCAGGAGTTTTGAATCTATTAGCGAGACATTTGAGGATTTTGAAGATGCAACCCATTCTCCGGGCGCGGCAATAGCCGGATTTAGCCTTCCATCCCTTGTAGGTCCCCTTGAGGAGAAAGCCGAGATGTCTCCGGGTGTACATCCATTACAAGTATATTTATTGCCATCCTGAGCAGTCCACTCGTTTTTCGTTACAAATGACCCTATTGCAATAATATTCTTTGCGTCAGCAGGAGTGGATATGGTTTTATTGCTATCACCAGGGACGGTTGTTCCCAATCCGGGTATTAACTCCGATGCACCGAATTCCGCATTCGCTGTGGTTATCCATCCATCAAAACTTCCGCCATCTGCATCAGCAGAATTGCTCTGTGCGCCAATAGCCCACCTGCACCTGGAAAGAGGCTGCGTTGCTGATGGGGCGGATATAAGAACATACACTTGCCTGGAGTTATTGGGATTGACGGTTGCGGATGCATCTATTATTGCGTTGCCGCAATTAGTGGAGGAACAGGAGGATATAGTGAACTGATTGCTCTGTCCAGGAGCAATAAAATCTGTCTTGCAGACCTGATTGTCCTTTAATCCTGCAACAGCAAAATTAATAAGGTCCAGGGCATTATACCATACCTCCAGCAATACATCGGTCTCATTCGGATAAACATCAAAAACAGCCCAGGATTCTGCAGAAGGGATTACATTGCTCTCAACGTGCACCTTATAGGACCCATCGTTCCCTGCAGCAGCAACAATTATCTTCCCGTTGCCCTGCAAAGCCTCCAGTGCAGTATCAAACTGACTTGTCCCGTCGTGCGGACCATACTGCCCTCCGAGGCTCAGATTGACAACCGCGGGTTTATTGTATTTTCCGGCAAGATTAAATATATAGTCAACTCCGTCAATTACCGATGCCTCATCGTAAATAGTCTTAACTCCGACAATCATTGCCCCGGGCGCAACGCCGTTGTATTTTGCGTCAGAACCAGCCGCAATTCCCGTAACATGCGTGCCGTGGCTGTAATCGGGATCCATATCCTTTTCGTTGCATAATCCTTTGTTTATAGAATTAACATCGCATTCGGTCCCGTACCCGAAATCAGATGGTCCAGTTCCAGAAATATTCTGATCCCATATAGAGAGAAATCTTGTGCTTTCGTCAGAATTTTTAAAAACACGGTGTTTAAAATCAACCCCCGTATCCACTATGCCGACTATTACATCCCGTCCTGTTACCCCCCTGGCAATACCAGAACCCGAATGTGCGCTATCGGCAGAGATGGCAGATACGCTTTTGTCAAGAAGCGGTTTGAGCCTTCTTGAAGCGGATATGCTAAAAACATCCGGAAAACCGGCTAATTCTGTGAGAGCGTCAACCGGCACACTGCCAGTAAGAATACCGCCTGAAAAAGCCCCTGTTTTGCCGCCAAGCCCTTCAACCATTTTCCTAACCCCGAAAGGACTGTCTGTCCGGATCAATACCTTCACCCTGCCCTCATTGTCATAATTAATAAGTGGTGACGGGCGATGCAGTTGCTCCCTCTCAAGACCCAATCTAAGAACACGGTCCAATTTACTTGCGCTGACCTCTGCTGTTGTGCGGAAGACAACAAAAAAAATCCCCATGCCCACAAAAAAAAATATTCTTTTCATTACGGATTACTTAAGCCTTGGCAGTCCTGCGGTTCCCCCTATGTTCATTACATAAAATCCGCCGGGGTCCTGCTTTATGTTTAAAGGGTCCAGAATACTTTTTAATTTTTCCTGATAAACACTGCTGAACATAAACCTCACCTGAAGGTCAAGGATACTGTTGTTAAACGGATGTCTGAGATTAATCTCCCCATTTGCCGTGCCGTTTATGTCACCACCGGTAAGCGTAATGGTATCAACCTTCAACAGCCCATTGGTAATCTTTGCTTTTCCTGAGATACTCTGAATTGTCAGTTTCGGAAGTCTGAAAAGACTCAAAAAAGAAGATTCCTCCATAATAAAATTTTCAATATTTATATCTATTTCACCGTTGCTCTTTGATATATTAAACCCCTGATCCTCAATATCACACATTGCATTTAATCTGCCGGTTACTTTTAGCCCGAAAAGCTGGGACAATGGCGAATATTCCCCGAATTCAATATTTTTGGTGTTGATATAAAGCCGGCCTCCGTCCTTTTTCAACTGTATTCTGCCATTGCTCTTTCCACTATAAAGAGCGGAAGAAAATGACAGATCAATTTTTCCTGTAAAGAGTGAGAACAAAGACTGTCTTACTTTTATATAATTGGCTTTAAGAAATTCAACATCCTTCATGCTATCAGTGCCATAGTACTCCATTCCGAGGAACTTTAACCCAAAGGGGAATGCATAGGAAAGACCGGATATAGAAAGAATTCCCATTTGCCGTGCCGAGAATTCGTACATTATACGAGTCTTCAGGGAATCATAGGGAAAAGTGAGTATAACAAAAAAAACAAAACTGATTAAAAAACATCCGGCATACGCAATTTTGGGCAAAACTTTTTTGCTATTTTCCCCGGTAAATTTATCTTTAAAAAAACTATAAGCGACTTTAAATATATTTATTACTTTATTTATTTTTATAACCTTTTTAATATTCATAAATATTGGTATGCTCCAAGATTAATTGTAACATCAAGTTTATTGGGATCCTTAAAAGTTGTTTTTAAATATAATTTTTTAACCCAGACAGTGTAATGATTATTGTTGTACTCAAGAAAATACAGTAATTCTGTTACTTCCTGAAGGGATATTCCGGCAAACTTTATCTCTGCGTTGATCTCTTTATATTTTCCGTAAGTTTCACCCTCTCCTGGTCTGAAAGACTGGACGCTCATCCCTATTTTTGATGTGATCCCCTCCAGAAAACCAAGCAGAGAGGTACCCTTTTCAAAAAATTTTGTACCTGCAGATATACTATCAATTCCACCATACTCCTTTTTCAATTCCAGGACGCGAAGGAGTTCTTCTTTTTTGTCGGAAACCATCCTGTCAATCTTTCTGTAACTGTTTATCAGCGGGGAAGCAACCATGAAAAGGATTATCAATGAAACGCACGCAGTTCCTGCAAGGAGAATCATTTTCTCCCGGTTTGTGCGCGACAAGTAGAATTGCCTGATCTTTTCCTTCATTATCCTGCTGGCTTCAGAGTTACTGTAAGGCTGAAGCCAAACGATGCCCCATCAATACTCTTTTTTGAATCAATAATCTCAACCAAGCCAAATAGTTCAGATTTTGAGAGATCGTTTTTTATCTTTTCTACTATCTCAAGAGCTGGCGCAGTCCCCTTTATTTTGATCTTTTCTCCATCCATTGATACTTCTGATATATCAATTATCTGAGCATTGGAAACGCGCACACTGAATTCTCTTAAAATATCCACCGCCTTTACCCTTGAGAATCTTCGCTGGAGTTTTTCCATATACGCCTTTTTCAATTCCTTTGCACAGTCCATATAGGGGTCATACCCGCTGACAGATACGGAACAAACTTCAGAAAGCTGCGACTGTATTTTTTTATATACGGTTTTCCTGTCAACATATTTATATATAATGTTTCCAATCCCAAGCGCAAGTATAATGCATCCTATAATTCCTGTAGCTGCAAGACTGGTCTTGACTTCTTCAAGTGAGGCAGTATAAGCAAACTCTCCCCTTCTGAAATTCCCGCCAACCGCCTTCTTCAAGATGCGCCGTAGGGCTATTGAAAGGGGGAGCAGGGCTTTGCTTTGAATGTCCGGCCGCAATACTGAACACTCGGGGATATAATCGGAAAAATTCATAAGCTCAATTATCGTCGTCTCAAAAAACTGCTCTAATTGCCGGGATACAACCTTTAATCGTTCTGCATGCCCTGAAAGAAAAATTTTGCGAATCTCTCTTTTTTCAGAGTCTATTTTGGATCTCAATGTTCTGTTTAATTCCGTAGGCAAATCAGCGCCCTGCCTGAGCGTTCTCGCAAACGCCGGACCTGACGCTGATTTAAAACACAGAATGGTTCTGTCATCTTCCAGATGAATGATGCCTGTTAATCCTCCGTCTGGTGAATCAGGGAGCCTGGAAAGTAAATTCAAAAGCGAAACTGCATCCCAGTCTAAAATTATTGGTTCAATTCCTGCGGCACGAAGAATATCAAGAAAATATAAAATCTTCTCTTTTTTTATTCCATACGCTAATACATTATCCTGTACCGTTCTCTTTGCAATATTAGTCCAGGTAACAACAATATCTTCAAGCGGGACAGGCAGGAGAGTATCCATCTCTACCTCAACAGCCTGTTGAATCTTTACCGGATCGCTGAACTGAATATTCATTGCCCGGTAGAACACATCCATGCCTGGAAGAGAACATAGAAAATTGCCGGCAGAGACCTCCTCCGGAGTAAACATCTTTTTTAGTATCTGAGTAATTTCTGCGGCGGATCCCGCATTTTTAATCTCGCTTTCGCGAAAATCCAAAAATTTCCACCCTCTGAAGAATGTTTCCAAAAGGCATGCGCCGATTTTTTTATCTCCAAAACTTATACCTATTACCAATGACATTTCAGAAAGTCCTATAAATCCTGTCTTGATCCCTGTAAGTACCGACCTTTCTTAGCTTTTCATACCGTTTTTTCTGCAGTTCATCTGTAGGGATACCATCTAATTCATTAATATGTTTTTGTATATGCTCCTTAATACTAAGTGCAGTTTTTCTGAGATTTCTGTGGCTGCCGCCGAGCGGCTCTCTGATTATTTCATCTACAATACCAAACTCAAGAATATCCTGCGCAGTAAGTCGCAGACATTCAGCCGCTTCCTCTGCTCTGCTTGGGTCTTTCCAGAGTATTGAGGCGCATCCCTCCGGAGATATAACGGAATACACTGCATATTCAAGCATCAGCAATCTATCGCATACTCCTATCCCAAGTGCCCCTCCGCTTCCACCTTCTCCAATAACGACAGAGATAATCGGCATATTCAGTCCGCACATTGTATAAATAGATTCGGCAATTGCTGGCGCCTGTCCCCTTTCCTCTGCACCGATACCAGGAAAGGCGCCAGGTGTATCAATAAATGTTATCACTGGCTTTCCAAAATGTTCTGCAAGTTTCACAAGCCTTATCGCTTTTCTGTATCCCTCCGGATGAGACATCCCGAAATTACGGTATGATTTTTCCTTGGCGGTCCTGCCCTTTTGATGCCCGATAATCATTACAGTTCTACCATCAAAAGTTGCAAATCCTCCGCATAACGAAGGGTCGTCACCGAATACCCTGTCTCCATGAAACTCAAGAAAGTTCTGAAAGATCTCAGGAACATAATCAAGAAAATGCGGGCGTTGTGGATGCCGGGCAAGCTGAGTTTTTTGCCAGGGGGTTAATTTAGAAAACGTTTCTATGAGCAATTTTTGAACCTTTATTTCAATCTTTGAAATCTCTTCGGAGATATCAACATCATTGCCCTGGATATGTTTTAACTCCTCAACCTTCTTTTCAAGTTCAACAATATGCTTCTCAAAGTCAAGCGGCTGATTTATCACAGTCAACTTCCTCCAAAAAATCCCTGCATGTTTGTAAAATCCCTTGCTCCGAATCAGGATTAACCCACCTTACGCCCTTTACTCCGCGGAACCATGTAACCTGGCGTTTAGCGTAATGTCTTGTATTTTTCTTTAACTCCTCAATAGCATCTGCCAGAGAAGACTCTCCCTTCACATAACGAACAATCTCCCTGTAACCAAAGCTCTGCATGGATTTTAATTCCTCACCATACCCGTTTGAAAGCAGGTATTTTACCTCGTCTACTAACCCTTTTTTTATCAACATATCGGCTCTTTTGTTTATATTATCATATAACTTTTTTCTTGGCATATCAATACAGAGATAAAGAACATTATTTTTGACACTCTGGCTTTTCCATTTCTCCTTTCTCAACTTTGATGGAGAAACTCCTGTTGTTTCGTAAATCTCCAGGGCTCTCAGCACCCTGTAAGAATCGTTTGGATGAATCAATCTTGCGGATTCAGGATCAATTTTCTTCAAAAGATCGTACATATGCTTCTCTCCGGACTTTTTGAGAGCTGTCCTCAACCTCGACCTCACCCGATTGTTAGGAGGAGCGCCTTCAACCATGCCATTGAGAAAAGCAGATATATAGAGCCCCGTCCCACCAGCGACAAATACACGCATCCCTTTGTTTATTATATCTCTAAATGCTTTTTCTGCAAACTTTATGAATAGTTGTGCATTAAAATCCTGATCAGGATCCACCATGTCTATTAGATGGTGTTTTACAGTACTAAGCTGTTCCGGGGTTGGCTTTGCGGTCCCTATATCCATAAATCTGTAGATCTGCCGCGAATCGGCATTGATAATTTCCCCATTTAAATTTGTTGCTAAAAACAGCGCAAGACCTGTTTTCCCGCTCCCGGTGGGACCGCCAATTATTATGACAGGATGATTTTTGATTCCTTTTTTCATTTTCTCCTGAACCACTCATTAAGATCGTTGTATGTTATAAGTCTCAACACCGGTCTCCCGTGAGGACAATAAGGAGAAGCAACAGTGCACCTTAAGTCATTTATAAGATACTGCATCTCTTCCGGTGTCAACGACTTGCCAGCACGAATAGAAGAGTAGCAAGCCATGCTGGAAAGCATTTTATTCAATTGGCGATCATCATCTATCGTTTCAATCTCCTGAAGGTCGCTGGCAAGTCTTGAGAGAACCTCCGAAGGCATTGTCTCGTTAAACATAACCGGCAGCGATCTTAGAATCACAGCGTTATTGCCAAATTCCTCAATATCAATGCCTAATTTTAAAAGAAACTCTTTATGGTTCAAAAGAACCTGTTGAGAAGATGAGGAGAGTTCAACCACCGCTGATTCAAGAAGATACTGCGCTTGGGCAGTTCCTTCCCTATAGGATGCTTTTAACTTATAAAATGTAAGCATCTCGTGGGCAGCGTGCTGATCAATAATCACCAAACCACTGTCTGATTCGCAGAGCAGATATTTATTCATAATCTGGCATTTGGGAACCAGTTCCCCAAGCAAAACTTCAAGATCGGGCGAATAAAATATGCTCCCGGGTTCTGTCACCTGACGCTTGACTGCCGTCTCTTTTAACTCGTTATATTTTAAAAACCCCTCTTTCAAAAGATAGGATTCCAGGGATTCCTGAATTCTATTGTATGCTGTATGGGCTGGAGCCTCATCGGACAGAACAGTTTCCGGAATGACCTTTCTGAAACTTGAGATTACTGCCTTGAGGACAGCATTGAAGATTTTGTCTGTTTTTTTGAACCGGACTTCATATTTTTGGGGATGGACATTGACATCCACATCTTCAGGAGGAAGCGTAATGGAGATTATAGCAAAATACGGTTCCTTTCGTCCGCCTGTCTCGGAATACGCCTTCATAATTGCTCGCTGCAGCAGCCTGTCCCTCACAAATCTTTTGTTCACATAGAGGTATGAACCGCGGATGTCAGCGATCTCTGGCGGCGAAACAAAACCCGCGACCTTAATATCATCTGAACTGCCTGACAGCTCCACGAGTTTTTTCAGTATTTCTGCGCCAAAAATCATTGCAACCCGTTCTCTCAGGTTCCTTACAGATTGAAGATCAATGACAGTTTTTGAGTCAAGCATCAATTTGAAATAGATCTCGGGATGGGCTAAACCAAATCTTTCTACAACAGAGGTCATCATAGAATTTTCAGTAAACCTGGAGCGCAGGAATTTTTTCCTTGCCGGAACATTGAAAAACAGGTCACTGACAATAATAGCGGTTCCTTCCGGACATCCTGCATCCTCAAAGGATTTGATGCTCCCCCCCTCTGTATATATTCTTATGCCCGATGTATTGCCATGAA
>Ga0209619_10001268_pt1 | contig 18355 bp, 14 predicted proteins | sample Rifsed16ft3_FD_184011 | JGI IMG/M metagenome (GOLD analysis project Ga0209619, IMG submission 184011) | Soil microbial communities from Rifle, Colorado, USA - sediment 16ft 3 (version 2) | ecosystem: Environmental > Terrestrial > Deep subsurface > Rock core/Sediment | place: Rifle, Colorado... | reverse complement strand
GATCTCCGCGACGGAGCGCTTCGACAATGGCATCCGTCTCCACCAACCCTCCCCTGCTTGTGTTGACTAAGAGCGAAGAGGGCTTCATCTTTTTCAGCGTCTCGGTATTGATGATATGCTTTGTCTCAGGGGTCAGCGGGCAATGAAGGCTGACAATATCGGATTCGGCTAGCACCCTCTCGAGGCTGAGACTGCCAACGCCGGTCTCGGCAAAAACAGAGGGATTTGCCATCGGGTCGTACGCGACAATCCGAAGCCCGAAGGAACGCGCCCGAAGGGCGACGAGCCGGGCAATCCGTCCAAATCCCACAAGACCCAGCGTGCTCTGGCGCAGGGGCAGAAGCGCGAGAGGAGGGGTGATCTTCCAAACACCCGCTTTGACCTGCTGAAACACGCTTGTCACCTGCCGCTGCAGGGAAAGGAGGAGGGCCATTGTGTGATCCGCCACCTCGTCAAGACAGTAGTCAGGGACATTTCGGACCGGAATCCCCTTTTTCGCTGCAACATCAAGGTCGATATTGTCGAGCCCGATGCCGTATCGGACAATTCCCTTGCATCGTCCCATTGCGCTGATGGCCTTTTCCCGCACGGGAGCCCACTGAGCCATCACAACATCCGCGCCGGCTACAACGCGAACCACATCGTCCTCGGTCTTGCACTGAAATGCTTCAACCTCAACGCCAAGCGGAGTGAGGACCTCGCGTTCGGGATCGAGCGACGGAAAACCCCAATCGGTGATAACAACTTTTGATTTCATTTGAGGAAGTCGTGAACAATCTTTCCCTGGACAAGCGTAAAATCCGCTCTCCAATACAATCCTGGGCCCATTTCCAGAACCGGCAGCTTGTACACCGGGGCCTGGGCATTTGGCCGCAATTCCACCGTGCACGGGCCTATCCAGCATTCGTGTACTTTCACATCGGTCAAGCTCCGACTTGTGATTTGTCTGACCGCAGTCGAGCCGTCGATATGCGGAATGACCTTGTAGTTCAGATTCACACCGAAATCGAATGTCAGCTTCTTGAATTCCTCCATGCTTCCGCGTTCCTGTTTGTATCCCATTGTTCCGGTAATGATATCGACATCATTTCGCTCAACTGTACCAACCAGGAGGTCTTTTCGCACTTCGACCTTGGCTTCAGCAAATTTCTTTGGTTGACCGTGCACTTCGCGCCCGTGGGCAAGTCCAACATCGCTGTTGAGAAAAAGATAAGGTGAATATCCGCCCTTATCCTTCTTGGGTACTTCCGCCCCCACCATCACGTTGCACTCGCCATAGCTCCCGAGCCACTCTACATCGTTCATATTGTATATATGGATGAGAACCTGATCCCCTGTTGAACGGAGGGGCGGCGGCAAAAGGGCATCGATGGATTCCCGTTTGGTCTTGTACGAGAGCGTGAGAACCTCCACATTCCGGAACGTGAACGGAAATTCCGGAACCAGCGGTGCATCCCACGGCATGGACCACGAGTTCTCGGGTCGGCGGCTCTTCATGGTCGGGTTCCTTTTTCAGATAGTCTCGGTGCGTCAGGCGGGGCCTGCTTGCCCACCCTTTCGTAATACTCTCCAGGAATCTTTTTCGGATCTTTGTAAATGTACCACAGGCATGCATCTTCGGCCTTCTCGGGATACTCGGTGATCCTCATCGGATGGCCGTAATTCTCGATGGCAAGGATCTCGTTCACCATCGCACAGTGCTCACAATAACGGCAGACATGCTTTTTTCCCCAGGTAAGCGGGCCGGGAGATTCAGCAAAGCCGAAGAGTTCCGGGCGCGGTTCCTTTCCGCTCTCCACACGCTGGCGGGCGACACCTCCGCTTCCACATGGATCAAGGCGAAGCACATAACGATCTTCCTCCTCAATCACCTCGATCTCACCCTGCCGGTCTTTGCCCATAAGATGACCACGCAAGCCCTCGACAGTGAGCTGAATCTGGGTCTTGACGTCGCTTGCCATGACTTTGTCGTATCGGGCCTTGTAGTAGCTCCCCAGAACAGCGCGCATCGCCTTCTCAAGTTCCTGTTCTCCGAAATGTTCTGCGATGTACGTAAAGAAAGACCAGGACCAATTCACGTACATGTCATGCACAACCTGCCATTCAAGCCGTGCGTATTCCGTGATGCGTTTCGCCTCATTCAGATCTCCACGATCCATCGCATCATAGGCCTGTTTCAGGGTTGAGACCCCGACCTCCGAGGGATCATCATGCCTGAGGTCCCTGCCGATCATCGGTGAAAAACGAATGTTCATGATAGGTTCTTTCCGTTAACTCGCGAGCATGAAACCGCCGCAAACATTGATTTCTTGTCCGTTGATAAATGATCCTTTTTCCGAGGCGAGGAAGCAAATGAGGTTTGCAACGTCTTTCGTGGTGCCAATCCGTCCCAGTGGAGTCTGCTGTTTCCATTGCTCCCAGAATTCCCTGGCCTCTTTCCCCGTTATGGCTTTTAGTCCTTTAAAATTGATTTCCCACATAGGGGTATCCGTCGGGCCTGGGCAAACCGTGTTGACTGAGACGTTCCTGGAACCGTACGCCAGGGCGAGTGATTCTGAGATATTCTTCACGGCGGCTTTGGATGCCGAGTAGTGAGCCGATATTGCCCTTCCCTTGCGTCCTGCGTTGGAGCCTAGATTGATGATGCGGCCGCCGCGGGGAGCTTTCATCGCTTCCGCGGCTGCTGCGCCGATGAAAAACAGGGCACGGACATTGACATCCATGACCTCATCGTATTCCGATTCCGAGATTTCGGACATCCTGGTGAAATAGCAGACACCGGCGGCATTCACGACGATATCCAGATATTCCACGTTTTTGATGGCGTCGGGAACAACGCTGCGGGCAGCGGAAGAAGAACGAAGGTCCTTTGTGATCCCTATATGAGGTTTTGCATGACGGGCAAGAGAGGCGATGGCTTCCTGGAGCCTCTTCTCGTTTCGATCAACCCCCACGATCCGGGCTCCTCCTTCGGCGAGCCGCCGTGCAGTTTCCAGTCCAATGCCGCTCCCGATGCCGGTCACAAGGGCATTCTTGTTCTCGAAATCCTTCATCAGTCAATAACTCCTTTCGGATGGCGCTCGGTCAACAATGGATCGTACAGCGGAATCACCAGATCGGCTTGTCGCCGAAGCCGGGCAAACAACCGATAATGCTCTTCGAGCGATTCACTCAGGCCCAGGGGGATCTTCTCTTCAAAGTTTCGATATTTGAAAACAGCGTCGGTCAGCGCCGCTCGTCCCCTCGGCGTCTCGACGAGATACACCATGCTGGACCTGTGGTGCGCTCCGCAGAACCAGGAGCGGATCCCCGGGAGAAACTCGGTCTCCTCGTCGGGAAGCAACCGCAGGTTCTTCTTGCCGGGACCCTCGAGCCATTGAAGGACATGGTTCGGAAATACAATATGGCGCGGGAGCTGCGGAATCTCAGGATCGGGCGTCTGGAAGTCCTCCCAACCTCTTCTTGAGATCCAGATCGTTGAATCGGGAAATTGATCAAGACCGCCTGTGGCATATGATGTGAGAGGAGTGACGACCACATGATCGATATGCCGCGGAGCCACGCCTGCAGCAGCAAGGGCATTGACGATCCAACAGTCCTTTTTGACCACGGGAACATGCCCCTCTTCTCCCGTCGCAGATTTTGCCCACGTGGTCCAGTGCTTGTGGAGATCTGAGTAATCCTCGGGAAAACCTGTGTTCAGAAGGATCTTCCGTTCGTCGTTTTCGATAAGGAACGCCCAGAAACTCAGCGGCTCCCAGCCAACGAGGTTGGTCATCCAGTAGAGTTCCGCCCGCGGGACATTTGTCTCCCCCATGCTCAATGCACGAATGCGGTAGGGTTTCATAGTTGCGCGTTCCATCCGCCATCGACGCTGATGGTGGCTCCGTTGACGTATTCCGCCTCCCGGCTGGCGAGGAAGAGAACGGCGGCTTTCATGTCGGTCGGTTTCCCGAGACGTCCAACAGAAACATGCGATGCGACCCAGGGCTTGACGGCCGCCTCGTTGCGTGACTCGGCATCGTTGATGTCTGTGTGCATCCACCCGGGTGCGATACAGTTCACGGTAATGCTGTAACGGCCGAGCTCGATTGCCATCCCTTGCGAAAGCAGATGGAGGCCTCCCTTGGTCGCGCAATAGTGAGTTTGCGTGGCATTGGAACGAAGCGCCCCGATGCTCGTGGTGAAGATGATCCTTCCCCCTTTTCCTGCAGCGACCATGAGTGAAGCCGCAGTTTGCGTCACATAGAAGCCGCCGTTGAAATTCGTATCGATATGCCGCTGCCAGGTTTCGTCGTCAAGTTCAAGGAACGGTGTAAACTTGCAAATCCCTGCGTTGCTGAGGACGATGTCGAGGCCGCCGAGCATCTCCGCTGCCTTCCGGACCATTGCACGGGCGTCAGAAGGCTTCCCAACATCGGCATCGACGTGAGTGACCTTTCTTCCGGATGCGGCATTCAGACGGTCGCATTCTTTCCCGGCCTTTGCGGAATCATTGAAGTGGTTCAACACGACATCACACCCGGCTTCCGCCAGGGCCTCTGCCGCAGCCAGCCCAAGCCCGCGCGATCCGCCGGTGACGAGCGCCCGGGTTCCATATGGATGCAGCATGACAGGCTCCTTCTTCATTATGAAATTTTCTGCTCGTATTGCGCGGCGCTTCGTATCTCAGATTTCTTCCCGAAGTACCACATCAATGAGCCGAAGACAATCATGATAGCAATCATGACCCCCAGTATGCCGGCTTCCGTTGTTGAAACCTCAGTGAAGAAAATCAACCCCATCAATAACCCCATGACAACAGTGGTCGCACCGACAAGAGGAAATGTCGAGATCTGCTTCTTTCCGGCCCCGAACACTTCTCTGGCAACATCGACAGGAGTGTCCAGCTTTCGGAAGAATTCCTCAACCAGGCGCCGCTGTTCGTCGGTCTCGCGTGAAAACAATCTCGAATAGCCATAAAGACTCGCACCAAGCGATGCTGCACTCAGAAGGGCGAGCGGGACCGTCAGGTCACCCGCATCTGTCACCACTGTGGAAGCAAAGAGAATGCCGGCTGCGATAGCAACAGCGGCGCTGATACCCGCCAGGGTCAGTTTGCGTCTGAGGTACAGTCGGCCAAGCGACGGGGATGTCACAAAGATCCCCAGAGTCATGAGAAAAGCGAGATAGACTTGCGGCCCGATATCCCATCCAAGTACATACCGCGTTGTGGCCCCTGTGATCAGGCCCCATGTGATCGATGCAACCGCTCCCCATTTCGGGACTCGCCGGAAAATCAGACCGAAAGCCGTGGGAACAATGACCGGGATATTCAACAGGGTGAAGAATGCCTGCATGAGATTGAAAAGACCGAACTGACTGTTGGCAAAAACAACCGCCAAGCCTGTAACAATGACGCCGATAATGATCGAGAATATCCGTCCCACTTTCAGGAGCCCCTCGTCCGTGATACCGGGGCGGATCAAACCCTGGTAGATATCCCTCGAGAGAATGGAGGAGACCATGTTATAGACCGAGCTCAGAGCGCTCATGGTAGCCGCCAACATCGCAGCCAGAAACACCCCGATGAGCCCGTTGGGTAGAAGTTTCAGGCAGAGCGCAACAAAGACCAGATCCTGCGGATTGCTTCCGATATAGGGTTTGAAGAAGTCCACCTGAGAGAGGTCGGGCCATATGACACTCGCCACAAGCGGGGGGACTCCGAATACCAGTGGGACCGTGAGGAAGAGGGCTCCTGCAAATTTTCCCACTCGCTTCGCGTCCCGTTCGTCTTTGACGCTATAAAAACGTTGAGCTCCGCCGGCGGCCGTCCCCAGGGACATGATGATAAAGATCGAAACGAGCCAGTGTTCCGTATAGTGAACTCCATTGTACGTATGATCAAATGAAAGTGCCGGAAGAGCATCGATCAGGTTCCCCGCACCTCCAACAAGCTGCAGGGCGAGCGGCATGATGATGAATGTGATGCTGAGGAGGATTACTCCCTGAACCACATCGGTAATCGAGACTGCCCAAAGGCCTCCCAAGAAAGTATAGAGAAGGATGACAATGCCGGTCACCAGGGTGACTATGGAGATATCCAATCCCATCACCGGAGCAATCAATTTGCACGTCGATGCAAGCTGCACGCCGGCGGAAAGCGTGAAGTTCGTCGCTATCACCCAGCTAAGAAATTGTTGGGTCGTGATATTGAACCGCGTATAGGTGTATTCGACCGGAGAGATGGAACGCGTTCGCCGCCATTTCGCCGCCGTCAGCTGCGAACCGACATAGTAGGAAACCGACCATGTGGCAAAGTAGAGAATGGCGAACCACCCGGTTGCATAGGCAAAACCCGCTGCACCCGTGAACGTCCAGGCGCTGAAGTTGGCCATATAGAGGGTCATACCCGAAACCCACCATGGGATCATGCTCCCCCCGGCAAAATAGTCCTTCCCTCCTTTATTGACCCTCATGAAATAGAAGCCGATCCCCAGCATGAAAAGGAAGTAGGCAACGATGACGAGATAGTCGTATGTATTGACCGCTTTCATTGATCGCCTTTCATGATCCTATGCCTGGAATGATCTTTCTTCCTTATAAATTTTTCTCAGAATACTGCTCCGCAGTACGAATCTCCGACCTCTTGCCAAGATACCACATCAAGATTCCCACGATAATCATGACAGAGATGATGCCTCCCAAGACGCGTTGTTCTGAACCGGAGATATCTGTCAGAAAGATCAGCCCCATGAGACACCCCATCGCCACGGTCGTGCCTCCAACCAGCGGAAACGTTGAGACCTGTTTCTTCCCTTTGCCGAAAACCTCTGTCAGAACATCAACCGGGGTCTCAAGTTTCTTGAAGAACTCCCGGACGATCGCGCGATGTTCCTCTGTTTCAGACGCGAACAGCCTCGCAAACAAGAACAGACTCACCCCCAATCCGATCCCGGCGGCGATTCCGAATCCTGTCTGAAGATCAGTCAGCTCCGTAACTGCCGACCCGGTAAAGAGCCAACTGAGGCCCGCGGCGAGGGAAATGCTGATGGCCCCGAGTAGCAGTCTATTGGATCTGTAGAGATTGCCAATCTGGTAAGAAGACGCAAAAACACCGAAGGTGAGGAAAAACGACAAATAGACCTGCGGACCCATGTCCCAGCCCAGAATGAACCGCGTCACGCTTCCTGTCACCAGTCCCCACGTAATTGCAGCACTTGCTGACCACCTGGGAACGCGCTTGAAAATCAGCCCAAAAGTTGTCGGAACAATGACAGGGATGTTAAACAGCGTGAAGAACGTTACGAGGAGATTGAAGATGCCGAACTCACTGTGTATAAAAATCACGGCAAGGCCCGTAACGATAAGTCCGATAACCAGGGAAAGAATTCTCCCCACCTTGAGGAGCTCCTCATCAGTGGTTTGGGGACGGAAGAGGCTTTGATAAACGTCCCGCGAGAGAATCGAGGAGACCATGTTGTAAACAGAACTGAGGGTACTCATGGTCGCTGCAAGCATCGCTGCGATGAAGACCCCTATGAGCCCGTTCGGCAGGATCTTCAAACATACCGCTACATAGACGAGATCCTGCGGATTGCTGGACACATAGGGTTTGAAGAAATCGACCAGAGAGAGATCGGGCCAGAGAACCCTGGCGACCAACGGCGGAATGCCAAAGACCAGGGGCCCTGTGAGTGCAAGAGCCCCGGCCAACCAGCCCACCTTTCTCGCATCCTTTTCGTTCTTCACCGAATAGAATCGCTGAGCCCCACCAGCCGCAAACCCTATTGATGAGATAAGAAAGATGGCGATAAGCCAATGCTCGTTGTAGTGAACCCCGTTATAGGTATGGTCAAAAGAAATCGCGGGCAGAGACGATGTGAGGGTTTCAAATCCGCCTACAAGATAGAGGCTTGCCGGCACAACAATTGCAGCCGTCGCCAGGAGAATGACCCCCTGCAGGCTATCAGTTACGACGACCCCCCAGAGACCGCCGATCATCGAATAGACAAGAATGACAATCCCGGTAACCAGAACTATGGCCGTGATGTCGATTCCCAGGATTGGTGCAAGTAATTTGCTGGTGGAGGCAAGCTGAACTCCTGCAGAGAGGGTAAAGTTCAAGGCCATCACCCACCCTATCATTTGTTGCGTAACCACGTTGTACCGGGTATACGTATACTCAATGGGCGAAATGGAGCGCGAACGCCTCCAACGTGCTGCAGTCAGCGCAGTCCCTACCCAATAGGCGAATCCTCCGATCCCGAAATAAATGAGCGCATACCATCCTGCGTAATAGGCAAATCCCGCCCCTCCAGTAAATATCCAGACGCTGAAATTTGTCATATAGAGCGACATACCGGAGACCCACCAGGGGAGCATGTTCCCACCCGCAAAGAAGTCCTTCCCTCCTTTGCTCATTCTCGAAAAATAGATTCCAATGGAGAGCATAAAGGCCATGTACATTGCGACCACGGCTAGATCGTATGTGTTAACTCCCTTTATATCCATTGCAGCCGCCTTTGGAATTCAGTGTTATCCCTGCGTTGCGCTCAGGACCCCGGCAACAAGCCGATCAAGTTCATCGAATGAATTATAGATGTGACAGGAAATTCTCAGCGCATTGACGGCACCCTCGCTTACTCCCCTTGTGCGGAGATCGAACTTACTGAGATGAGACTGCAGCTCCAGGAACGGCAGCTTCTCGTGTTTGAAGGATATCATGGCGCTTCGCTCGGAATCGGAATGCGGAGAGACAACCGTAACGCCGGGAATCAGCCGGAACTTCTCTGCCAGATAATTAGAAAGCGCCTTGTCCCGTTTCCATACATTGTCGATGCCGATCCGCTGAATGAACTTCACCGCTTCGTGGAACCCAACCCGCAGGGGGATATTCACTGTCCCATATTCATATCGCTGTGCCGTTGGATGGAAGGCCAGCTCGCCCTTCTCGAAGTTGAATCCGTTGTCAGAATATGCCCCGACGAACTGCGGCTCAATGACATCGAGCATTTCTCTCCGCACATAGAGCAGACCCGTTTCTTTGGGGCCAAGCAGCCATTTATGCCCGCTGGTCGCATAGGCGTCGCATCCCATGTCGTGGAGGTCAAAGGGCATCATACCCATCGACTGCGCACCATCCACAAAGAACCAGACGTTCTTCCTCTTCGCAAGAGCGGCAATCTCTTTTATCGGGAATATTTGTCCCGTTGTGGTTGTAATATGGGGGATACTGATGAGACGGGTACGTTTTGTGATGAGGCGTTCAATGCGATCGATATTTTCCTGCGCGGAGTCTGTTGAAGGTTCCATGAACTTGAAATTCACGCCTTTTCTCTTCTTGAGGGCGATCCACGTTATCGAATTCGCCACATGCTCATGCGTCGTCGTGATGATCTCGTCCCCCGACTTGAACGGGAGCCCGAGAGCCACGACATTGATCCCTTCCGTTGTGTTCCGCATGAATGCCAATTCTTCAGGAGCACATCCAAGCAACGCTGCAGAATCGGCTTTGATTTCTTTCCAGAGCCCATAAGCATGCCCGGTTTCAGAGATTCGTTCCAGCTCGTCCATCTTTCCCTTCACCGCATCGATCACAGAATAGGGAGAAGCTCCCAGTCCTCCCGTATTGAAGTAGGCACGATCGTGTGTAAGTGGAAACTGTGAACGAACAAATTTCCAGAATTGCTCGTCGTCTCCGTTAACCGGCGGCCATGCCGAAACGCTTCGGCCGGACAGGGCAGCGTTGGCTTGTGCAATCGGAAAGAGACTTGTACCCGCAACAACGCCTGTAACTGCCCGAAGGAACTCATTTCTTTTCATTACAGGACCTCTCTTGCTTTAGCGATACTCCACCTTGACAACAGCCTTCTTTTTCAATACCGCGGGCACATCCACATACGGGCTGGGGCCTACACGCGAGATTGAGAACTTCGTTTTCTTTCCATTCAGTTGCACCGAGGCAGCAGTTGTGCCGGAGGGAAGGAGCAGATGAAGTTGGACCGCGGCGTTCCCTTTCAACTCGAGTTCGACCGTTCGGACCGAGGGATGATGGTGAAATGTGTAGGCAAAAGAGGCTCCCGACGCCCCGTAAACGCATTGTACCTCAGCATCTTCCCTCCCTGCGGCAATCCACCGGGGGGAAAGCCTCACTCTATTATAGAGCTTTGCTTCGTCCTCCACTCCTGCAAGACCCTCCATCAATGCGTAAGCCATCGCCGATGAACCCCATGCGTCGGTTGGTGACGCATCCGGGCTCGTGCTGGTTTCAATCGTCGCATGACGGCCGTCGGGGAAATACCACAGGTAGCTCTCGTTGTTTCTGGTGAGCTCCTCGTACTTCGTGAGCTGCCGGATCCCATATTCCTCAAAGCCATGTTCCAGCGCCGCCCGGGCGAGCTCGCCTCCCACCAAAGGCATGATTCCGCCGTTGCAGTACGCGCCGCCAACAAGCTTTTCATCTCCGTAGATGCCATCTGGAAACGGCGGATCGATGCTGAACCATTCGGCAAAGGAAGAGGTCGTCTTCGCCCTCCGTTGGTATTCGGTGATGATCGCCACGGCGATCTCATGCGACGACATCCCCCGATTGATGTCCATCGGATTGCTCAGGCTCAACTGCTCGCTTTCGTCCACTCCCTTGATCGGAACGGGAACGAGGTGAACGTGATGCGTGTAGAATCGTCCATTGAAACAGACCTTGTTGGCCCGCTTTCTGAAGGCTTCCGCAAAGTTCTTCCAGTACGTGGCCCGAGCCGGATTCTTCAGGTGCTGATAAAACTTGCTCATTTGGAGGAATGACTCATAATACCCCGAGTTGTCTCCGTGCATGATGCCCCAAAAGGTATGCTCGTTCAGCTGAAAGTTCAGCCAATCGTGTCTCCCGGCGGTGTAATCGAAATCCCACGTATCGACAGAGAGGCCGCGCTTGACGAGTTTCGTTTTCTTGTCCCATCTCCATTCGTCTGTCAGGATATAGTTGAGTGCCCTTTCCATGTGTGGCAGAAGCGACTTCAGCCATGTATCATCTCCGGTGGCCTGCCAGGCAAGATATACTGCCTTGATGAAACGATACTCCACGTCGGCCTCCACCGGGACCCTCACGTACTTCGCCCAGTTCTCCTTTTCGCACGGAACTTTTTCCGGCGTCATTGTGAAGTAATCAAAGAGCCACCCTTTTGCGGTCTGAGTTTCCGCAAAATGATCCACGATGCTTTTCATATCGTGTTCCCAGTACTTGAACACGCGCATCATGTCAGAGTAATCTCGAATCCAGAGACTCGGCGCGTCGGGTGTTCTGTACCCCCGCACGTGCGTTCCGAACATATTGTATTCGGTGACATCCTGAAGGAGAAAATTCTTCACTCGCGGGAAGATGGCGTCCAGCTGAGGAGAGCCGCACCGCACAAAAGTTTCATTCATGATTCCTGGATCCGTACTGTTAAGGGTCGATACAGTTATTTCGTCAACTCAAGAACCAGATCATTTCCCCATCGGTTTCTGATTTCCACGGGAAGTAAGCTTCCATCCTTTGCGCGAAATCCCGCTTCCCGGAATGCTTGCAGGGTAATGTTCTGATACGACGTCGCATCCGTGTACTGGGCCATCGAATCGTCAAGATCGGAATAGCTCACGGAACGGACATGTATTGTGGCATTCTTTCCGTTTTTCGAAACCTCGACCACAAGTGAGACGCGTCCGAACCGGGTGAGGAGGTCGTTGACTCCCGTCCTGGAGCCGGGGACGAGCCATTCAGCCGGAAGGCCTTTCAACAATTCCATCGATTTACCCCGGTCATCAGCGAGCATAGAAATCACAAGCTTCAGCATTCCAACGTATGCGCTGTTCGTGGGGAAATCGCCTGTCGTCCTTGGGCCCGCACCCTTCGGCATTTGTTCTTCGGCCCAGGCGCCCAGGGGCGTGGCATGATTTGCAAAAGCGTACAGGATATCATGCGCCCGGGCGAGATTCCCCGCTTGAAGATGAGCCAGCCCATAGAGCGGAGCAAACCAGACCCCAATTCCGCCCGTCAACCAGCCAAAGGAGACCGGGAGTCCCTGCACACAGGAAGAATCGATAACGGCCAGCGTTCCCCGAACGATCGGATCGTCCTTTGGGAAAATATCGCTGAAATACACTGCCTCGCATAGAACCCATTGGCCCCGCTGCGGAACATCCTTTGTGGTATCTGCGACCTTGACGGTGAGATACTGATTGCCGAACGGGTCTTTTCTCACATCTTTCGCGGCAGTCGCGCGGAAGGACTTCAGGAGATCCTCTCTGAATGCACTCCACGCTGCGGCGTCCGATGTTTTGCCCAGCCAGCGAGAGGCATCAACGGCCGCCTCCGCTCCGATCAATGCCCAATAGACACTGCTGTAATCGGAAGAAACCCCCGGAACCCCTCCGTCAATGAAGCCGGGGGGCATGAGTCCGTATGAAAGAGAGCCCGGATCAGTCATCGTGCTCTTGCGAGCCGCCTGAATGTAGTTCATTCCGGCAGCCATCCGGTGCCAGTTTCGACGAAGCCATTCCCGGTCGTTTGTCAGGCGCGCGTAACGATTCAGGAGCCAGATGAGGTGCGGAGTCTCTCTCTGCATTTCCACCGGCCACATCACCTTTATTCTCCCGGTCGAGTCCTGGTACTGGAACAACCCTTCGACAGCTTTTCGCGCCCCGGCGGTATCCCCTTCCATCAACGCCACATCGATATCATAGACGGCATCATGTATCCAGACTCCTCTGTACACCGTTGAGCCCGGCTGGAACTGCGGCACGCCATCGACCACATCCCTGAGTTGGTACAGCGTGCGCATTCCCGCATCGAGAAGAAACTGAAGATTCTTGTCGGGAACGGCAACGCGTCCAATGGGATATCTCTCCTTCGACCACCAATCGATGACACGTGATCGTTCTTTCTTCAGGTCGGGAATCTGTGTAATCCCCTTGGGAAGCCTGTAACCGCTGATGGAGATGAGATCGACCGTTCTCGTCCCTCGGGGGAGCTCCAACTCCCATCCGTCAGGAGTCTCCATTGCACGAACGGGCCTTGGCCGCGAAGCAATGAAAGGCCTGCCATCGAACATGAGCACGCCTGTTTTTTCGTCGAAAGAGCATTTTCGTCGTGTCCGGACTTCGATAACGGGCGTTGATTGGTTTCCCGTGACCTGCGATCGAAGAGCATCAATGCGCGTCGGAAACCGCTGAATCTCGGGCTCCTTGCCGCAATCAAGGTACACTTCGGCCCCTTTCGAGGCCTTACCCGAAATAATCTCTTCGGCGGAGACTCCCGCTCCGGAGGGAAAAACCCATAGCGCATTCAGAATGATATTCGGGTCCCTGTTGGCTGCGTAGGGTCTCAACTCAACGTGCAGGCGACCGTCGCCATTTTGATCCCCGCCGTCAACAAGAACAACCTGCGGCTGGTTCTGTGATGCATCCGTCAACAGGTCGATCGTTCGAGGCGCGGAACCCTCAACCCTGATTTCCGCCATTCGCATGTCGGGAATGGTTCTATAACTCTCACAGAATCCTAGAGCTACCTTCTTCCGGCTTCCGCGATCAACGTCAATGTCGTATATGATGGGCCTGTTCGTTCCCCAGGCAACATTACGGAAGGCCGGATCAACCTCGCCGGAGGGACGCGCCCATGCAAGAGCTCCGTTGAGACCCCGGTAGCGTTTGACCGGCGGAAGTCCCTGCGGCTCTGATGATGTGTGTTCCGGTCGCGGGACGATGGCAAACGATTCAAGTTCTAACGCGGCATTTCCACCGGAAAGCTTCGTAAGAACGAGCGGCGTATGTGCATTGTGAAGCTTCTGAGAACTTGTGGCAAGTTTGACTCCCTTGAGGCCGATTCCAACGATCGTATTTGGCCGAACATACGGGCCGGGCCCAAAGTCATAGAGCAGAGCCCCACGATCATTGACCATCGTCTTCTGCCAGTCATCGACAAAGCCAACGGGAGTGAATGAGTACTCGGGGGCGTACCGAAAGTCGATTGTCCGATGCTGCCCCATAGCGATCGTTGCTGTCGCAAATGCAGCAAGGATGATGGAAGTTGATCTCATGTCCGATTATTGTTTATGCATTCTCCACATGAAATTCGGATCGATTGCAGGTTCATCTTCGCTATGTTGCTCCATCAATCCGATCTTCTTCTTCAATAAATCACCAAAATTCGATCCGTAGATATGAAGTGTTTCCCCGTTCCTGGAAATCGGGAGCCAGTCTGTCTTTCCCGTCTCCCAGAGCTTCAATAATTCCTTCGTATTCGCTAATTCCCTCTCCACAACATCCTGAGTCATGATTCTATATCCCGATTTCTTTTCCCGCGTTCGCGCTTCGATGTAACCATGCACCCCCTCGATCCATGCGACCATGTTTCTCATGGTGCCGTAGAAACACTTCGCTCCCCGCAATCGCATTTCGAGGTCATCAAATACCCTATTCCCACCGTCCTCAATCGCCTTCCCCGCAACAACAATTCCCTTCTCCAGAAAGGGGAGAACTTTCTTGTCTACGACATTCTTGCGATTTCCCGCCTCTTTTGCAGAAAGGAAGTTCCACATCATATCATTGTTGAAATCGATCCGTGTTGGATTGTTGAATGTCGCAAGGAGGTATTTCTCGTAGTATTCCCGGTCCGTTTCCGGAATAGCATTGATGTTCGGAACGAACGGGCGCACAAAGAGGCGAAACCATGGGAATGCGAATGTGCTGTAGGGAATGTCATTCGGATATGATCTGACCGCAGCATCCGAGTAATTCCACGCTTTGATAAGGTCTGGCCCTTGTTCCGGGCCGGCCCATCGTTCTGCGGCCAACCGGAGGATCCGGTCGAGAGGCAATCTCGGATTCTCCTGAATTGCCCTGAGAACTTCTCCGTTCACATCGAAAGGCGCAAGGGATTCGGGGGCCGGATTGGTCAGCACCCAGCGTTCATTCCTCTTCATGAGGGCTGCAAGCCGGTCGTACACCAGTCCGGGGAACGGAAGGCCAATCACGTTCGTGTTCGAAACATCGATCTTGCGGTGAATTGATGCCCCCACCCCGGCCAGAAGCCTTTCTTCATTCTTATATTGAGGTCCCTCAAAGTAGCCAAAGGCCCCGGCATCGATCCCCTTCCCCAACCCGCGAATGATGCGGGGACGCTCCTTGTAGAAGGGGCCGAGATCGCATACGAGGCGGAATTTCTTGTTGGCTGCCTGCACCTCATCGCGCAACAAGTAGAAATACGTCAGGACATTCTCCGCTGCTTTTCGCTCGATTTCTTCGTCGCTCTTCCATTCCCTGATCAGGTACGGCCCGCCGTTGCGGCCGGCATAAAGAGACGAGGTGAATTCGAAGCCGGCTCCGCTGTCATTCGTCCACACATGGATGAATCCGATCTGCGGTACCTCTGCGAGGAGAGCCCGGACGAGATGGCGATAATGGTCCTGGACAGCGGGGTGAGCCATGGCGAGGGTGTAACGGGGAAGAAAGCTTTCACGGGGGTGGTCCACCCTGGCCCCTCTCAAATAGGGGTATTCCCGCCAGAAGGATTCCGGCATTGAACGGGGCGAATTGATGTGGAGGCCGGGGACAAGTCCGTGTTCGAGTGCGAGCGAAGCCGTGCGTTTCAGAGAGGCGAGATTGGCGCGAAGGTAGTCTGCCGGATAGTAACCTTTGGAGAGCGGGGATTCCACGAATTGGTCCAGATCGGGGCTGTAGTCATAGAACCAGGAATAGACGTCGCCCGGGGGACCTGATTCGAGCGCCCGATCGGCGAGCCTATTCACTGTGACGTGGGTAAATCCCAGGCGCGCGAGCTGATTCACGTAGGATTCCGGATCGAAACCGCGTGCCATCCGCTGACTGCCGACCAGGAAATCGCTCAGGTTCCGGAGCCAGAAAAAGGCAGGCCCCGCCCCCTTCGTGCGCCCTCGTTGTTCCCGCTTCCTCATCATATGTTCAGGAAACGCCCAATTCCTTCCGTACGATTCGGGTTCCCGCGACCATGGCCTTCAATTTTCCGAAAGCCCGGGCACGCGGCATGAATTTCATTCCGCAGTCCGGCACGACATACATTCGGTTCGCGGGAATATGCTTCAACGCCTGGCGTATCCTCGCCGCCACAATCTCTGCAGTCTCAATCTTTTCATCCTTCACATCGATCACCCCTACAGCAACCTCCTTGTCGGTCTTGTACTGATCGAACAATTCGAGGCCGACGCCGTCCGACACTGCAAACTCAAGACAGAGCTGGTCTGCCTCTACCTCAAGGAGCGCCGGGAATAACTCGGCATATTGACCCTTGAAGAGCTTCTTCAGCTTGTAGTTGCCGTAGCACACATGGACGGCGATCTTGGCGTTAATTCCTTTGACCATGCGGTTGAACGATTCCACCAGCCACGGCATATCCTGAGGATAGCCAACCCATACAGGCTCGTCAATCTGAATAAAGTCGCATCCTGCGGCCGCAAGTCCTTTCAACTCCACATTCAGGATATCGGCCAGGTCAAAAATGAGATCCTTATCGGTCTTGTAGAACTCATTCGTTGCACGTTTTGCCAGCATTTGGGGGCCGGTGACGCAGACCTTTGCCCTGGCGACGGCGTGGTCCTTCAAAAACGTAAAGTGCGCATCCATTCCGAGGCTCTGCTTCCACCCGACCTTTTCAACAATCACCGGATCGGGCATTTGGATGCTCGGATCGAGATTGCCGATCTGGTGCATTTTCGCATGCTCGAAATCGAAACCATGAATGCGTTTGGAAAAGAAGTAGACCATAGTCTCGCGCCGGATCTCGCCGTCGGTAATGACATCGACGCCCGCCATTTCCTGGTCTTTGATCGCCGATTTCACTGCGTTGTCATGGGCTTCTTCTACTTCGGCGGGGCTTAACGTTCCCTTGGCTCCCAGCTCACGCACAAGATCAAGCCATCGGGGAAAAGAGTAGCTTCCGATGACCGAGGTCGGAAGAAGCGGAAGTTCAGGGAATTTTCGCGGAGTCAAAGACGGATCCTTTCACAGGGGTGAGATCTTTCGACGGAGACCGCATCACACAGGAGCGGCTGTCGCTTCATGCAGCCTGCAGATGAAATTGGGGTAACCGCGTCAGATAGTTTCCATGACATCAAGGGCGGTTACCCCAATTTCGCGTTACAATTGCACGCCGTGCTTGCGCACGGTGTTTACTTCATCGAGAACGACAGCGACACCCGATGTGCCGCATCGAGAAGTTCCATCTGGGTGAAGGAGTAATCGATCCGCAGATGGTAGTCGGCCAGTGTGGTCATGAATCCCGCACCTGCCGAGAGTCCCTCGATTGAGGTCTTTATGGCGCTTCGGAAGCTCGATCCGCCGTCATCAACGCCGGAATAGTTCAGCTTGTATCCGCCCCGGACCGAGATCATGTTCATGAAGGTGTACTCGGCTCCAGAATAGAAATACTGGAGGCCGTCCTGAGGCTTGACCGCGTCGACCGAAACTGTCAGGAGGCTGTTCTCATCCTTCAACGGCGAGATGGATGTCCCGATGCTGAAGGTAAGGGGAATCGCTGCCGCATAATCATAGAACTTGATATCCCCTCCGAGGTTGTTGATTCGGGCGCCGATCTTCCAGTCCATAACGCCGATGGAATAGACCGAGCCGAAATCGAATGCGACGGAGCTTGCCGAGCGGCTGTCAATCGATTCATTGATGAGTTTCACCGTGGCACCGAGGGACAGCTGTTCCGTCACTTGTCGTGCATAGGAAAGCTGAACAAGCAGATCCATATAATCATAGGTGCTGCTTGTCTGATCGTCGATTTGCAAAGCCTGGAGGCTCGGGTTGCCGGGATAGACGTCGCGGTCTGCCGGGATGTCCGACACACCGAACGTCATGACGCCGAGTCCGACGGTTCCGATACCCTCCAGATTGTAGGTAACGGCCAGGGCATTCTGAGTGAGGTCCGCGATCCACATATTGTAATTCACGGAAGCCTGGAGCGTGTAGGACTTCAACCCAATGCCGGCGGGATTCCAAAACATATTTGCAGCATCACCTTCGAGCGATGTTGTAGCAGATCCGAGCCCCACTTGCCGGGCTCCGACTCCTACCTTCAGGAAGGCAGCGCTGTTGATACCCGTCTTCCGATTCTGCCCCAACAGAAACTGCGGCACAGAAACGAGGAGAGCGAGAATGAAATATACACAGAGTCGTTTCATGGACATATCCTCGGAAAAGTGATTTTTATCGCAATATCGCGAAATGACCCATTTTCTGGCTGCCTGAAGGTGATTCCACGACATAAATATAAAGCCCGCTTGCCACCTCGATACCGTCCTTGGAGAACATATCCCAGAATATGCTACCGTTGTTGGGATTCGACGATTGGAACTTGATCTGG
>Ga0209619_10001260_pt1 | contig 18411 bp, 13 predicted proteins | sample Rifsed16ft3_FD_184011 | JGI IMG/M metagenome (GOLD analysis project Ga0209619, IMG submission 184011) | Soil microbial communities from Rifle, Colorado, USA - sediment 16ft 3 (version 2) | ecosystem: Environmental > Terrestrial > Deep subsurface > Rock core/Sediment | place: Rifle, Colorado... | reverse complement strand
TTCCATCACCTCTTTACCGTATTCCCGCTCGGCCAGATACCCGTTGTGGGTCCTTCGGTCCGATTTCCGGCGTCATGGAGCGGGGGTGCCAAACTCAGCCTAGTCAGACGCCCCGCCGGACGATTTCCGGCGTCATGGAGCGCCGTGCCAAACTCAGCCTAGTCAGACGCTCCGCCGGACGATTCCAGGCGTCATTGAGCGGGAGTGCCAAACTCAGCCTAGTCAGACGCCGGTCCGGACCGCCGTCTGACTGATCTCAGATTGGCAACCACGTTGAATGACGGCCAACGGTTGGGCCGGCGCCGCTTTCTTTCACGACTCGATCCCTGGCAGAAAGCGTCCCGCGAAGCCCGCGACGTTCACCCCCACACGGCCGGGCATGATCTCCATGGCGATGGCGACCATGCGTTCCCGATAAGCGAGTCTCACCGACTCAGGATCTCGCTCCGCCATGGCTCGGGGTAAGGCGGTGGCAAGTGTGCGCGCTCCGTCCGTGGTCCCGTCGCCAGCGATGAAATGATCGATGACCACGCCGTCCGCGACCGCCGCGATCCGCTCGAAGAAGCGAGGGGGGTCACCAATCGGCAAGAGCGGAGACACGGTGATGAACACCCGCAGCCCTTGGTCGTGCAGGGCGGCGGCCGCCTCGAATCGCCGCTCCACCGAGCTGGCCGGTGGGGGCAATCCGGGCAAATCGTTCCGATCGCTTTCGATGGAGATATGGAAACGGAGGTCGCACCGCTTGGCCAGCTCGCGGTAGAGGTCGGAGTAGGTGGTCACCAAGTGGGTATGCGTCTGGACAACCAACGCGTCGGGAGGCATGTCGTGCATCGCCTCGAAGAGGCTCCGGGTGATGCGGAAGGTCCTTTCTTGCGGGAGAAACGGGTCCGTCGAGCTCGAAAGAAAGACGCTGAAGCCGCCTCGAGAACGCCGCGCCCACTTCTGCTCGGCCGCGTGCTGGCGCCGATACACCTCCGCCGCATTGCTCCTTACCTCCAGAAAACTTCCCCACTCTGCCCCCCGCGTCAGCCAGCGGTTGTGCTGCACGTAGCAGCCCATGCCGCACAAAGCATTCCCGAACGTGCACCCCCGGTAGGGTTGCAGGGAATGCGAAGTGACGTTTCTGAGGTACCCGGAGGTGCGGGTCAAGATGCTGCGCACGCGGGTCTCGGTGACGCTCACCCTCATGTGGCAAACCCGGGCAATGGGGTTACTCCGCGGACTCTGTCACCTCCGGCGCTTCCGGCGCTTCCGATGGTTCCCCACGCTCCTCGGCTCGGGCGGCATCCTGGTAGATAGAGAGCTCCCCGCCGTAGAACGCGAGACGAAGCATGAGCTTGGCGATCAGATAGGCCTGACCGACCAGAAAGGCCACGACCACGCCGGTCACCGTCGATTGCGCGGCCCCGGGAGCGACGTACCCATAAAGCGCCAGGAGCACGACTCCCAGGCTTCCGAGTCCGAAGTAGAGACCGAGCGTCCTGGCGGGATGGGAGAGCACGAACCGCAGGCCGCGCAGCGCCGCCAGAAGCATGCTCCGGCGATCCTCCACGAAAGTGGCGATCTTGGCGTAATCGAAAACCACGTTGACCAGGCTGAGAAGAAGTGCGACGAATGCGGTTCCCATCAGCACGACCGCCAACACGGTTCTCTCGACCGTGACGTCGCGAGTCCAGTCATCGATTCTTCCGAACAACCAACCGGCGAACCGGTACACCAGGAAGTAGAGGACCCCGGAGAAGACTGCCAGACGCAGGAATCGAAAGAAGAATCGCCCGCCCACCGTAAAGAAGCGGCTGAGACGAAAGAATCCCCCCGAGTCGGTGAAGCGATCGAGGATGCCGCCCACGAAGAGCACCCAGAGCAAAGCGTAGACCGCTCCCAGAGCGACGACGCCTGGGAATTGCCGGAACAAGCCACCGAAGAGCCAGTCCTCGATGTTGCTATAGAACGCCCCCACCCCCACCACGGTCGGGGTGAAAGTCGCCTCCAGACCATCGGCCCCTTCTCGGAACTCCCCGTACCAGTCCATGTCGAAACCGGCTGCCATGTCTTGGTGCACCAGGCTCGCGCCGATGGAGGACCGGAGCGACTCCGAAATGACGCCCGCCGCCGGGAGGGCCACCACCAGATTGACCAGCCACAGCCAAACGACCAGACCGGGAGACGCAACCGCGCGCCACAAACCAACGAAGATTCCTTTCACTACCGACATATCTCCCCCGGCTAGACGAAAAACGCGAAGGTGGCGAGCAAATCCTGCAACCAGATCATCCACTTCGAGCCCCATTTGCGCGCCGGGAAGGTGGATGCGGGCGAAAGCCTCCGCGAGTTGTTGGTGTAGTAGAGATCCAGAACCAACTTCCTTTCCGGATCCACCACCGCATACTCGAGCTTCGAGGGCCGCTCCTCGATGTAGAGCTCCCAGCGCGAAGCCCCGTCCCATTGCTTGCGAACCTCGGTGCCGTCCTGGAAGACCATCTGCACCTCGACCGGAAAAACGGCTCCGCCGTTGCGGCGAACCACGACCTCCGTCCGGTACATCTCAGGCTCTTCCTCACCCTCCGAATAGACCAGCTCCCCCTCCGAACCTTCCACCCAACCGTCCACCTCGATGCGTTCGCTCGACACCGAGGCCACCGCGTAGTCGAACGCGTCCGAGCCCCGATACACTTCGTCGAAGAACCAGGTCAGGTCCCTCCCGCTCACTTCGTTGGCGACGTGGAAAAAATCTTGAGGCCGCGGATGGCGGAAGGTCCAACGGTCGAAGAACGTGGACATGATCTCTTGCAGCACATCCCAGCCCAGATAGCGCTCGAGCGTGAGAAGCCAGAGCGCCGTCTTGCTGTAAGTGATGGCGTTCGCGGAAGCCGGAAAGTATTCATAGGTCGGCGTGGATTGAGAGTCCGATGTCGCGGAGCTGCGGTAGGTGTCCAGCCCGCTCGCCCCGAGGCGGGTCCGCTTGATGTCCCGGAAAACGACGGGAAAAAAGCCACTTCCACTCATCCCCGGAGGGCTCAGGTAACGGCGCACCAGAATCGAGTCGCCATGAGTCACGTCCATCACCCGGGCCTCGGAGAACTCGTTCAGCCCCTCGTCCAGCCAGGCATGTTCGAACTCGTTGTCGCCCACCAGGGCGTACCAAAACTGATGCCCCGCCTCATGCACCGTCACCCCCTCGGGCGAGCCGCCTCCGAACGGATTGAAGAGTCGGGTACCGGCGGTGAAGAGAGTCGGGTACTCCATCCCGCCGGCTCCGCTTCCATAGGCGGGATCGACGATGGTGAGGTGATCATAAGGGTAGGGCCCGTACCAATTGCCGTAATGACGGAGTGCGGCTCGGGTGGCGTCGAAATGCCGCTCCGCCTGCTCGAGGTGCTCAGGCTGGAGGAGCAATCGCATGTTGACCGAAGGGAGCCCGGGCTCGGCGAAGCGAGCTTCTCGTACCAGGTAGTCCGGGCTGGTCGTCCAGGCGAACTCGTGGACGTCTTCCTGGCGATAGCGATGCGTCGCCGTTTCGTCGGGATGGACCTCGAGGTCCACTTCCTTGCCGGTTGCGCCGAGGACGTAAGACTCGGGGACGGTGATGCTGACGTCGTAGGTGCCGTAGTCCGAATAGAACTCGGTGGCGGCATGGAACTGATGGTTGTTCCATCCTTCTTCCTCGAAGACGCCGAGCTTGGGAAACCAGTGGGCGAAGAAGAAGAAGTCTCCTCGAAAACCGGTGCGGGCGAAGGTGCGCGGTATCTTCGATCGCCAGGAGACCTCGACCTGAATGGTCTCGCCCGGACCGACCGGAGTGGGCAGAGGCACCACCAGAGCGGTGCGGTCCTCGGGGTTCCCGTCATCGGGCGCCGCGAAACGCATGGCGGCGGTGAGATCGCCCCCCAGATAGCCCATTCCGGGCAGCAGCCTCACCGAGCTCACTTCGATGTAGCCCCAGTCGGCTTCTTCGACGTCGCGACCGGAAAAGCGGCGGCGGATCCGATTCTCCAACATCCAGGTGCTCCGATTGTTGCGCCAGGCGTTCCAGTAGAGATGAAACCAGAGCTCGTCGGTCGGCTGCTCCTGGATGTTGCTCCAGGTGACGGTTTGGCGCCCTTCCAGAGTCTTGCTCTCCGGATCGAGCTCCACTTCGATCCGGTAGTTGGTGGTGCGGGCGAGGGGGCGGGCTTCGATTGCCTCCTCCTGGGGCTGGGCCTCGATTGCTTCCTCCTGTGCCAGAACGGGCGTCAGGGAGCACCAGCCCAGAAGCCCCATCCAGATCGTGCAGTGGAGCGGCCAATCGAAACGCACCATGGTGACCTCCTGCAGGCGATGCGATGAAAAAGATCGGTTCACGAACGGCGAGCGGCGTGATTATATGCGTCGTCGCCGCGGCGGTTCAAACCGCTGGCGGGATGCGTGGTTCCGGTTATACTCTCCCTGCGCTTCGCGCCCAAGGAGGTCGATCATGAAGATAGCCGTCACCGGGGCCACTGGCCTGATCGGAGCCGCGCTCTGTGAAAGACTCCGCCAGGAAGGAAACGACGTCCTGGTCATCACCCGACGAGAGAATTCATCTTCCCCATTCCCCGTCGTCCACTGGAATCCCGAGCGTGGCGAGCTCGACACACGCTCCCTCGAGGGGGTGGACGCAGTCGTGCACTTAGCCGGAGAGACGATAGCCGAGCGATGGACCCGCGAGAAGAAGGAGCGCATCCGGACCAGCCGCGTCGCCGGCACGCGATTCCTGGTCGATGGCCTGAAGCGCCTTTCCAAACGACCGTCGGTGCTGATCGGCTCGTCGGCCGTCGGTTTCTATGGAAACCGCGGCGACGAAGAGTTGGACGAAGGCTCCCCACCGGGGACCGGCTTCTTGCCCGAGATCTGCCAGGCCTGGGAGGCGGAGGTCGCCCGCGCCTCGGAGCTGGGGATGCGGGCGGTTCGCTTGCGAACCGGTATCGTCCTGTCGACCAAGGGTGGAGCGCTGGCCAAGATGCTTCTGCCCTTCAAGCTGGGGCTCGGCGGGCCGGTGGGAAGCGGCAGCCAGTGGATGTCATGGATTCATATCGACGACGTCGTCGGCGGATACCACTTCGCGCTCCACCACTCCGATCTTTCCGGCGCCGCCAACCTGACCGCCCCCCAGCCGGTGAGGAACGCCGACTTCACCCGGGCTCTCGGTCGGGCGCTCGGAAGGCCCGCCTTTCTCCCGGCGCCAGGCTTCGCGCTCAAGTTGATCTTCGGAGAGATGGCCCAGGATCTCCTGCTGGACGGCCAGAAGGTACTACCTCGCCGCTTGGAGAGCGCCGGGTACAAATTCCAGCACACCGGAGTCGATGATGCGCTGGCCGACGCCGTCTCCTCCCGAAAATAGAGCCTTGGTATAATGAGGCATATGGAATTCGACTCCCCTCACCAGGATCGAACCGAAACTCCCCCCATCCCCACCCACGCCTCTCATCGCGGCGCGCGCTTGGTGCGGTGGTTGGTCCTGCTCATCCTGTTCGTTCTTTCGGTGGCCGGCGGATCCTTGACCGGACTCCTCATCGCCTTTCAGAGCGATCTCCCCGAAATCGAGGAGCTCGAGGACTACAAACCGAGCATCATCTCTGAGATCTATTCCGACGAAGGCAAGGTCATCGCCGAGTTCGCGGTGGAACGGCGGGTGGTGATTCCTTTCCGCGAGATCCCCCCGTATCTCAAGGACGCCCTGGTAGCTACCGAGGATAAACATTTCTTCCGCCATCCGGGAATCGATCCCAGCGGGATCGGGCGTGCCGCGATTCTGAACTTGATGGAGGGGCGACGCGGACAAGGCGGGAGCACCATCACCCAGCAATTGTCCAAGCTCTTGTTCTTGACGCCAGAGCGGACTTACGAGCGCAAGATCAAAGAAGCCATTCTCGCCTTCCAGATCGAGAAGAACTATACAAAGGAAGAGATTCTCACTCTCTATTGCAATCAGGTTCTTCTCGGACACGGCGTCTACGGAGTCGAGGCCGGGGCGCAGTTCTACTTCGGCAAGTCGGCGCGCGAACTCTCGCTGGAGGAGGCCGCCCTGATCGCGGGACTTCCCGGGCGGCCGGCCGATTTCAGCCCCTTCGCCAACCCGGAGCGCGGCTTGAGTCGCCGGAACCACGTGCTCGATCGCATGTACGAGGAACACTTCATTCTTAAGGAGGTCCGCGACGAGCTCAAGAAACGGCCGATTCAACTTCGTCGCCGCACACGCAGCGATGAATTGGCGCCCTACTTCGTCGAGGAGGTGCGGCAGTACCTCGAGCAAAAGTATGGTAGCCAAAGGATCTACCGGGGAGGGCTGCGGGTCTACACCACATTGAACGAGAGCATGCAGACGGTGGCGGAGAAGGTCATGGACGAGGGGCTCCGGGATCTCGACAAGCGACAAGGATTCCGCCCGGTGGCTTTCAATGTCCATGAAGATACCGAAGGTGCCATCCAGGACTTCGTGGCCGAGGACTGGGGAGACCCTTTGACGGTGGGTCAGATCGTGAGCGGCGTGGTCACCGCCGTCGACGACCGGCGGGCGACGGTGCGCATCGACCGCTTCAGCGCGACGCTCGACCGAGAGTCCATCTTGTGGACCCAAGCACCTCGGCCGAGCGCCATCCTGAAGGTGGGCGATGTCACCGAGTTCAAGATCGTCTCCATAGACCCTCCCACCGAGACGCTGAAGGTGACCTTGGAGCAAGAGCCGCTGGTCGAGGGCTCGTTCCTCGCTCTCGAGAACCGGACCGGCCAGGTGAAAGCCATGGTCGGTGGCTTCGATTTCGAGCGCTCCAAGTTCAATCGCGCGGTTCAGGCACGGCGTCAACCGGGCTCGGCCTTCAAGCCCTTCGCTTACGCGGCCGCCATCGACGCCGGCTTCACCGCTACCTCACTCATTCTCGACGCGCCGGTTCAATACCAGGATCCCGCCACCCAGGAGATCTACGAGCCGTCGAACTACGACGGTACCTATGAGGGCTGGGTAACGCTGCGCCGGGCCCTGGAGGCCTCCCGGAATGTCCCCGCCGTGCGCCTGACCGAGCAGATCGGTCCCGAGAAGGCAGCGGAGATGGGCCGCCGATTGGGCCTGGAGGGACCGCTGCCGCCCTACCTGAGCCTACCCCTGGGCTCCGCGGAGGCCAGCCTTCTGGAAATGGTTTCCGCCTATTCCGCCTTCCCGAATCAGGGAATAAGGATGCGGCCCTACTTCGTCACCAAGGTCACCGACAGAGACGGGAACCTGCTGGAAGAGACTCACCCCAAGGCGGCGAGCGCCATCCGCGCCGACACCGCCTACATCATCACGAGTCTGCTGCAGGGTGTCGTGCAACGAGGCACCGCGGCAACCGCCGCCCGGCTGGCAAGACCCCTGGCCGGAAAGACCGGCACGACCAACGACTATACCGACGCCTGGTTCATCGGGTTCGATCCCGGTTTGGCGGCCGGGGTCTGGATGGGGTACGACCAGAAAAAGCCGCTGGGAGACAGGGAGGTTGGGGCGCGCGCCGCGCTACCGCCCTGGATCCAGTTTATGGAAGCGGTGCGAACGGATCAACCGATCGAGGATTTCGTTGTACCCTCCAACATCGTCTTCGTGGCGGTGGACCGCCACACGGGATATCCAAGCCACGACTCGGGTCCGGATGTGATTCTGGAGGCTTTTATCTCGGGAACGGAACCCGCTGGGTACCCGTGAGGCCGCGACCGCTGGCGTCAATACACCGCGTTGCCGCTCCCTAAGTGGCCAGACGCCGGCCGCTGGCGTCGTTACACGGTGTTGCCTTTTCTACGCCTAGCCAGACGCGGGTTACCCCCCGTGTCCGCAGGCGTCATTAAAGCTCGTTGCCTCAAACCCTACGTAGTCAGACGCCGACGCCGACGCCGGCCAGACGCCAAATCTTAGCGTATATCGCTAAACTGCAGTCAGCATATACCCAAGAATAAAGCGTTTAACAACTGCAAGCAACCAACCTTGACAGTTTCACACTAAATTTGTATAGTGCTAACTGAGGGGTTTCGAGTAGAATCCCTGAGATCCAAGGAGAATCCATGCAGACACCAGAGCCGAAAACCGGACACCCGGTGGGAGTTCACAAAGCGGTTCCCATTCTGCCGCTGCGTGACACCGCCATCTTTCCCCACGCCATCCTCCCCCTTGCGGTGGGAAGGGAAAGTACAGTCCGCCTCTTGCGCGAGAACGCGGAGAGCGCTGAGTTCATCGGTGTGGTGACTCAGCGAGATGCCACGGTCGAGATGCCGGGCGCCGTCGATCTTTACGATGTAGGCACCGGCGTGAAAATCCATAAGTCGGTGCGCATGCCGGATGGCTCGGTTCGGCTGGTTGTTCAGGGTTTATTCCGTTTCCGTGTGCTGTCGGTGACTCAAGCGGTTCCCTATCTCCGCGCCGACATCGAGGTGCTTTCCGATGTGGTCAACGCGGATGAAGAGCTGGAGATCGACGCTCTGACACGAAACCTTCACTCGGTCTTCTCCAAAGTCGTGGAGCTGTCGCCCAACCTGTCCGATGAGGTCGGCTCTCTGGCAGCCGCCACGCAAGGTGGGAGCCGCCTGGCGGACTTCGTGGCCCAAAACCTTCCCAACCTGGACACTGCCGCGCGCCAGGCGGTCCTCGAGACGGTGGACGTCAAGAAGAGATTGACTCTGGTACACGAGGCCTTGCTTCGTGAGCAAGAGGTTCTCGAGCTGGGAAACAAGATCGAGTCCCAGGTCAAGGACGAAGTTGGCAAGACCCAGCGGGAGTACTACCTGCGCGAGCAGATGAAGGCGATTCAGAAAGAGCTGGGCGAGAACGACGAAAACACCAAGGAGATCGAGGAGCTCCGCCAGAAGATCGAAGACGCCGGCATGCCGGAGGACGCCAAGAAAGAAGCCCTGCGTGAGGTGAATCGACTCAGCAAAATCCCGCCCGCCTCCGCGGAGTATACGGTGGGTAGAACCTATTTGGACTGGATCGTTCGCGCTCCCTGGTCCAAGCGCACCGAAGACGTCTACGACATTCCCCGGGCCAAAGAGATCCTGGAAGCGGATCACTATGATCTGGAAAAGGTCAAGGATCGGATCCTGGAGTTCCTGGCGGTCCTCAAAATGAAACCAGATATCAAGGGCCCGATTCTGTGCTTCATGGGCCCTCCCGGCGTCGGTAAGACGAGTCTCGGCAAATCCATCGCCAAGGCTCTCGGCCGGAAGTTCGTCCGCATCAGCCTGGGCGGCATCCGCGACGAAGCGGAGATACGAGGTCACCGGCGCACCTACATCGGTGCATTACCCGGTCAGATCATTCAGAGCCTGTGCCGCGCCGAGTCCAGGAATCCCGTTTTCATGCTCGACGAGATAGACAAGTTGGGCATGGATTTCCGTGGCGATCCCAGCTCAGCGCTTCTCGAGGTGCTGGATCCCGAGCAGAATCACTCGTTCCGAGATCACTACCTCGATCTGGCGTTCGATCTATCGGAAGTGCTCTTCATCGCCACCGCCAACATCATGGACCCGGTACCTCCGGCGTTGAGGGACCGTCTGGAAGTCATCCATCTGGCTGGCTATACCGAAGAAGAGAAAATCCAGATCGCGGAAAGGCATCTGATCCCTCGCCAGCTCGAGAACCACGGGCTCAAGCCGGAAGTAGCGCCGCGATTCAAGCGGGAGGCTTTGTCCGAAATCATCCGGCACTACACGAAAGAGGCGGGGCTTCGGAACGTCGAACGCGCCATCGCCACCATCTGCCGCAAGGCGGTCAGGAAGTGGGCCGAGGGGGCGACCGAGCCGGTGGAGGTCACCGCGGAGGCACTTCAAGAGTACCTGGGTGCGCCGACCTTTCTCTCTCGCGAGATCTCGGAGCGCGTGAAGGTTCCGGGAGTCGCCATCGGCATGGCCTGGACACCGGCCGGCGGCGACATTCTCTTCGTCGAGGCTTCCAAGGTCAAAGGCGGCAAGAACCTGACGTTGACCGGACAGCTGGGCGACGTGATGAAGGAGTCCGCCCGTGCCGCGCTCACCTGGGTGAGAGCTCACGGCCCGCAGCTCGGCCTGGAAGATGATTTCTACCGTCGCCTCGATCTCCATCTCCACGTTCCCGAGGGCTCCATTCCAAAGGATGGTCCATCGGCGGGCGTGACCATGGTGACCGCTCTGGTATCGGTACTGACGGGGATTCCAGCTCGCCATGATGTCGCCATGACCGGAGAGATCACGCTGACCGGCCACGTCCTCCCCATAGGCGGAGTCAAGGAAAAGCTGCTGGCCGCGCATCGCTACGGGATCAAGAAGGTTATCATTCCGAAGCTGAACGAGAAGGTAGTGGAGGAAGACCTTACCCAAGAGATCCGCGAACAGCTCGATATCCAGCTGGTCTCGAGCTTGGACGAGGTGCTGAGGATCGTCTTTCCTTCCCTGACGCCGGGGCTCCTGCCCCCCGGACCGCTGCAGAGTGACGTGGCGTCACGGCGCGTGACTCTGCAGTAACCCGGCCGTGGACTACAAGGACTATTACCGAACCCTCGGCGTATCGAAGACCGCCACCCCCAAGGACATCAAGCAGGCCTACCGGCGCCTGGCGCGGAAACACCATCCCGACGTCAACCCCGGAGACCGCGGCGCCGAAGCTCGCTTCAAGGAGATCAACGAGGCCTACGCCGTTCTCTCGGAGCCCGAAAAGCGGAGAAAATACGATCGCCTGGGGGCGAATTGGCAGCAGTACGAGAGAGCCGCCCAACAGCAGGGGGGGCAGGGCTTTCCACCCGGCTTCCAGGGGTTCCACGTCGAGTTCGAGGGCGAACCCGGCGGGGAGCGGTTCGGCGGTTTCTCTGATTTCTTCAACATGTTCTTCGGGGGCGGATTCGATACCGACTCCATCTTCGGAGGAGCGGGCGGCACCGGTCGAGGGAAGCGGCCGAGAGAAGCCAGCGCACGTCCGGCCGGATTCGGTTTCGATGCGTCACCCGCCAAAGGGCGCGACGTTTCTGCGCATCTGGAGATAACCCTCGAGGAGGCGTTTCGAGGAAGTCAAAAGAGGCTTTCTCTTCAAAGCACTCCCGGTTCATCCCCTCAGCAAATCGACGTCAAGATTCCCGCCGGCGTGCGGGAGGGCTCGCGGGTACGCGTGGCGAGCAAGGGTGAGCCCGGCCCAGGCGGCTCTCCACCGGGAGATCTCTTCCTCGAAGTCAAACTTCTCCCCCACCCTATCTATCGGCGGGACGGTGACGATCTGTACGTGGACCTGCCGGTGACGCTGACGGAGGCGGCGCTGGGCGCCGAGGTCGAAGTACCCACCCTCTCCGGAGGGACTCGTATCAAGGTTCCCGCCGGGTCCCAGAGCGGCCAGCTGTTACGGCTTCGCGGCAAGGGAATGCCGCGCGTCAAGAAAGACGGCCATGGGGATCTACTGGTCCGGTTAAAAGTGGTAACGCCCACCCAACTCTCGGATCGGGAACGCCAGCTCCTCGAGGAGTTGAGGAGCCTCGGTACAGAGAATCCGAGAGCCCGTTTCGGCGCCGGCTGAAATATCAGCTACTCAATCTAGCTGGGATCAGTGAGTCTGCGCTAGCTTTGGCGCGCCTGGATCCGAACGACGACTCAGAAGAAAGGCCTTGATGAACTCGTCCAGATCGCCGTTCATGACGCGATCCACGTCGCCGATCTCCTTCTTGGTGCGGTGGTCTTTCACAATGCGGTAGGGTTGAAACACATAGGAGCGGATCTGACTGCCCCAAGCGATGTCTTTCTTTCCGTCGTGGAGCGCTTCGATCTTCTCCTGTTTCTCACGAAGCATCAGGTCATAGAGTCGAGCCCGCAGCACCTTCATCGCCATATCGCGATTGCGGTGCTGTGATCGCTCGTTCTGGCATTGCACCACGATGCCGGTGGGGAAGTGAGTGATCCGTACCGCGGAATCCGTCACGTTGACGTGCTGCCCTCCCTTTCCACTGGAGCGATAGGTGTCGATGCGAAGATCCTTATCGTTGATCTCCACGGTTACCTCTTCGTCCACCTCCGGAAAAAGGAACACCGAGGCGAAGGACGTGTGCCGCCGTTTGGCTGCATCAAATGGTGAGATGCGCACCAGACGATGAACCCCCACTTCACTGCAAAGCAGCCCATAGGCGTAGGGGCCGCTCACGGTGAAGGTGGCGCTCTTGATCCCCGCTTCGTCTCCTTCCTGGTAATCGAGCATTTCGGTCTTGAACCCTTTTTGTTCCGCCCAACGCAGATACATTCTGAGGAGCATCTCCGCCCAGTCCTGGGACTCGGTTCCGCCCGCCCCCGGATGAATCGTCACGATGGCGTTCTTGGCATCGTTTTCGCCGCCGAGGAGTCTCTGCGTCTCGGCCGCCTCGATCTCTTGCTCCAGCCGATCCAAGTGGGTCTTCAGATCGTCGGCAACCGACTCACCCTCCTTGGCCCATTCGATGAGCGTCCGAACTTCTTCCTCCCGGTCCTTGAGATGCTGGATGAGATCCAGGTCGTTCTGGTGACGGCTTCTTTCTCGGGAAAGACCCTGAGCTTGGGCTGGGTCGGACCAAACGGTGGGGTCGGCTAGCTTCTGCTCGACCTCGGCGAGGGCGCGCTTGAGGGCGGCTTCGTCAAAGATAACCTCGAACGTCCTGCACGCGGCGTTCGATGGCACTGTATCTCTCGATCAGCTCCTCCATCACCAGTGTCTCCTCTTGTCTCGGATGTGAAGCGCAAAAAGAGCGACTCCAAGAACCAATGTTACCACGGCCATCGATCGCGGCAAAAGATACCCATACTCGACGTAGAAGGTCTCGCCCTGCCGGAACCCCACCTTGCCTAAGATTACCTCCGGAACGAACAAGCTTCCCCTTGCCAGTACTCGACCATAGGGATCCACCACCGCAGAGATCCCGGTGTTCGCGGCGCGGACCAGATAGCGCCTGGTCTCCACCGCCCGCAGCACGGCCATATTGAGATGCTGATAGGGGGCGGCGCTCCGTCCAAACCAGGCATCGTTGGTCACGTTGACCAGCAAACTGGCGCCCTCTTTCACGAACCGGCGAGCCAGGTCCGGATAAATAGCTTCATAGCAGATGAATGCTCCGATCTTCTCGCCGTCGACCCTGCCCAGGACCACGTCCTCCCCGGGAGAGAACTCGCCAACGCTCTCAACCAGGGGCTCGGCGAAGCTCAGCAGGGACCGCAAAGGAACGAACTCACCGAAAGGAACCAGATAGATCTTGTGGTAGCGAAGCAAGAGCTCCCCGTCTGGAGATAGAAGCTTGATCCCGTTGAACGCCCGGTAATCAGTGACTCGGTTGCCCGATGGGATCTGGTAGTCGTCGCTGCCGAAGAGCAGGAAGACCTTCTCGTCTTTGACGAAGTCCCGCATGCGATCGGCCAGAGCCGGGCTTCCGTCGAAGTGAAAGGGAGTGGAGGACTCCGGCCAAACCACCAGACGCGCCCCTTGGTCGGCGGCTCGGCTCGAGAGCTCGAGGTGGGTGGCGAATATCTTGGCCGCCCACCCCGCATCCCACTTGTGCTCCTGGAGCACGTTGCCTTGGACGGCGGCAACCGGAAAGGACGGCGGCGGCAGGGGGAGCGACAGCTGGTGGTGTCCGAAGGCCAGGGTGGCCCCCAGCAGGGCGGTCACCGGGATTGCCGCCATCGCCGCCCGATTCCGCTCCGGTCGACAAAACCAGTAGGCGATGAGTGCGTTGACGAGCACCACCAAAAGGGAAACGCCGTGGACGCCGGTGAGAGAGGCAATCTGAACGACCGGCAAGAAGGTCACCTGGCTGTAGCCGAGCAAGCACCAGGGAAATCCCCCGAAAGGGTACTGCCGAAAAAAATCGAGTCCCACCCAGATCAAAGGCGTGACGAACAGTGCCGCTGCCCCGCCTCGAGCACAGGCGGCGGCGGCGAGACCGCCGAAAGCCGCCGCGTAGAGGGATAGGTAAGCGACCAGTGCCAGCAACACCGCCACGCTGGTAGGCCGACCGATGCCGCCCCCGTACTGAACCATGACCTGGCTCACCCAGTACAGGTTGCCTAGATGGAAGACGAGGCCCATCACCGTCCCGGCCAGCATGCCTTGACGCGGCCCGACGCGGGTGATCTGATGGAGAAGGGGGACGAGCGCCACCCAAGCCAACAGAGCGAAGCCGCTCAGCGGAAAACAAAGGACGAGGAGCGCCCCGGACAGTGCTCCAGCGATTACGGAGCTCACGCTATTGCGTAATGTAAGGCTTGAACTTCTCCACGTCTCGCAGAGCAGTTGCCACTTGCTCGGCCTCGCTCCGACTCTCGAACCTTCCCACTCTCACGCGATAGAGCCCCGCGGAACCTCCCGGCTCGAGGTAGGCCCGGTAGCGAGCCTCCTTGAGCCGGTTCACCAGGGACTCCGCAGCCGCCTCGGTCTTGAGTGCCACGACCTGAATGGTAAAGGCTCCCCGCTCCGAACCGATGAGAGCTGGTGCGACCGATCTGGGGACTTCCGCATCGGAGGCAGACGGCGAGCTCGGGGCGGGCTCGATCTCCGCGACTGTCCGAGGGCTCTCCGCGGCGGGCCGGGCGCTCTCCGCGGCGCGCCTGGCGCCGTCCCTCGGTCTGGCGGATCTCGTCACCGAAGCCACCAACTTCTCCGGGTTGCTCACCTGGTCCGCGAGCCGTGACTCCGCCTCGTCCGCCTCCAGCCTCTGCGGAAAATCCAGCTCGCGTCTTACGTCGGCCGGGGCGACTGCGGATTTCAGCGACTGACCGGCGCCCGGCCCGGAGATAATACTGGTTCCGCCGGCCGCCAGCGCGGCATCACGCACGCCGCGCCCCACCATCACCCCGCAAAGAAAGACGACTACGGCGATAGCCACTGCCGCCATGAAGAAAAAGACCAGCTGCTTGTTGTTCAGTTGGATCTCGTAGTAGCCTGCCTCTTCGTACTCGGCCATTTCAAGTGACTCCTTCCGTTACCGCTACCCCTCGACCACATCCGGCTTTTTGGTTCCCATCGTTTTGGGGCCATTTCACTGATGACTGTGACTTTGAATCATTGCCGAGATCTTCTCCTGTTCTTTCTTGCCAAACTGTCGTCCGATCTCCAGCAACAACCCGTAGGTGAGCTCATTGAGTCCATCTACCAGCGCCGACCTCTTCGCGTCGTGAGGCTTGTCGCCCAGATTGGCGAGAAGTTGGTCGAAGTCCACCCGAGACGCAGAGCTGAGATCGATGCCCTCTAACAGAGACGAGAATTGCTCCGACACCTGGGCAACGATGCGGTCTGCGAAGTCTCCTGCCTTCTCCCCTAACTTGTCCTGCAGATAGGATGCCACTGTACCAAAGTTCCGGTTGTAATGCTCCACGATCTCCTCGAGCTCGTACCCCTGCTCCAGAAGCTGCGTCTTGCCGCCCTCCGTACTTTCGGCTCCCCTCTCCAGCACGCCAACCGCGACCAGGCCATAGAGGATGCGAAGCGTCTCGAAATTCGGCAGGAAGCTCAGGGCGAGAATCCGCTCCAGGGTGAGCGTCCCGTTCACCAGTGAAAGTATCTGGGACTCGTCCGGGTCGAGCTGGAGCTTGTAGATGAGGGTGTCGGCGTTCTCGGACAATCGCAGGGCGCGGTCGAGCGAGCCCAGGCTGGCGTAGATCCTGGTGAAGTTCTGGATGCGGCGGATACCCTCCAGGATGACGTCCTCGGTACTCAAGTTCAGGGTCACCGGGCCCTCCGCCGAAAGGTCCTTGATCACGAACTCGTACTCGCCACGCACCCAGTCGAACAGACTGTACACAATCTCCTCGACATGCCCCTGGATCGCCCCCAGGAGCTCATCCGATGAAAGAATTTCCTGCTCCACCAACACCGCGCCGAATCTCTTGCCGGGGCGCACCAACTTGCTGCCCTCCAGAAACTGCCGCACGGTGATTTTCCCTTTCTTGATAAGGTACTCACCGAGCCGATCGTCCGGAATGTTGGAGGTGCCAAAAATGATGCGCCCTTCCTTGAAATAGACGGCCTTCCAGCGACCCATGTCGTGGAAGTTGAGGGTGCCTGTCTCCTTGCTACGGCTGATGGAGGCAAGGAGCTCGTGGAGACTCGACTCGGAGAGCGAACCGCGAATAGTGAGCTCTTCGTCCTGCATTCTGATCACGTCGAATCGAGACCCTATCGACCTACCACCCTCTTATTTTGAAGAGCCACTCGAGCCCCGCATCTTCACGAATTGCTCGATCAGATCGATGGGCAGCGGAAATACGATGGTGGAGTTTTTCTCCGTCGCGATCTCGGTGAGAGTCTGTAGGTAACGTAGCTGTATTGCCATGGGATGCCTGCCCACGATCTCCGCGGCGGCGGCCAGTTTGTCGGACGCCGCGAACTCGCCATCGGCGTGAATGATTTTGGCTCGCTTCTCCCGCTCTGCCTCGGCTTGCTTGGCGATGGCCCGGGTCATCTCGGGGGGAAGGTCCACGTGCTTGACTTCAACCGAAGTAACCTTGATGCCCCACGGATCGGTGTGCTTGTCCAGGATGTCCTGGAGCCGCATGTTCAGCCGCTCCCGCTCCGCCAGAAGATCGTCGAGCTCGACCTGCCCCAGCACGCTCCGCAGAGTCGTTTGGGCGAGCTGCGAAGTCGCGTAGAGGAAGTTCTCGACCTCCACCACCGCCTTGATGGGATGCACCACCCGGAAGAAGATGACGGCGTTCACCTTGACCGAGACATTGTCTCGGGTGATCACGTCCTGAGGCGGCACGTCGAGCGCCACCAGACGCAGGCTCATCTTGACCATCTTATCCATGGGACTGAACACCAAGACCAGCCCCGGCCCCTTGGGGTAAGGCAAGAGCTTACCGAACCGGAAGATGACGCCTCGTTCGTACTCGTTGAGAACCTTGATCCAGTTGAGAAAGAAAATTGCCACGATCACAACCACTACGAAAGTACCCATGGGAAGTCCGAACATCTTTCACTCCCTTCCAGTCAAGCTCTCCGAAACGGGCTCTACCCGGAGGACCAGCCCATCGATCCCGGTCACTCGCACCCGTTCTCCCTTGCCAATCCTCTGCCCCGCAGAAACATTCCAGTACTCGCCGTGAACGAAGACCTTACCGCCCCCGTTGATGTCCGTCGATGCGGTGCCCACTTCCCCGATCATGCCCTGATCTCCGGTGGTGGGCTTTCTCCTCAGGGAGATGATGACCAGACGGGCGATCAACGCCAACATTACCACCAACGCCGAAATCACCGGTAGGATAACCGTCCAGCTCACTCGAAGGGCCGGAGTGGGTATGGACTGCTCCTGGAAAAGAATGAGCGAGCCGAAGATCAGCGCCGCCACGCCGCCCAGCCCCAGAGCACCGAACGTCGGCGTGACGGCCTCTGCAATCACCAGGCCGATGCCCACCAGTAGGAGAAGAAGCCCGGCATAGTTCACGGGGAGAACCTGGAGCGCAAAGAAAGCCAGAATCAGGGAGATGATACCGATGACCCCGGGCAGTACCGCTCCGGGATTGGCCAGCTCGAAGTAAAGACCCATCACTCCCAGCGCCATGAGTATGTAAGCGACATTGGGGTGGGCGATAACCGAGAGAATGCGTTGGGACCAACCCATTTCGTGCTCGATGACCGATTCGCCGGCGGTGTGAAGCAGGATCTCCTCCCCGTCGAAACGGGTCACCGTCGTGCCGTCGAGCAGCTGCAGCAGCTCCGCCTGATCCGCCGCGACATAGTCGATGAGCCCGACCTCCAGGGCCTCCTCCTCGGTCCAGGACGTGCTTTCGGTCACGCCCTTTTCCGCCAGCTCGACCGGCCGGCCTCGCTTGGCAGCGATCGAGCGGATGTAGGCGGCGGCATCGGACTCGACCTTCTTGGACATGGTCTCGTCCATCGGCTCACCACCGCCGGATACGGGATGTGCGGCACCCATGTTGGTGCCGGGCGCCATGGCGGCCACATCCGCCGAGATAGTGATGAGAAAACCAGCCGAGGCGGCACGTGCACCCGAAGGTGCCACGTAGACGACCACCGGTGTCTTGCTGTTGAGAATCTTCTCGATGATCTCCCGCATCGCGGTGTCGAGCCCACCCGGTGTTTGAAGCTGGATGAGGACGAGGCTGGCACCCTCTTCATCGGCTCGGTCGATGCCTTCGGTGATGTACTGAGCGGTCACCCGGTGGATAATGTCGTCGACCGTCAGTTTGTGGATCGGTGCGGAAGCGGCGGGCCCGGCCAGCGCCACCATGGCCACCGCCAGTGTCTTCGGTCTGAGAAAAGAGCTCATCAAGACTAGACTGGAAGTATACATTGAGGTTGTGAGGGTGTCAAGACGCTCGATGCGGTAAGTATATGAAATGCCTACCCTTGCGCTCCTCGGTCGCCGCACGGCGACCCCAGATGGGTGGCACCCCGATGCCAGCCGAGGAAGGCTAGACGTTTGAGCGCTCGGCCAGCCGCGGCGG
>Ga0209619_10001258_pt1 | contig 18418 bp, 18 predicted proteins | sample Rifsed16ft3_FD_184011 | JGI IMG/M metagenome (GOLD analysis project Ga0209619, IMG submission 184011) | Soil microbial communities from Rifle, Colorado, USA - sediment 16ft 3 (version 2) | ecosystem: Environmental > Terrestrial > Deep subsurface > Rock core/Sediment | place: Rifle, Colorado... | reverse complement strand
TCCGCCGCGCTGTGCCTCTGTGGCCAATCCCCATTGCCTTGGATTTCTGCCGTTCTTCTTGATTTGTTTTCTCAGTCCTCGGGCTCGACCTCAGCCGCGAGCATGATTGTCCGGCCCTCGGGGTCGGAGGTGGTGAGCACTCGATGCCCCCAGGGCATGGTCTCAGGAGGCCGCGCGAAGCGGACCCCTTTCGCGAGGAGATGCTCGTAGGCCCGGTCGACGTCCTCGACCATGAAATAGAGCCCGGGCTCCCGCGGCGCCGCCTCGCCACCCCTCAAGTCGGGATGCGGGGGCATGAATCCGAGGCTCGAGCTCGAAGACGTCCGGACGACGAGATAGTCGAGCCCGTCCATGTCCCGGAATTCAGTCGGAAGCTGGAGGATCTCGCCGTAGAATTTCTGGAGCTGCGACGACTTGTACGTGAGGTAGTCGACGTGCTGGCTCGAGATGGCGAGCGGCGGCTTTCTCCCCGAAGAAGCCTTCGACGCGGTTTTCCTGGTCGCCTTCTTCTTCGGGACCCGTTTCTTCGCCATCGAGGGATCAGCGTCTCCGAAGGCTGGTCCAGTGCTCCCCGTGTACCGCTCTCAGCTCTTTCACCAGATCCTCCGCGGCGGCTCCGGGGTCGGCCGCCTGCTCGGCGCTGCCGCCGCTCATGACGCCGAGCACCGAGACGATCGACTCCTCGAGCGCCCGGAGGTTGTATCCTCCCTCGAGGGCGAAGACCGCCCTTCCGCCGCAGACTTCGCGGGCGAGTCGCAGAATCTCCGCGGTGATCGCGGCGTAACCGGCGCTCGAGAGCTCCATTCCTCCGAGGGGATCTTCGCGATGGGCGTCGAATCCCGCGGACACCAGGACCAGCTCGGGCCGGTACTCGAGCCCCACGGGCACGAGGACATCGCGAAAGACCCGGAGGTACTCGCGGTCTCCCATTCCCGCCGCCATGGGGACGTTCAAGGTGTATCCCTCCCCCTCGTCCTTTCCCGTCTCGTGGATGCCCCCGGTCCCCGGATAGTGCGGAGACTGGTGAGTCGAGAGGTAGAGGACCTCGGGCGAGGTGTAGAAAGCTTTCTGGGTCCCGTTTCCGTGATGAACGTCGAAGTCGATCACCAGGATGCGCCGGATCTGATAGCGCTTGAGCGCGTACATCGCCCCGACGGCGACGTTGTTGAAGAAGCAGAAACCCATCGCCTTGTCGGGCTTCGCGTGGTGGCCCGGGGGACGGGGAAAGGCGAATACGTTCTCGAGCTTGTCGTCTACGTCAGGTGCCCCTGGCATCACCCGATCGATCCCCGTCAGGACGGCGCCGACCGCGAGATGGGCCACGTCGGCGGTCGCGGAAGAGGCGACGGTGTCGGAATCGAGATAGGTCCGCTCCTTCCCGCGGGTCGCCATGACCTCATCGTAGAGCCTCTCCCAGTGAACGAGAAGGATGTGCTCTTTTTCCGCCGGCCTCGGGTTGACGATCTCGAGCTTCGAGGCGAGATCGGGTGCGGCGATGGCGCGCGCCACGGCGCCCATGCGCTCGGCCGACTCCGGGTGCCCCTTGCCCGGATCGTGCTTCCGGAAGTCGTCGCTGACGATGACTCCGGTCGGCATAGCGCGTCTAGCTCCCCGGCCGATAGCGGCGGAAGAGAAGGGCCGCGTTGGTTCCGCCGAAGCCGAACGAGTTCGAGAGAGCGTGCTCCACTCGACCGCTTCGGGCCACGTTCGGGACGTAGTCGAGGTCGCACTCCGGGTCCGGAGTCTCGTAGTTCACGGTGGGGGGCAGTTTCTGGTCTCGGAGCGCGAGGACGGTGATCCCCGCTTCGAGCCCCCCCGCCCCGCCCAGAAGATGGCCGGTCATGGATTTCGTGGAGCTCACCGCGACTTTGCGGGCGTGATCGCCGAAGACTCTCTTGATCGCCAGGGTCTCGGTGCGATCGTTGTACTCCGTCGAAGTCCCGTGGGCGTTGATATAGTCGACCTCCTCAGGCCGTATGCCGGCGTCGGCGATCGCCTTCGCCATCACTCGAGAGGCCCCGTCGGCGTTCTCCGAGGGCGTCGTCATGTGGTAGGCGTCCGCAGTCATGGCGTAGCCCACGAGCTCGGCATAGATGCGCGCGCCGCGGCCCCGAGCGGTCTCGAGCGCTTCCAGCACCAGCACCCCCGACCCCTCGCCCAGGACGAATCCGTCCCGATCCTTGTCGAACGGCCGCGACGCCCGCTCCGGCTCCTCATTGCGAGTCGAGAGCGCGCGCATCGCGGCGAAACCGCCGACGGCCATGGCGGTGATCGCCGCCTCGGCGCCGCCAGCGATCATCGCGTCCGCGTCCCCGCGCTCGATGATCCTCATCGCGTCCCCTATGGCGTGAGCGCTCGCCGAGCAGGCCGTGGCCGTCGCCGAGTTGGGGCCCTTGGCCCCGAAGCGAATGGACACTTGTCCCGCGGCGAGGTTGATGATGATCGCGGGAATGAAGAAGGGCGATATGCGCCGGGGGCCGCTCTCGAGGAGCACTTTATGCTCCCGCTCGATGGTCGCGAACCCGCCGATGCCCGAGCCGATGAAAACCCCGACGCGCTCGGCGTTGTCCTTCGTCACTTCGAGCCCGGAATCCGAGACCGCGAAAGCGGAGGCAGCGAGGGCGTACTGGATGAAGACGTCCATCTTCTTGACGTCTTTCTTGTCGACGAAGCGCAGGGGATCGAAAGCCTTGACTTCGCCGGCAATGCGGACGCTGAAGCCCGAGGCATCGAACCGGGTGATGGGACCGATGCCGGAGCGGCCCGCGAGGAGTCCTTCCCAGGTCTCTTCGGTGCCGATGCCGAGAGCGGAGACCAGCCCCACTCCCGTAACCACCACCCTGCGCTTCGGATGATTCAGCACTTTTGGAATTGACGCCGCTCCAGCTACTTCGCGTGCTCCTGGATATAGGACACGGCTTCTTTCACCCGAGTGATCTTCTCCGCGTCCTCGTCGGGGATCTCGATCCCGAACTCTTCCTCGAGGGCCATCACCAGCTCGACCTGGTCGAGGGAGTCTGCGCCGAGATCGTCCACGAAAGACGCGTCTTCAGTAACCTGGTCCTGGTCGACGCCGAGCTGCTCGACGATGATGCCCTTCACTTTCTCGGAAACGTTGCTCATGAATCCTCCTAGACTTCCTAAGCTGGGCTAAGCCGGGGTTAAGCTGGGCTAAACTCGCCTACATGTACAAACCGCCGTTGACCGAAAGTACTTGGCCGGTGACGTATCCCGCCCCCTCCGAAGCGAGGAACAGCGCCGTCGCCGCCACGTCCTCGGGCCGTCCGATGCGCTTCATCGGAATCGAATCGAACAACGCTTTTCTCGCGTCCTCGGAGATATTGCGCGTCATGTCGGTCTCGATGTAGCCGGGCGCGATCGCGTTGACGGTGATCTGCCGCGAGGCGACTTCCCTCGCCAGGGCTTTGGTGAAGCCGAGAATCGCGGCCTTGGAAGCGGCGTAGTTCGCCTGCCCCGGGTTGCCCGTCAACCCAACGACCGAGCTCATGTTGATGATCCTGCCGCCACGCTGGCGAATCATAGGTCGCAATACCGCCTGGCTGCAATAGTAGAGCCCGTTGACGTTCGTGGCGATGACCGATTCCCAATCGTCGGGCTTCATCCGCATGAGGAGACTGTCTCGGGCGATCCCGGCGTTGTTGACGAGGATGTCGATTCGGCCGCGTTCCTGAACCAACGCTTTCACCGCGGAGTCGACGGCATCGCGATCCGCGACGTCCATCGCCACACCTTTGACCGCACGGGGCGCTTCCCGCGACAGTTCCTGGGCGGCTTCGGCGACCCGGGCGGCGTCGCGGCCGGTGATTGCGACGTCCACTCCAAGGCTCGAAAACGCCGCGGCGATGGCGCGGCCGATCCCGCGCGTCCCCCCGGTCACGAGGGCGACCTTCCCTTCCCATTCAGACAACCGGAGCCCCCTCCGTGAAGAAGCGCTCCACGTCCGCGGGGCCGCTTACCGAGGCAACCGAGGCGCCCCTCACGATTTTGCCGGCCAGGCCCGACAGGACCTTGCCCGGTCCGACTTCGACGAAGCGCCTTACCCCCCGGGCGGCCATCGCCTCGATGGTCTCCTCCCATCGCACCGGGGACGCCACCTGTCGGATCAGGGCCGCCCTGGCTTCGGCGCCGGTCGCGATCGGCCGGGCATCGACGTTGGTAAAGAGGGGCATGTCGAGGTCCCGAAAGGCGACGGCTTCCAGATCCGGCGCGAGAGCTCTCGCCACCGGCTCCATCAGCCGACAGTGGAAGGGAGCGCTCACGGCGAGCGGGATGGCCCTCGCTCCTCGCTCCCGGGCGAGGCCGCAGGCCCGCTCGACGCATTCACGGTGGCCGGCGATGACCACCTGGCCGGCGCCGTTGAAGTTCGCGGGCTCGACGGTTCCCTCGCCTCCGACGTCTCGGCAAACCGCTTCGACCTCCGCGGCCGAAAGACCGAGGATCGCCGCCATCGCTCCCACCCCCACCGGAACCGCGGCCTGCATGTAGCCTCCGCGCTTTCGCACCAGAGCGACCCCTTCCTCGAGCCTGAGGGCCGAGGCGAAGACCAGCGCCGAGTACTCGCCCAGGCTGTGTCCCGCGACGAAGTCCGGCCGGGCGCCCATCGAGCGGAGCACCTCTCCGAGAGCGCTCGAGGTCGTCAGGATCGCGGGTTGAGTGTTCTCAGTGAGCCGCAGGTCCTCCTCGGGCCCTTCGAAGCAAAGCTTCGAGATTGCGAACCCAAGGGCCTCGTCGGCCCGAGAGAAGACTCCCCGGGCCTCGGGATAGCGCTCGGCCGCCTCCCGACCCATCCCCGGGTGCTGGGATCCCTGGCCGGGAAACAGAAACGCGACTTTACCTTCGGCGTTGGTCATCGGCCTTGAGGGGCATGAGTTTCCAAATCGACTTCGGACCGTTATCGGGCCCGAGCGCGATCTCGATTTCAGGATCTAGAGGAAGCTCAGATTTCCTTGACTTCCATGACCTGGGTACCCTTGTAGTACCCACAGCTGGGACACACACGGTGCGGATGTTTGGGCTGGTGGCAGTTCGGACAATCCGAGAGCGGCTTCTGGGCGAGGGCGTCGTGCGCCCGGCGCTTGCCTCTCCGGCTCTTCGAGTGCCGCCTCTTGGGATTGGGCATTCTAGGATCTCCTCGATTTCTGAAGCGTCTTGAGCGGGGCCCACCTCGGATCGGTCGCCTCCGGCGCGCAGTCGCAGCTCAGAAGGTTCCGATTCGCGCCGCACAGGGCGCAGAGTCCCTGACAGTCCAGCTTGCACAAGGGCTTCATCGGCAGCGCTAAAACGATCTGCTCCACGATCATCTGGGACAGGTTGATGCGCTCGTCCCGATAGAAGCTCACGGCGAGCTCCTCACGCTCGAGTCCCCGGCCGGAAAACTCGCTAAGTGCTTCCGCCTCACTCTCTTCGGCGGCCGGCGCCTCGTTGGACGATTGAGGAAGATACAAGAGGTCGAGCTCTTCCGCAAGGTCCATGGGGAACGGCTCGAGGCAACGCACGCAAGCGAGCTCGATCCGGCAAGACATCGAGCCTCGGAGCCGGAAGACTCCCTCCCGTCCGGGGTCGCCCCCTTCGTCGCTCACGATCGGCTGGAGCCGCCCCGACAGCGCCACCGGTGAGAGAGGCCGAAACTCCTCTCGCTCGATATAGGGACCCTCGAGCACGAGCGTGCGGTCTACCGCCTGCCCCTCGTGGGGCACGCGATCCAAATCGATGAACACTTCTCTATCCCTTGTTTGCGGGAGGATTATAGCCACGGCGCCCCGGTCCGTCAATTCTAGACCTATTCCTTTTTTTCACCTTCGTCGACCACGTCGTCGAGATTCATATAGTTCCCGAATTGACGGTTCCCGCTGATGGTGGAGATGGCGTGCTTGAACAGCATCTGGTCGACACCGTTGCTCTCCAGAATGATGGCGAATCGGTCGAAGTTCTTGATGCGACCCGTCAGCTTGGCGCCGTTGACCAGGTACACCGTGACGATGACGCGCTCGCGGCGCGCGTGGTTCAGGAAACTGTCCTGCACGTTAGGGGGTTGTTTCAGCATGGAACCGCTCCCTTGTTCTGGTGCTCTCCCGCTTCCGGGATCGCCCGCCGAACGTAATCGAGGACCCGCGCGCGCACGCCGGCATCGTCGCCGCAGCCCCCGAACCATTGGACATCCGGCTCGCGCCGGAACCACGTCATCTGCCGTTTGGCGTACTGGGTCGTCGCCAGGAGCGTGAGCCGTCTCGCGCCGTCGACATCGATCTCGCAATCGAGGTGGAGCAGCACTTCGCGGTAACCGATGGCCTTGAAGGCCGGGATCCCGGCGCCGTGCTCGAGGCGCAGCCTGCGGACCTCCTCTACAAGGCCGCGCGCGAACATCGCGTGAACCCTGGCCTCGACCCGCGCCTTCAGCACCTCGCGGTCCGGTCGAAGCCCGATAAGTATATCCTGGAAGCCCTCGAGCGGTTTCCGCCGGGTGCTCATGAGCTCGCTCATCTTCCGCCCGCATGCCAGATAGACCTCGATGCCCCGGACCAGGCGGATCCGGTCGTTCGGGTGGATCCTCTCGGCCAGATCCGGATCCCACCGGCGCAGGATCCGGTGGAGCGCTTGAGCGCCGCGCCGGTCCGCGATCGCGCCGAGGCGGTCGCGGATCCCGGTCGAGCGTCCCGGCCCCTCGAAGAGCCCTTTTCGCAAAGCTCGGAGGTACAGCCCCGTGCCGCCGACAAGAATCGGAAGCTTCCCCCGGGCAGCGATCCCCTCGATTATCGGAACCGCCCGGAGCACGAACTTCGCAGCCGAGAACTCCTCGTCCGGCTCGACCTCGTCGAGGAGATGATGCGGGATTCCACGACGCGCCGAAGGTGGAACCTTCGCGGTTCCGATGTCGAGCCCGCGGTAGACCTGGAGCGCATCGAAGCTCACGACCTCGCCTCCGAGGCTTTCCGCGAGATCGAGCGCGAGCTCGCTCTTGCCCGCGCCCGTTGGACCGACGATGGCGACGAATACGGGCGCTTTGGGTAAGTCTGGTCGCATTCGCCATCACCGGGAGAGCCAGCCGAAGAGCAGGAAGCCCGCGATGAGCAAACCCAGGATCACCGCGCCGTAGATTTCCGGTGTGGTGAAACCGGGCCGCTGGCTCACCTGAGATCTCGCGTCTGCATCTCCCGGAACAACTGGATGAGATGAGTCTCGTGGGACGCGCCGAGGGTGCGCTTCACCGCGAGCAGCTCCGAGTACAAGAGCTCGTTGAGGGCGGAGACGAGCTGATCGCGCCTCTTGTCCTCGGCGATCCGCTGAAGGTTGGACTCGATCTGACCGGGGTCGAGCGAGCCGTCCTGCCGGAGCCGAACCCGGTCGAAGAACGAGCCGGGACGTTCCTTGAGCTCCTTCAGGTACTTCTCCAGGATGATCTCGGCGATCGGTCCGACCTCCCCCGACATATGTCGGAAGAGGCGCCGATACATCTCGTTGTAGAGCTCCACCACCGACCGGTAGTCCTCGCGGTCCTCGAGCGTCTGCGCGAGCGGGGCCTGCTTCGGCCCGCGAGAGCGAAGGACGGAGACCGCGAGAAACGTATGGAGGACCTTCCGGGTCTCCATTTCCCCGATCTCGCTCTCCTGGCAGATTTCCGAAACCGTCCGCTTGCCGTCGGCGATCCCGATGACGTGCTTCTCGTGGTGCTCGAGATCGACGGGAGGCGCTTTCGGCGTCCGCTCCACGACGCAGTCGGTGGAGATGAAGTGCTCGCGAATCGCTCCCGTTCCCCCCGAGCGCCGAATCCCCTCGACCACGAGCTTCTCCACGTCGAGCTCGAAGGTGATCTTCTCCCGCCGCGGAAGCTCGTCGTCCTCGAACTGGAAATAGCCGTCCTCCCAGTTGAAGATGCTCCACACGATCTCCTTCACTTGCTGCTCGATCGCCCACCACAGGTCCTTGGGCGAGAGAACTCCGCTTTCCACCAAGGCCTTCCCGAGCCTCTGGCCGCCCCGGATGCGCTGCGACAGCTTCAAATACTCGTCGGCGGAGATCTTCCCTCCTCGCAGGAGAACCTCGCCCAGGCGATCCTGGGTCAAGCTCGAGCCGGCGAAGACCAGCTTTCCGTCGAGAAAGTAGATCGACTTGCGCACGCCCGCGTTCACCAGGGACAGGACTCCGGTGCGTCCCGACTCCTGCAGGAGCGATAGCACCGAGGGAAGACCGACGTCCGAAAGTCGGCCCCTCAGTCCCCGGCGCTCGCGAGCGCTCTCGGCGGTCGAACGGTTGGAAGCACTCATACTCTTGAACGGGCTGGGGTGGGTCACGGACATGCTACGGGTGAGCGTGATGCTTGTCAATACGTGTGCCGGGATAGTAGTGGCTCAGGATGTCGCGGTACGAGAAGCCGGAAGCGGCCATTCCGTACGCCCCGACCTGGCACAGGCCCACCCCGTGGCCCCATCCGCGGCCGGTGAAGACCCAGCCGCGAACTCCTCCGTCCGGCGCGTGCTGCACGTCGAGAAAGAAAAGGTTTTCGCGAATCCCGAGCGTCCGTCGAATCGCGAGCCCCTTGAGGGTCGCGCTCCCTGCGCTCCCCACGACTTCGAGCTCCGCCATGCGGCCCGAGGGGCCGTAGCGCTTGGGACGAAGCTCCAGGACCGATCCCACCGAAACCGAAAGACTCGCGTTGACTTCCCCCGACAGCTCGTCCGCGGACTTCCGAACCACCCAGTGGGAGAAGCGCGAGCTCCGATCGAAGCTGCCGCCGTCTTCGAGGAGCACCAGGACGTCGATGCCGTCGTCGCCCATCCGAAAGCGGACGCGGTCGTTGGGTAGAAGCGTCAGTCGGTCCGCGTAATGAGATGCGCCCGCGAGGTCTCGGTAGAGATAGCGCACGGGCGCCACGGCCATCGAAATCTCCCGCTGGTCCTCGACGATCGTGACGGTGTCCCCCGCGACGGCGCGGATCCGCCCCTCGCGCAAAACGGGCTCTCCCCTTTCCCCCAGCAAAGCGTGAAGGCTCTGGATGACGGTTCGCCGCGCGACGGGCTCGCCGATCCGGACCCCGGCGCGATCGGGAACGATGAGCCCGCTCCGGATCGCGTAGGCCAGCCGAACCCGATCGGCCTCCGGGAGCTCCTGGCCGACGATGCGCTCGGCGTCGAAGGAAGAGACGAGGAACGGAAGCCTTCGCTCCCAGCAGAGGGCTTCGCCCAAAAGCTCGGCGAGCGCCGGAAGATCGAGGATCCTTCCCGAGTCCTGGGGCGACGACTCGCGCAAACAGGAAGGTTGCCCGAGCACGCGGAGAGTCGATGCGAGCCACCGAAGCACCTCCGCGTAGCTCGCGGACCCGCTTTCGTCGGCGGTGTCGAGCACTCCGAGGCGATGGAGGGCAGCCCCTTCGAGCGTGAGCGGGCCGTCGTTCGAGGAGGCGAGGACCGGAGCCCGGAACTCGAGAAGACACGCGCGGCTCACGAGGTACGGCTCCTTCTGGGAGAAGACGTTCTCCGCGTTTTCCGTCCTGCCCCCGCAGGTCGAGGTGTAGAGTGCCTCGACCGGCTTGCCGTCGAACGTCAGGACCTCGCCCGCCGTCTCGGCGACCGCGGCATTCGACAGCGGGCGCTCGGCGGCGACCCCGCGGTAGACCTGGCAGGCCGGGGTCGCGCAGAGGTCGTAGCCCTCGGCTTCGAACTGCCCGCGCCTTTTCACCGCGTAGGTCCGGGCCGCGATCGCCTGCGCCTTGAGCGCTTCCTTCTCGGGAAACGCCTCGGGCGAGAGCTCCGCCGGCACCACTCCCCTCAGATAGTCCTCGAGATTGACGACGTTCGTTACCGTGAGAGCGCTCGACGCGTTCAACGCGATCTCGAGATATCCCCGGTAGGGCCTCCCGTCGAGCTCGAGAAACGCCCCCGGATGCGCGGGCGCCGCCGCGAGATTCGGGGATTCGACGCGAACCGGCGGCGTCCCGGCGCCGATCAAAAGAAACCCCACGGCCGGAGGTGTCGTCGTCGGCTCACGAACGACGGAAGCCGAATCGATTCCGAGTCGTTCGAGCTCGCGAGACTCGACCGCGGCGCCCGATTCGGTGGCAAAGCTTCCCAGGCGCACGACGTAGCGCCCGGTCGAAGGTGCGCGAGCCGTTGAAAGCTCCCGCTCGAGCTCTTCCGCCGCGCGGGTGCGGAAATCGGACGCCGCAGCCTCCGTCGGAAACGAGCCGAGCTCCACGCGGTAGACCCACCCACCGCCGGGGCTCTCGAGGTCTCGTTCGGGCTGGACGATCACGTCCTGCGTCTCGAGCCAGATGGAACCCTCACCCACGCGAAACGGGCGAGACGACGTCAGGCGAACGAGCGGAGCCGAGGTCGAAAGACCGATGCGAATGCGAGGCTCGGGCGCGAGGACGTTCAGGTGCGACGCGGGAGGAGCGGCTACGGTCGCCGCCGAAGGTGCGGGTACGGGCATCCTCGGGATCGGCGCCCTCGACGACTTCCCGCCGCAGGCGAGAGCGGCCGAAGCCAGAACAACGAGCCCGCGCCTAGCCGCTGATTTCGTCAATGCCGTCACGTATCGTAGGGAAAGTGTAAGGAAGGGGGATGGGGAGACAGGAGGAGATGGGGAGATGAAAGAAAACCCTGACCGATTTATCTCCCTGTCCCCCTTTGCCTTGGATTTCTTTTCTTGCGCCTTTGCGTTTCCTTCGGATCCGTTCCCGTAATTCAGCAGGGACCTAGCCAAACAGGTCGTAGGGCCGCTCGTTGTACCAGAAGACCAGGATGATATCGAACTTGTCGTCTGGATAGTCCGCGGGAAGCGGCAGCAGAATCGAGGCGCGAAGCGCCCCGACGGCGGCGTTGTCAAAGCCAGAGGTGCCCGAAGGAATCAGGACATTCAAATGGGTCACCGTCCCGTCGCGCGCGACGGAGATCCCCACGGCCACGTGCCCGTGGTTGAACGCGACGGAGTAAGGGACCAACCAATTGCGCCGGACCTCGGCGAGCATCCGCCGGACCCAGGGCACGAAGTTCACCCCCCTGTCATTGTAGTAGAGTGAGTTCTCGGTGTTCGAGACCAGACCGCCCTCGGGGTTCTCGAAGCGGGCGCCGGCGAGGAAGCGGCGGATGTCAGTGAAAGCGCCGTCCTCGCCTCCCTCCCCCAGCTCTCGCGGCAAAGGCTTCGGCTCGGGAGGGCGGATGTCGACCCGCGCTCGCGCGGCCTCACGCGCCCGCGCGTCGCCGAAAATGAGCTCCGCGACTTCTCCGGGATTGAGACGCGTCTCCGGCTTTTCGACGCCGCCGTTTCCGTTCTCGCTCCCCGCGCTCTCCTCGGCGGTCTCGGCGTCCTCTCCCGACTTCGCTGCCATCACCGGTTCGTCTTTCGGCTCCTCTGGCTTTTCCGTGTCTCCCTCTTTCCCCTGGTCCTTGACTTCTTCGTCGGTGTAGAACTCATCGGTTTTGCCCTCGGAGAACGGCAGATCGTTCATGAAGTCCTGGGGCTTCGGCGAAGGAAGCATGGCTTTGGGAATCAGCATGCGGTTGTCCGCGACCTGAGGCGGCTTCTCTGCTTCCGGGGTGGGCTCGGCCTCTGGAACGGGCACGACCGGCACCACGGCGACCAGTGGAGCTTCCGGCTTGGGGTCCTCCATGAAAACGACTAGCGGATCCCTCGCTGCCAGGGCCTTCTCGCGATCGTCTCGCGCCCCGAAAAGCTCGAGGGTCGGCTCGATCAAGAGGAACAGCACGATAAAGATATGGAACCCGGCCGAAACCGTGACTCCGAGCCGAGGGTTGGAGTCGAACGTCTCTCGCCCTTCCCCATGCGCCAGAATCTCCGCCGCTTCCTCGGGGTCGGAGATGAACCCGGAAAAGAAGAAATCCTCGGAGCCGGCGGCGGAGATAAGACTTTCGAAGCCGCTGCTCTCACGCTGAAAGAGGTTTCGCGCGGGCGCACTCCCGGAGCGGCGCTTCGGAAGCGAAGGGGCGCTCCGGCGCTTCGCCGCCCGGTGCAAGCCTGGGTGCATTCCTTTTCAACTATAGCCGCGGCCGATCCCACCAGCAAGAACGGCCCCGTGAATTTACACCTTCCTTACGCTACGACACACAAATACAAAGGGGATGTGGGGACGGGAGGAGATACGGGAGATGACGAAATTCCGATTTCATCCGCTATATCCCCTCCTATCTCCACATGCCCCTTCTTACACTCTTGATCTCTCCATCGCGGCAACGACCTCGAGCGCGAGCGCGAGCGCCTTGAGCCCGCCCTCGCCGTTCACCTTCGGACTCCCTCCGGTCGCGACGGCGTGAAGGAAATCCTCGAGCTCCCGGCGAAGAGGCTCGTCCTGAACGACTTCGAGATCGTCCCTGCGGATCTCGGGAGAGGCGCCCGGAGGTCGCACCAACCGGTAGGAAATCGCTTCCTGCTTCTGATAGTCGAGGGAGACGTAGCGTTCCGGCTCGAAGAATCGCAACTTTCGGATCTTCTCCTGGGAAACCCGGCTGGCGGTGATGTTGGCCACGCAGCCGTTCGAAAAGCGCAGACGCGCGTTGGCGATGTCGACGCGTCCGGTCAACACCGGAACCCCGACGGCCTCGAGAGACGACAGATCCTCCCCCACCAGCGTCGAGACCACGTCGAGGTCGTGGATCATGAGGTCCAGGACCACGTCGATATCGAGGCTCCTGGGGGAGAACGATCCGAGCCGGTGGACTTCGATGAACCTCGGGTTGCTGGCGCCTCGGAGGAGCGCTTCGACCGCGGGGTTGTGCCTCTCGGTATGTCCCACGGCGAGAACGCGTGCGTTCTCCCTCGCGAGATCCACCATCTCCCGAGCCTCGGCGAGGCTCCCGGCGATCGGTTTCTCCACGAGGACGTCGACGCCGGCCTCGAGAAGCTCGGCCGTCACCTCCCGGTGGCTCCCGGTAGGGACGGCGACGCTCGCCGCCTCGATATCGGGAAGGAGGTCAGTGAAGTCCGCTACCGCCCGGACCCCGTGGGCTTCGGCGACGGCCCGGGCCTTCGCGAGATCGACGTCCGCGACTCCCACGAGCTGCGCTTTCGGGCTCTCGGCATAGACGCGCGCGTGCCGGGACCCGAGGTGCCCGACTCCCACGACCGCGACCTTCGTTCTCTCACTCACGCGCCACTCCGCACACCCCGATCCCGCGCTCCTCCGCCCTCCGCAGAAGCTCCTCGCGCTCGAGAAGCAGCACGCGGCCGGCCTCGAGGCCGAGGAGCGATGCCCCGGCCGCTTCCATGGAATCGATCGTTGCCGGCCCCACTACCGGGACGTCGAACCGCATGTCCTGCCGGGGTCGGGCGACCTTCACCACCACGAACGGACCCTCGGCGATTTCAGCGGCGCGGCGGATCGCCCGGTCCGTTCCTTCCATCGCTTCCGCCGCGACCACCGCCATGCGCTTCACCACGACCGTCTGCCCGATGTCGAGAGACGCCAGTCCTCTCGCCATCTCGAGGCCGAAACCGAGGCTCTCGAGATCTTCCTTCGACGGCTTGCGCCGGGTCAAAGCACCCTCGGTCGCGAGGTGGTGGCGCAGGAAGATGGTCGAATCCAGAAGCTCGATCCCCTCCTCGCCGAGAACGTCCGCGACCGTCAGAAGCATCGCCTCGGTCGAGCGCGAGCGAAGCCTGCTCAGGACCTTGAGCGTCAGCCGGTCGGGCCTCAGGATGTCGAAGGCTCTCGCGTGCTTGACCCGGCCCGCGAGAATCGCTTCTTTGACTCCCGCTTCCTGGAGGATCCGGACCGAGCGCGAAAGCTCCCCCAGACCTACCCAGTGGAAGTCGGAACCGACGGCAGGCGCGAGTGACGGATCGGCCTCGCCCTCGATGAGGAGCGTCGTGACCGGGACCCCCAGGCGACGCGCCTCCTCGAGCACCAGGAACGGGAATCGCCCCTCACCGGCGATGAGGCCGAGGCGCTCGGGCAGACGCTCAGTCGTTTTCGTCTTTCCCGCGCCTGACGACCACCCCGCGTTTCGAGGAGCGGATGAACTCGACGATGGTGCGGACGTCGGGGTTCTCTGCGTTTTTCGAAGGAGCCGAGAGCTCGGAGACGGCCTGCGACACGTTCACCGAGGGATGCATCAGGATCCGGTATGCGGCGCGAATCGCATCGATCCGATCGCGCGTGAAACCGCGCCGCTCGAGGCCGATGGTGTTGACCCCGTAGAGGTGCGCGCGATTGCCGACGGTCTTGGAGAACGGGAGCACGTCCTTGGTAGCCACGGTATAACCGCCGATGAACGCGTAGGTGCCCACCCGGCAGAACTGATGGACGCCGCTGTAGGCTCCGATGGTGGCATGGTCGAAGACGGCGACGTGCCCCGCGAGCGTCGCGGCGTTCGCGAAAATGATGGAATTCCCCACGATGCAGTCGTGAGCGATATGGGTGTAGGCCATGAACAGGTTGCCGCTTCCGATGACTGTCCGCCCTCCCCCGAGCGCCGTCCCGCGGTGGATGGTGACGAACTCTCGGAACGTATTGTCGTCACCGATCTCGAGGGTCGAGACCTCCCCTTTGAACTTGAGGTCCTGGGGCTCGAACCCTATCGACGCGAAAGAGAAGATCCGGTTGCGCTCGCCGATGGTGGTATAGCCGGTGATGACGGTATTGGGCTCGACCACGGTGTCGCGGCCGATGGAAACGTGCCCGCCCACGACGCAGTTCGGACCGATGCGAACTCCCTCGGCGAGCCGCGCGCCTTCGTGGACCACCGCGGTCGGGTGGCAGTCGATGGCGACCGTCTTCATGTGGGATCCACTCCTGTCAGGGTTAGCTCCGCCTCCGCCGCAAGCTGGCCGTCGACCTCCGCTCTTCCCGCGAGCTTGCGGAAATTGGCCCTTGCCTTGGAGAGCGTTACCGTCACCCGGAGCTGGTCTCCGGGGATGACGGTGCGCCGGAACTTGGCGTGATCGATACTGACCAGATAGAAGTTCTTACCGGCGGCGCTCCCGTCCTCGGGGAGCACCAGGAGACCCCCGGCCTGGGCCATCGCCTCCAGGATCAGCACTCCCGGCATGAGCGGGAGCGCGGGGAAGTGTCCCTGGAAGAACTCCTCGTTGATGGTGACGTTCTTGAGGGCGACGATACGAACGTCAGGCTCGAGCTCGAGGACGCGATCCAGCAGCAGAAACGGGTACCGGTGCGGCAGCCGCTTCATGATCCACTGGATGTCCTTTTCGGGCATCCTTCTTAGTGCGCGCTCGCCTCTTCGGCTCGCGCGCTCCCCTCGCTCCTCTCATCAGTGCGCCGGGGCCCCACCGCCGGCGCCGTCGCTCCGCGCTTCGCGCTGCGCGACAGCTGATGGCTCCGCTCGGGGAGGATGGGGTCCTCCGGGCCCCGCTGCTCGGCGTGAGCGTCGTGGGTCATCCGCTGGCTACGGTCTCGGCGGTGCCGCGCCTCCGCTGGGCGGGGCGGCGGCGTCGAGCTTCTTCACCACGAGGAGGCTGATGTCGAGCGCGGGGTCGAGCACGAAGGTCAATCCGGGGGTCGCCCGGATGATGAGCCCGATCCCGTTCTCGGTCGCGACCGCTCTCACGATGGGCTCGAGGCTCTCCTGGAACTTGGCCTCGCCCTCCTGTCGCTTCGCCTCGAACTCCGCCTGCGTGTCCTGGAGCCACCTCTGGGCGTCGGTCCTCTTCCGCTCGATGTCGCGCTGGAGCCGCACCTTGGCGTCCTGGGACAGGATCTCCGAGTTGAGCTTGGAGGTCATGTCGCGGATCTCTTGCTCGCGCTTCGCGACCTCTTCCTGGATCTTGTCGTTCTCCGCTTTCAGCGAAGAGAACAGGGCCTTTCCCGCCGTCGACTCGGCGGCGATGCGCTCGATGTCGATGACGGCGATCTTCGTGGTCCCGGTCGTAACTCCCGCCGTCTGGCCGAGGGCGGTCGAGACGGCGGCGACGCTCAAGGCCAGCGTCACCCATGCGGCCCTCGCAGCCACTTTCGTTGGATTCATGATTTCGCGACTCCTTGTGAATGATCTAAAAAGTGGTTCCGATGCCGAAGCGGAAGGCCGTCGCCGGCTGAAAAGCATCGCGGTGCGGATTATATGCCCAAATCAAACGGAACGGAACGTTCAGCACCGGGACGAAAAACCGCATCTCGGCCCCCGTCGAGGTCCGAAGGTCCTGGAACATCGCGAAGCTCCAGTCGGTGTTCTCGGCGTAAGCCTGCCCGGCATCGAAGAACAGGACCGCGCGCAGCGGCCCCGCGAGCGGGATGTAGTACTCCATGTTGAACAGCATCATCTTGTTGCCGCCGATGAAGCGTCCCAGCGGATCGCGGGGGCCGACGGTGCGGATGTCGTAGCCGCGGATCTGGTTCTCACCCCCGAGGAAGAAACGCTCGTAGAACGGGATACCCGTCTGCTGGACGTCGAGGATGATGTCGCCGGTGGTCCCGTCGATCTCCGGGTCGACGATCCGGCTCTCGGCGTAGCCCTGGAGCCACGAGAACATCGTCCGGAAGCCGAAGTTCGTGGTGCGGGAGACGGGAAGATACCAGACCCCTTCGAACGTCGGCTTGTAGTAGTTCACCGATCCTCCGAGGACCCCGCCCGCCACCTCGAAGCTCGTGGTGTAGCGCTTGCCCCGGAAGGGGAACAAGGGGTTGTCGGTGGTGTTGTGCACGAACGAGGGCGATACCTTGCTCTGGGTGAAGTTTCCCTGGATTCCGTAGAACCGCGGATCGAAGTACCTCGGGTCGGTGAAGAGGTCGTACGGGGTGAGGACGAGATCGGGATCGGGCTCCGAGGTCTTGATCACCGAGTAGTTGTAGCTCAGGAACAACCGGGAGAAACGCTTTACCGGGATTCCCCAGATGAGGCTTCCTCCCGTGTCTTCGCGGGTGAATTGCGGGAGCCTCAACGTGCGCTTGAACAGATCGAATCCCGCGGTGATCGGGAGGTCCATGAAGTAGGGGTCGGTGATGGCGATCTGGAAGTTACGGGTCCGGCTTCCGGTCTGAAGGGCGAAGGAGGCGGTCTCACCTCGTCCGAGGAAATTCGTGGTGGAGAACGCGAGGTTGATGAACGCGCCCTCGAGCCCGGAGACGCCTCCACCGAAAGTAAACTGGTTGCGGTTCTGCTCCGCCAGCCTCAGCGTGATGTCGAGCTTGTTGTCGGTATTGGCGACCGGCTGGATTTCCGGCTCCTCGATGGGCTGGAAGTAGCCGAGCTGGTTGATGCGGCGGATGGACATCTTGAGCAGTTCCATGTTCATCACGTCCTGCTCGTTCAGCCACATCTCGCGCCTTATGACCTTGTCCCGGGTCGTGGTGTTTCCCTTGAAGTCGATCCGATTGACGAAGTACTGCTTGTCCTCGTTGAGGTTGATGGTCACGTCGACCACGTCGGACTCCGAGACCGGCTTCTTGATGGGAAACCCGGTGAACTGCACGTAGCCCCGCGAGCCGTATAGCTCCCTCAGGCTCTCGATCCCCTTGGTGATCTTCGACTCGTTGTAGACCGCTCCCGTCTGGAGCTTGAAGAACGTCTCGATGAAATCCGCGGGAAAGACGGTCGCCCCCTCCACCTGGATTTCGCCCACCCGGTACTGCTTTCCCTCTTCGACCGGAATCTTCAGATCGAGCCACCGTTTCGGGCGCTTCCAGAACATGAAGCGCGAGTAGCCGTCCTCGTACTCCATCTCCGGCGGGCCGAACGAGACGTCCACGTAGCCGTTGTTGAGATAGACCTCGCGGACCTTCTCCACGTCCTGGGCGTACTGCTCCTCGGTGTAGGTGCTCCCGCCCATGAGCGCGCCGAGGACGTGGCTCTCCCGGGTCTTCTTCATCGCCCAGCGGAGCTCCCAGTCGTCGAAGTTCTCGATCCCATCGAAATCCACGGTGCGGATACGGATCTTCTGCTCGTCCTTGATATCGAAGACCACCTTCACTCCGCCGGAGTCGAGGGGCTCGACACGGCTCGAAACGCTTCCTTCGGTTCGGCCCTTGTCCACGAGCATGGTGCGGATGATCTTCTCCGCCTTGACCACCATCGCCGGGTCGTAGAAAGAGTCGATAGGGATCTCCGCCTTCTCCTCTTTCAATTTGTCGGTGACCTCCGTCGCCGAAAGCTCCTTGCTTCCCACGAAGTCCAGCGCCTGCACCCGCGGCCGCTCGTCGACGACGTAGGCCACGATCTTGCCCCGCTCGCCGTCCGTGACCTCCAGGGTCAAGTCGTCCAGGAACCCCGTGGCCCAGAGCCGATGAAAATCGGCGATTGCCTGCTTGGAATCGTAGGGGTCGCCGGGCTTCTGCGTGAGGTGGAACAGGTAGGTTTCGCTGTCGACGACGGTGTTGCCGCGAATCTCGACCCTCTCGATGCTCGACTGCTGGGCGAAGGTTCCGACCGACGAAATCAAGAGTGAGAGCGCCGACAAAAGGAGAACGCTGAAGAAACGTAGGTTGGGCATTACA
>Ga0209619_10001254_pt1 | contig 18439 bp, 13 predicted proteins | sample Rifsed16ft3_FD_184011 | JGI IMG/M metagenome (GOLD analysis project Ga0209619, IMG submission 184011) | Soil microbial communities from Rifle, Colorado, USA - sediment 16ft 3 (version 2) | ecosystem: Environmental > Terrestrial > Deep subsurface > Rock core/Sediment | place: Rifle, Colorado... | reverse complement strand
GGAAGCGGGAGCGCGATAGGCGACGTAACCCAGGGAGCGGAGCTTTTCAATTGCTTCCGCACTCGGGCCGGAAGTTTGGTCTGGCGGGCGTGACGGCTGGCCCCGTACCGTATCGGTACGGGGCTGATAGCGGCCGATCAAGTCCTGCAATTGTTTCCGCAGGGATGCGGCGACGGCGCTTTCTTGCGACACCAGGTTGTGCTGTTCCTGTGGGTCTGCCTGTAGGTTGTAAAGCTCAGGCTCGGGAGCCTCGATGAAGTGGTACCTCGCGCTGTGCACGCTCCGCAGAGGACTCCAGCCGAAGGAGCTGAAAGGGTAGAAGGTCTCGGAGTACGCTGGGCGGTTCTGGTCGCCCGCGGCAGGCGGGCCGCTTGTCACCGCTCCGGCCAGGCTGGGTGCCTGGAACTGCCTTTCGATAGGGTCGTGCAGGCCGGCAAGCTGCAAAACGGTGGGTGCCACACTGATGGTTTCCACCGGGCCAGGGATTCGCCGCTGGGCGGTGCGAAGTTTGGACGGGGGTTTGATGATGAGCGGCACCCGCACAGTGGAGTCATAGACAAAAAAACCGTGTTCGCTCTCGCCATGCTCCCCCAGCGCCTCCCCGTGATCGCTCAGAAAGACGATCAGCGCGCCGTCATACAAACCGCTCTTCTTGAGCCATGCGAAGAGACGGCCCAACTGGCTGTCCACGTAGGCAACTTCCCCGTCATAGGGGTGCTGCCGATACCGGGACCGGAACGGTTCGGGCGGGTCGTACGGGCTGTGCGGGTCAAACAAGTGAAGCCAGAAAAGGAAAGGTTGGCGGCGCGGGCGCTGGAGCCACCTTAATGCTTGGCTTACGCTTTCTTTGGCCCGTCGGTCCACCAGAGCAATGTCCTTCTGGACAAACGCCTGGCCGGGAAATGTGTCGTAGTAGAAGTCAAAGCCGCGGGCAAGCCCCCAGCTTCGATCCAGGACGAACGAGCTGACCACCGCCCCGGTCGCGTAGCCATTGCGTTTGAAACTCTCGGCAAGCGTCCGGATCTTGGTGGAAAGTGGTTGGCCGGTGAAATCCTGGACCCCGTTGGAGAAGGGATAGGTGCCCGTGAGGATGGCGGCATGGGAAGGCCAGGTGAGCGGGACCTGGGCAATCGCCTGCTCGAACAGGACTCCATCGCGCGCCAGGGCATCGATCACGGGGGTGGGCACCGTCTTCGAGCCGTAGCAACCCAGGCGATCCGCGCGCAAAGTGTCCACGGTGATGAGAACAACGTTCGGCCCAGCCGGGGAGGAGGGAGCCCACGCCGCATCGGAAGCGGTGAAGAGAAATGCGGCCAGGAGATAGAGGATTCTCGGATGAGACGTATTCAACTTCATTTTCCCCTGCCAGGAATCGGGCAAGCGCGGCACCCGACACTCTTGTCTCCGGTGCCGGCCCCGGGACGGAAGGTCTCCCCGCCCTTTGAACTGCCTGCACCCAAAGACTAGGGTTCGGGCGGGGCCTGAGCCTTCCTCAACTCTTCCTGCGCTTCCTGGTGTAGTCCTTTTGCCTCCAGGGCCTTGGCAAGAGTACGGCGAGCCTTGACGCTCTTTGGGTTCAGATCTACGGCTTTCCTGAGCGCGCCAATGGCTTCATCCACCTTGCCCTGGTACAGGTAAACCTCACCCAAAGCTTCGTAGCCTGGAGCATACTCAGGAAAGATGTTGACGGACTGTTGAAAGGCCGCCAGGCTTTCCTGGATTCTGCCTACCTTCAAATAGGCGGCCCCCAGGTTGAAAGCGGCCGAGAAGTTGCTCGGGTCAAGTTCCAATACCCGCTTCAAGAAAACGATGGCTTGGTTCCAATCCCCCACCTTCCCATAGGCGAGGCCGAGGTAATAAACGGCCAAAGAATAGCTCGGACTCATTTGCACGACCCGCTGCAATTCCTGGATGGCGTTCGTGAAGTTTTGCTGGCGATAGTAGTTCAGTGCCAGCAAATAGCGCACGGGCAGCGAATCTTTTTCCGTTTTGAGCGCAGCCTGCAGCTTGGCAATGGAGGCTTCGTAACGGCCGTGCTGGCTATCGGCGATCGCTTCGGAAACCAGCTCGTACATCTGGATGCGATCCTTGGGGTCCGGCAGCTTGCGGTCGCTGATGGTCGGGCTCCCGCCTCCGGAAACGGCGGCATATCCCAGCGACTTCAGACGCTCCATCAGGACAGGATCCATCCCGGTCTGTTCGGCCGTCTTATCGCCGGAAGCCGACAGGTATAGCTTGATCAACCGTGCCAGCCGCCCTTGCAAATCGTCGGCGATCTTCCTCCGTTGAGCGTAAAGATTTTTTAACTCCCGCGGGTCCTGCGATAAGTCATACAGCTCAGGCTTCGGGGCATCAATGAAGTGGTAGTGTCCCTCCTGGAGGCTGCGCAATTCGCTCCAGTTGAAATGGATGCGCGGGAGGTAGGACTCGGCATAAAGACTTTCGAGCGACTGCCCACGGCGACCCTGCATCAGCGGAAGCAAGCTCTTGCCCTGCACTTCTCCGGGTATGTTGACACCGGCAACTTGCAGGACCGTCGGGAGCAGATCGATCAAGCTCACCAGGTTCCCAATCTCTTTGTTCGGGATGGACTTTTCCAACGGCAGCTTGAAGATGAGCGGCACGTGCAGCGTCGAGTTGTAGATGAAGAAGCCATGAGTCTTTTCGCCATGCTCCCCCAGACCCTCACCGTGGTCGCTAACGACGACGATCAACGTCTGGTCGTACAGGTTGTTTTTCTTCAGGAACTCGACCAGGCGGCCTACCTGCTCGTCGTCAAAAGCAATTTCACCGTCGTAGGGTTGCGCTTTGTATCGCGTGCTGTACGGGGGCGGCGGGCGGTAAGGATGGTGCGGGTCAAAGAGGTGAACCCAAAGGAAAAAACGCTTCCGATGATTCTGTCGCAGCCAGGCTAAGCTTTGATTGACCACCTCATCGCCGCGACGTTCCATGGCGTCCAGGTTGGTTTCATCCAGCCGGCTGAAATCAAAATGGTCATAGTAGAACTCGAATCCCTGGTTCAGGCCGAAGCGGGAATCGAGCACTGCCGAGCCCACGATGCCGGCGGTGGCGTAGCCCTGGTTGCGAAGCAGCGAGGCAAGCGTCGGTTGGCCGGCGCTGAGGCGGTTGCCGCTGAAGTCGTGCATGCCGGTCCGCATCGGATAGCTGCCGGTGAACATGACCGCATGCGCGGGGAGCGTGACGGGCACCGGAGTGTACGCGCGGGTGAAACGCACTCCCTCGGCAGCCAGACGGTCGATGTTCGGGGTCTCGATCTTGCGGTAGCCGTAACATCCCAGGTGATCGGCACGCAAGGTGTCGATGGTGATGAACAGGACGTTGGGCGGCTGGTTCGGGGAAGCAGTCCGGGAAGGAGAAACGGCCAGAATGATGAACAACCCAAGCGTGAAGATGAGGCCAGGCCATGAAGGAATTGGCAGTGGTTTCCTGGGAACCGGCATAGGCGATGTCGCTGCGTCCGATCGGCGGAAGCTCACTCTCCTGTTATTAAGGTACCGAACATCTTACCGCCCGGTTGAATTTGGCGTCAACGCACGCTGGAAAAGTCTTGAGTCAACGGGATAGGGCCATTGAGAGGCCCTCCCAGCTTGAAGGTGGTGCCGAAGTAGGGACTCGAACCCTAACGCCCTTGCGGGCACTAGACCCTGAATCTAGCGCGTCTGCCAATTCCGCCACTTCGGCACGGTAGGTGGAAGTTCGTTCAGAAGACTTGGTTGCGCCAATTCCGATCCCTCATGTTGCCATCGCGTCCGAGGGCTGTCAAGGCGACCTCCGGCCTGCGTGCTTGCAATTCGCTTTTACGGGCGCTAGTGCCGTTCCAACTTTTTCAAACGGGACGCATGCGCTCAAATCCCGCGTAACGCCGGTCTAGAATCCTGATCCGCAAGCATCGGGATTCGGGATCGGGACCACCGGTCATCCTGAGTGCTGCGCAAGATACAGGTATAATGCAGAGGCCGATCAGGTTGGAACGGCACTAGGCTCACCCCTTCACGGTGAACCCGCTCAGGGTGAATCCGTTCGCTCCCCAGGAGGACGCCAACCCTTGAGGCGACTTAGCCGGGCGGTTGCCCTTGCCCTTCTTTGTTTGCTTGCCGCGCCGCTGCTTGCTCAGAAGCGGCTCACCATTGAAGAGATTTTCTCGGACGTGGGGTTGACCGGGCGCATGCCGGAGCACTTGAAGTGGAGTCCGGAAGGACGGAAGCTGACCTTCATTTTGCGGGATGATTCGAGCAATCGCGGCGACCTCTGGGCAGTGGACACCGCAAACGGCGAAAAGCAGATCCTGGTCAGCCACGAGCAGCTCGCCAGCCTGCGCGGCAAATTGCTGCTCGTGCACGGCACCGCCGACGACAACGGGCACATGCAGAACAGCCTGCAGTTGGCGCAGGAGTTCATCCAGGCGGGCGAGCAGTTCGATCTTCTGCTTGATCCGCAGAAGCCCCACTCCCTCTCGGGGCCGGTGGGGCGCCGGCATCTCTTTACGGCTATCACCGAATATTTCAAGAAGAACCTTTACAGGATGAGGATTCGATGAGGAAAAATACTTTTGTTCCAGTGCTCCTCTTGCTTGTTTTGCTTCTGAGCCTCGCTGCCCGGGCGGAGAAAAGGCCAAGCTCATCCTTCCGCGATGAGCTCGTTGACCGTTTCTCGCGTTACGTCAAGGTGGATACCCAGTCTCAGGAAGATACGGGCAAGACACCGAGCACCGAAAAGCAGTTCGAGCTGGCGCGGATGCTGGCGGAGGAGCTCAAACAAATTGGGCTCGAAGAGGTGAACATTGACGCGCTCGGTTTTGTGACCGCAACCTTGCCCGCCACCTTGCCGCCGGAGAAGGCCGCCGAGGTGCCCGTCATCGGCTTGCTCGCCCACATGGATACCTCGCCGGAAGCGCCGGGCGCCGACGTCAAGCCGATCCTCCACCGCAACTATGATGGCAAGGACATCGTGCTCCCCGGCGATCCCACGCAGGTGATCCGCCTGGCGGAAACGCCGGAGCTCTCGAAGCGCGCCGGCCACGACCTCATCACCAGCGATGGCACCACCCTTCTCGGCGCTGACGATAAGGCCGGCATTGCCGTCCTCATGACGGCTTTGCATTACCTCAAGCAGCATCCGGAAGTTCCTCACGGCAAAGTGCGCGTAGCTTTCACGGTGGACGAAGAAACGGGCACCGGAATCACTCACTTTGACCTCGACAAGTTTGGCGCTCGCTATGCCTACACCTTCGACGGCGAGCAGGCTCCCGAAATGGAGAACGAGACGTGGAACGCCGACCGGGCAACGATTACCTTCATCGGGCGCATCGCTCATGCCGGAAGGGCCAAAGGAAAGATGATCAGCGCCGTGCGGGCCGCCGCCTCCTTCATCGAGCAACTCCCCGCCAACATGCTGGCGGAGACGACTTCCGGCCGGGATGGCTTTGTCTATCCTTACCGGATCGAAGGCGGCATCGATCGCGTCAAGCTGACTGCTCTTCTCCGCGACTTCACCCTGGAAGGCCTCAAGGCAAAAGAGGAGATGCTCGAGAAGATTCGCCAGGCGGTGATGGCCACTTTTCCCGGCCTCCAAATCCGTTTGGAGATCGCCGAGCAATACCGCAACATGAAGCACGAGCTCGACAAATTCCCGCAAGTGCTGGGCAACGCGATGATGGCTGCCCGGCGCATCGGCCTCGAGCCCCAGCTCAAGTCCATCCGCGGCGGGACGGACGGCGCCAACATGACCCTGCGCGGCGTGCCCACGCCCAACATCTTTTCCGGAGGCGGAAACTACCACAGCCGGCTGGAATACGTTTCGGTCAACGAGATGGAGCAGTCGGCGCTCCTGGCCATCGAGCTGGTCAAGATCTGGGCTGAAAAGTAAACGGCCCGCTCCCGGCTTCCCGGCTCAGTCTCCCGACGGATTTCCTCTTGACACTGACTCTATAGTATTATAGATATATCTAGAATACTGAGGAACTGGCGCCATGACGAGCTCGAAAGTGAAGGGGCCTGACCTGCAACGCGAGGTCTGTAGCCGCCATGCCGAAATGTGTAAGGTCTTCACTCATCCCATTCGGCTTCAAATCCTGGATATACTGCGTGAACAAGAGACATCTGTTTCCCATCTGGCCGACCGGCTTGGGGTTGCCATTGGCAACCTTTCTCAGCATTTGAACATGATGAAGCAGCGGCGTGTGCTGGTCTCACGCAAGGATGGGAATAATGTTTACTACCGGCTCGCCAATCCCAAGATGCTGAAGGCGTTCGACTTGATGCGGGAGATCCTGCTTGAACAGATGCAGCGGGAAAGCGTCCTTGTGCGGCACATGCAGCGGGCACAGGTTCGCTCGTAGCGTCTTCGTCGGCTCACAGCGATTAGGAGGAAGCAAAGACGGATGGACAAGTTGACCATAGTCATCCAGGACGCGCCGTATGGGAGCGAGAAAGCATACAACGCTCTCCGGTATGCCTCGGCCCTGCTCGCCAACCAGGTGGCGGTGAATGCTTTCCTTCTCGCCGATGGCGTGGCGGTCGCCAAACGCAACCAGAAGACGCCCACCGGTTACTACAACACAGCGAATATGCTAAGCGAACTGATCGCCAAGGGCGTCAAGGTCAAGACTTGAGCGACATGTTGCGCGGCCAGGGGTCTTGGCCAGGAAGAACTCATCGAGGGGGTCGAGATCGGTCACATGACCGACCTCGCCCGTTGGACAAAGGAAAGCGACTCGGTAGTCACGTTTTAAGACAATAGGGCCAGTTAGGAGCTGGCTCGCGGAGGGTCTAGGAATGAGCGCCTATGACGGTGTCAAGTTTCTGCACATCCTGACGGTGGTGTTTATGGCGGCTCCGCTCTACAACCTGGTCGTTGTCAATGAGCGGCTGCGCTTCGGGAAAGCCCCCTATGCCGTCGATCGCTACTTTGAGAACCTCATCAAGACCAATGCCCTGCGTTGCTTCGTCTTCCAAGCGACTGCCTTGGTCACTGGCATCCTGCTGATTCCTCTGTCCGGCCAACCGTTAGGTGCGCTCTTCGCCAATGAGATACTCCTGGCCAAATTCTTCTTGCTGCTGATCCTTACTGTTCTTCTTTCCTACGTTCACCTTGGCATTCAGCCGCGCATTGAAGCCCTGCTGGGAAAGGTTCAGGGCAATGAAATTCCGTCCGCGATTGTCGAGCAGCTTTTGCCATGGCGCTCCCGGCGCAAGAAGCTGGCTGGCTTCTGCCTCTTCTTTGTCATCACTCTCGTCCTGCTCGGCCTGCAAGTATTCGGGCGCTTCCACCCGCTCATGACGGGTTTGCTTATCCTGCTGGCCGCCGTGTTCTCTTGGCGGGTTTACAAAAGCAACATTCCATATGGCTGGATTTGATAGGTGTCGGCAATGAAAAAGCTGGTTCTCTTTTCGGTTGAGCATCCGCGGCTGGTGGTGGCGCTAACGCTTGCGCTCACGCTGCTGTTTGCCGCTCAACTTCCCAAGATCAAGACCGATACCGACCCCAAGAATATGCTGCCCATCACCTCTCCGGTGCGGCAGTACAACGATCAAGTCGAGGGATGGTTCGCGCTGCATCCCGACGTGATCGTTCTCGGCATTCGGAGCGAGGAGGGTATTTTTACTCCTGAAACCCTTCGCCGGATCGAGACTACTACCGAGGCCATCTTGAGAATCCCTGGCGTCATCGCCCGTGACGTCATCAGTCTGCCGACGGTGGACGACGTCACCTCCGAGGGCGAAACCTTGCGGGCGCAGGCGCTGCTCGCGAAGATTCCAGGAACACCGGAACAGATGGCGGCCTTCGAGCGGCGTTTACTCGCCAATCCGTTGCTGGTGCCGCGTCTCGTTTCTGCTGACGGCAAGATGACTGCCGTCTATATCCCCATCGAGAAGAACGCCAACGGCAAGGAGATCGCCGACCAGATCAAAAAGCTCGTGAGCCAGGAGAAGGGCCCCGAACAATTCTATCTTGCGGGCGACCCGGTCGCCCGGGACACGTTCGGGGCGGAGATGTTCCGGCAGATGGCGCTGTTCTCGCCTTTGGCCGGAATGGTGATGGTCCTTGTGCTCTTCGTGATGTTCCGAAACTGGAGCCTGGTCTTCGCTAACATGGCGGTGGCGATGGTGAGCATTATCTGGAGCATGGGACTTTTCATCGCGCTGGGTATTCCCATCCATATCATGGCCTCCATGAGCCCGGTGTTCCTGATGGCGATCAGTACCGACACCGTGCACATCTTCAATGAGTTCTATTTTCGGTTTCAGGAGGTGAAGAGAAACAAGGAAGCCATTCTGGCCACGATGGGAGCGGTCGGCACCCCAATTTTCTTCTCGGATCTAACGACAACAGCAGGCTTCGCCTCGCTGGGCATCGGTCCCATCATCCCGGTGCGGATTTTCGGCTTCGTCGTGGCGTTCGGAACGCTGGTCATTTTGCTGATGAGCTTCACGTTGGTGCCGGCATTGATGGCGCTGATGCGAGAAGAAAGGCTGGCGGCGCTCGCCCCGAAAGAAGGTTCTCAACCATCGCTCAGCGTGGCGTGGCTGGAAAAAATGGGACAACTCAGTCTCCGTTGGAACAAAGCGGTGGTGTTGCTCGGGGCTGTGCTGGTCGCGGTCTCCATCCTGGGTGTGGCGCGCATTCGCATCAACAACAACATGATTAGCTGGTTCAAGGAAGACAGCACGGTGCGGAGAGCCGATCGCATCCTCAACGAAAATCTCGGGGGAACAGCCACGCTGTACTTGGTAGCGAGCGCTGCGCACGAGGACGCCATGAAAGACCCTGCGGTGCTCCGCTCCCTTGAAGACCTGCAGAGATACCTGGAGAGCAAACGTCTGGTGGGAAAAACCCTCTCCGTGGCTGACTACGTCAAACGTGTAAACTTTGTCCTTCACGGCGATGACCCGCGCTATGACACGATTCCCGAATCCAGGACGATGATCGCGCAGTACCTGTTGCTGTTGAACATGGGCGTCCAGCCCCGTGAGCTGAACAATGTGGTGGACTACCCCTATCAGAAGGCGAACGTCTTCGTCCAGCTAAGGTCCTGGGATGCCGTAGAGGCCAGGGCTCTTCTCCAGGACGCGGAGCGCTACCTGGCTGCTCATCCTTTGCCGGGCACCGAGGTCAAACCCGCCGGCATCGCCTATTTCAATATGGTCTGGAACCACGAGGTGCTGGTGGGGATGCTCTCGGGCTTCATTGCTTCTTCCATCCTGGTCTTCCTCCTGCTGGTGCTGGACTACCGCTCCTTCAGGTGGGGCCTCGTCAGCTTCCTCCCTTTGCTCTTCACGGTTCTCCTTATTTATGGGTTTGTTGGCTTCGTGGGCAAGGACTTCGACATGCCCATCTCCGTTCTCTCGACGCTTTCGCTCGGAATGGCCGTGGACTTCGCTATCCATTTCGTGAGCCGCTTCCAGCAGCGCTATAAAGAAACTCAGGAATTGTCCGGCGCGCTGCGATGGACGGTGGCCCGCCCCGGAAGGGGAATCCTGCGCAACGCCCTTTTGTTTGCCTCCGGCTTCTCCGTGATGGTCTTTGCTCAACTTACACCTTACATCACCGTAGGCGTCTTCATGATCGCCATCATGCTTCTTTCCGCCGTAGCCACGATTGTCCTTCTGCCCGCGCTGGTCTCGCTTGCGGCTCGATGGCTGCTCCGTCAGGAGGTGTCTCATGTCCAGAGCTAGGGGGAGCAAAATGATCTTTCTTTTTTCTTTACTCCTGCTGCTCTTTCCCTCTGCCGCTGCGTTCGCCCAAACTCTGTCAGCGGAGGAAGTGGTCGGGCAGGCCCATCGCGTCCTGTTCTACTCAGGCAACGACATGAAGGCAAAGGTGCAGATGCGCCTCGTCAGCAAGGAAGGAAGAGAACGAGTGAGGGAATTGACGATGCTGCGGAAGAATCTCCAGCAGGGCGGAGAGCAGCGCTTTTTCATCTACTTTTACAGCCCTGCTGATGTGCGCGATATGACTTTTATGATCTGGAAGCATCCCCAGCGCGACGACGAGCGTTGGCTTTTCCTTCCCGCTCTCAAACTGGTTCGGCGCATTGCCGCCAACGATAAACGCTCCAGTTTTGTCGGTTCAGACTTTAGCTACGAGGATGTCTCCGGGCGTGAAGTGGAGGAGGATACACACGCGCTCCTGCGGGAGGAAACGCTGGCGGGCAGACCTGTGTTCGTCATGCGCAGTGTGCCGAAGGACGCAAAAAGCGCCGACTTCAGCTACCGGCTCGCCTGGGTTGACAAAGAAAACTTTGTGCTCTGGCGCGAGGAGTACTACGACAAGCGGAATGAGCTCTATAAGCTGTTCACCGCTGACGAGGTCAAGCAGGTGCAGGGCCTTTGGACCGCAGTCAGGCGCACCATGAAGAATGTGCAAAACGGTCATCGGACCGAAGTCACTTTCCTCGATGTCCGCTACAACGTCGGCCTGGAAGATAGCCTGTTCACCGAGCGCTATTTGCAGAATCCCCCCGCCCGCTGGATCCGGTGAGGCTGCCGGGCTGATGCGAGACCGTCCCGATTGCCCGCGAAACATGGCATGCGAACTTCCTTTGGCATAATTGTAGCCTCCGTTCTCGTCAGCGCCTCTTGTCTCTGCGCGCAGCCCCGTACCACCTGGTACGGGGCGCAGCCTGCCCAGACTCAAGACAACAAAAAGTTCCCCTTTCGGGTCCATGGGTTTCTTCTCGGAAACTTCGCCGCTCGCACGGGTGATGCTCACCCTGCCGGAGAGGAGGGCGGCCGCTTCCTCTGGGCCGATGAACGGCTGCGGCTGGAGATTTCAGGTGACACCGCCAACGGCAATCTCTCCTTCATGTTCAAGGGCGATCTCTTCCACGACGCCGTGGCGAACAAGCTCGATGGTGTGGTGCGCGAGGCTTACCTGGACTACTCGCCCGCTTGGCTGGACCTGCGGCTCGGGCGGCAGGTTGTGACCTGGGGCGTGGGCGATCTTCTTTTCATCAACGATGTGTTCCCCAAAGACTGGAGCGCATTCTTTTCCGGGCGGCCACTCGAGTACCTGAAGGTGGGGGTGGACGCTGCGAAGCTCCACGTGGCCACACCCGCCCTCAATGCCGAGCTGGTGGTGATTCCCTTCTTCGAACGGGATAACCTTCCGGGGCCAGAACGCTTCTTCTTTTTTGACCCGTTTGCCGGCGTTCGCAATCGCATCTTCCGCGAACCCGCCACCACAACTGGCAATACCGAGTTTGCCCTCCGGCTCTACCGGAGGGTTTTCAAGAGTGATGTCTCGCTCTACGCCTATCGGGGCTATTGGCGCCAGCCTTCTTTCCGCCCTGACCAACTCCCGCTGCCCACCGAGTTACGTGGCTTCTATCCACGGCTGGCCGTCTATGGCGCTAGTGCGCAACGAAACGTTGGTGCCGCGCTGCTCAGTCTCGAAGCTGGCTACTATGACTCCCAGGATGACCGCAACGGCGCTGATCCTGCCGTCCCCAACTCCCAGTTTCGCTTCCTGGTTGGGTATCAGCAGCAGCTCGCCAGCGAGTTCACTCTGGGGGCACAGTATTATGCGGAAATCCTGAAGGATTACGATGCCTACAAAGCGACTCTTCCTGCTGCATTCCCCTTACAAGATCGCCTCCGTCATCTGCTAACGCTGCGCCTGACAAAGTTCTTGAAGTACCAGACGTGGAAGCTGTCTTGGTTCAGCTTCTACAGCCCTTCCGATCAAGACGCGCTGCTGATCCCGGAACTGTGGCATGCCATCACCGACCGATTCAGCCTGACCGTCGGGGCAAACATCCTTGAAGGACGCCACCCAACAACTTTCTTGGGTCAGTTTGACCGGAATGACAACGTGTACGTCGTACTCCGATTTGACTTTTAGTGGCACCGGCGGCGGTGGTGGGCTCATTTGTGATTTTGTTTGATCCGATCTTCCAGGGACTGGCGATCGCCCTGATGGCGGGAGAAGTGGCCTCGACTGTGCTTTCCCGCATGGCGGTGCCTGTCATCTATTACATGCAGGAGCGAAAGTCGGTGTGAACGCTTTGACTCCTCGGTTGTCTGACTTACCCTGAAACAGTCTGTCTCACCCTGAGACAGCGGCTCCCCTCTTCCTCTCCTAACTCATGTTCAAGTCCTGTTTTTTCTGCCAACTACCTCGGTCAGACTTGGGAAGCCGCCTTGCTTTGGAGAATGCTGACCTAAGTGGACCCGCGACCATTCTGCGGCGGGTGGTGACGAAATGTACTGGCTACGTGCAGGACTTTCGGACTATTGGAAAGTACTATTTCGTACTAGGAAAGCCGACCCTCAAAATAGGGCTGCACTTGGCGCCTCTCCGCTATTGACTCGCCGGGGGGCTAGAGTCTGAGCATCACCTAAGTGCGTGAAGTGATGAATGATCCAAGCAAGCTTTTTCCAAGATGAAGAAAGGCAGCGGAACTTCTCGGGAGCTAGCGGCTATTCCCTGGCGGAGATGCTACTGGTGGTCGCTTTCGTAGTCATCCTGGCGGCGATGGCGGTGGTCAATCTGATGTCGGCCCGGCAAGGCATCCGCGCCGAAAACGCATTCCAGACCGTGGTCGGCCAACTGCGGCTGGCGAGAGAAATTGCTGTGGACCAACGACAAGATGTGCTGGTCACATTTACTTTGCCTAACACGTTCACCATCCAGCGCATTGATACGGTAAACAACAACGTGGTGCTCTTGAACACTGACGTCTTGCCGACCGATTTCCAATTCATGTCCATCCCGACCATGCCCGACACTCCGGACGGCTTTGGCAATGCTGCTCCGGTGATGTTCGGTAATGCGCCAGCGATTCGGTTCCGCGCCGACGGTACCGGGGTGGACGCCAACCTGGCACCGGTCAATGGGAGTGTGTTTTTCGGCGCTCCCGGTCAGATACAAACCATGCGGGCGGTGACCGTGTTGGGTGCCACCGGACGGATTCGCGGCTACCGCTGGACAGGTTCTCAATGGAGTTAGTGCCATCCCCACTGGATGCCTCTTGTTTGAACGGTTTGCCGCAGTGATGTTCGCTCCGCTCACCAGGGCGGGACATTCCAGTAAGTTGGCATGTCCCGCCTTTTCTCTTCCTGGCGCTCACCCCGTCCCAACTTAATGAGCCTATGCATTCCGTCCCAATTCGTTGGGACGGGACTCCCGGGAAATCACCACGAATATTTGGAGCGGCGCTAAGATTCCTTGAAGCGACTCAGCTTGCGATAAAGGGTGGCGCGGCCAATGCCCAGCCGGCGGGCAGCCGCCGATTTATCTCCGGCCGTCGCCTCAAGCGTCTTCAGGATCGTGTTGCGCTCAAGGTCGGAAAGCCGGACCGTCGGTTCCGAAGAGAGCATGGGTTGCGGAGCGGCCAGCGCCCGGCGGACATCCTCGGCTTCAATCGTACCGCTCGCCGCCACCAGGCAGCGCCGCACACAGTTCTCCAGTTCCCGGACGTTGCCCGGCCAGGGGTGATTCTGGAGCACTGCCAGCGCCTCTTCGCTGATACCGGAGATGGGCCGGCCCGGATCCCCGTAGAGATTCAAGAAGTACTCCACCAGCGCCGGAATGTCTTCGCACCGGTCGCGCAACGGCGGCAGCGACAGCCGGCCCACGTCAATGCGGAAGTAGAGGTCCTGGCGAAATCCGCCCTGCGCCACAGCGGCGGCCAGGTCGTAGTGCGTCGCGGCGATCAGGCGAAAGTCGGTCGGCACCGCCGTGTCGCTTCCGAGCGGCCGGACTTCTTTCTCCTGGAGTGCTCGCAAGAGTTTTGCCTGGGCTTCGAGCGGGAGGTCACCAATTTCGTCGAGAAAGAGCGTGCCGCCATCGGCTTTTCTCAGCAACCCCTCGCGGCTGCGGTCGGCGCCGGTGAAGGCGCCGCGAACGTAGCCGAACAGTTCGCTTTCAATGAGGTTTCCCGGCAGCGCCCCGCAGTCCACGGCGACAAAACGTCCCTGGGCATGCTGGCTATTTTGGTGGAGCGCCAGCGCCACCAGTTCCTTGCCCGTTCCCGTCTCGCCTTGCACCAGGACGGGACAGTTGCTGGGGCCGAGACGAACAATCGCCTGGAAAATCTCTTGCATCGGCCGGGAACGGCCCACCAGCCCAAAAAAGGTTCCGCTCGCCTGTTCCCGCAAGGCGCGATTTTCGGTGACCAGCCCGGCGGTGGTGGCCACGCGTTCCATCGCCAGTGTCAGATCATCCTTTTGCAAAGGTTTAACGATGTAATCGTAAGCGCCGGCGCGCATGGCCTCGACCGCGGTTTCCACCGTACCGTAGCCGGTCATGACCACCACCAGGATATCCGGGTAGCGCGCCTTGATTTCTCGCAGTAAGGCGATGCCGTCAATGTCCGGCATGCGCAAATCGGTGAAGACGACGTCCATGGGCTGCTCGGCGAGAATGGCCAGGGCCTCGCTGGCGCGGCTGGCGAGCAGGTGCGGGTAGCCGGTCTGAGTCGCCGCCCGCTGGCACATCTCCCGTATGGCCGGCTCGTCATCCACAAAAAGGAAACGGACGGTCTTTCCCGAAACACCGGGATTGGCATCTCCACCCATGGCCCTTCTCCCGAACCGATGCGCACGCATCGCTTGGGCGCGGGTCAGATCCTATGGACTCCTGCAAGCCAGGGCTGAACTTCAAGGAAGGGGAGGGCAGGTGCTCCGATCCCTGCTCTTGGGCAGGCGCCGGAACGCGCCCCGTTAGTATAAAGGAATCGGCACAGAAAAGGGAAAGGGGAGGGTTCCTCAGCGGCAACCCGCGCCCTCCCGAGGCTTCGGGACTCAGTGCAGCGGCCGCGAGAAGGTCACGCTATTGGCATCGTGGTTGGCAACCACGACCAGGTCGGTGAACAGATCCACTGCCACCCCCTGCGGGCCGGCGCCGGTAAGGACAAAATCCACGAAGCTCGGCGGAGCCTGCGTCAGATCGAGGACAGCCACTCGATTCAGTCCCGCCTGGGAGATGAAGAGTTCTTTGGTGTTGGGGTTGAAGGCCAGCGCGATCGGATCTTTGCCTCCGGGCAGTATGCCGGTGAGGGTGCGGGTGGCCAGGTCAATCTGAGCGATGTTGTTGGTGGCAAATTGAGCGACGTAGGCGGTGTTCGTCGTCTCGTCAATGGCCACCGCCCGCGGATCCGAAGCCGGCGCCAGCGGGATGGGCGTTCCAATGACGGCCGGCGGACTGGCTGCCAGGTCAATGATGGAAACCGAGCTGCTCCCGTTGTTCACCACCACCGCCTGGTTCGTCACGGTATTGATGGCCACCGCCGACGGCGCCACCTGGATCCCGTCCCCGATGGTGGCCACTTGACCCGTGCCAAGCTGGATGACGCTCACCGTGTTGGTTCCGGCGTTGGTGACCACCGCCACGTTGGTGATCGGATTCAAAGCCACGCCCACCGGGTCACCGCCTACGTTAATGGTGCTGATCTGGCTGGCGGTGATCAAATCCACCACCGCGGCCTGATTTCTCGCCCGGAGCGTGATGACAGCAACGTTGTTAAACGGATTGATGGCTACCCCGGCCGGCGAACTGCTCGCCTGCAGACTGATGGTGCTGCGGACTGTACCCGTTACCAGATCGAGAACGGACGCGTTGCTCTCGAGCCCGTTGACCACAATACCGAGCTGGGAGTGGGGATTGACCGCTATGCCCGTCGGGCCGCGACCCACGGCAACTGATTTTTCTACCCGGAAGCCAACCGCGTTCGTTCGGCGGTTCGTCCCGGTGTCCACCACCGTCACCGTTTCGGCCGAAACGGCGCTGAACGCGGTGAAGGGAAGCGTCCCGACCAGCCGGCCGGCATTGGCCAGGGTCGAACTGAGGGGAAGGTCGCCGTAGGCGACATTGTTCGACGACTGGTAGCCGGTGCCATTCGCCCGGATGTCCAACGACCCGCCCGATCCACCGGAAGGGGCTGTCGAATGGGGAGAGATAAAACTCAGCGTGAAATTCTTGAACGTCGCTGTGTCCCCCACGTCCACGCGGGTGACCGTGCCGGCCACCGCGTCCGCTGCTACGGCAACGTTGGTGGCCGGATGGAGGGCCACCGCCCCGGGCTGCGCCGCAACCGCCAGTGGATTGCCCAATACCGTCTGGCTGTTCAAGTCAACCAAAGTGAGCGTGCCTGTCAGGCTGTTCGTCACCGCTGCCACGTGCGTGTGGGGGTTGATGTCCACGCCAAGCGGTTCTGAGCCTACGGCCAGAGTGGCGGTGACGGCAAGCCTTGTCAGATCCACGATGGAAACGGTCCCGCTGCCGCGGTTCGCCACCACCGCCAGATGGAGCGTGGAATCCACCGCCACGCCGATCGGCTGCGTCCCCACAGCCAATGGAGGCAATTCCACCGGAGTCGCCGGATTGAGATCAAGGATGGATACCGTGTTGCCCCCCGGGTTGGTCAGCACCGCCCAATTCAGATTCACGTCAACAGCCACGCCCACCAAACCCGAGCTCACCGTGAAGAACTGCGGTGGTTTCGTGTTGGTGAGATCAATCTGCGCCAGTTGGCCAATTCCCGGCTGGGTGACCAGAGCAATCTTGGTGATGGGATTGATCGCCACCGCCGGTGCCGGAAGGGTGGCGCTGCCCGGCGGGGCGGCAATGTCAAGCGTGCGCAGGAGGGCGGAATTGGGGAGATCAAGCACCGACACACGGTTATTCGAGTTGGCGACCAGGGCTTGGTCCATGTCCGGGTTCACGGCAATGGCCCGCGGTGCGGTGCCCGGCGCCAGAGGGATCGTCGTCGTAATGTTTCCGGTAGCCAAGTCCACCACCGAAACGTTGTCGCTGCCGTGGTTGGCCACGAGCGCCACATTTCCCGTTGGCCAGATGGCCACACCCCGCGGGCCGGTGGCCGGCGCCAGGTTCGTGGTACCGATGCTTGCCGGCGGGCTGCTCGGCATGACAACCAGGTTTGCGAACGAGGATCCCCCGCCGCCATTGATCAACACGAGCGGATATTCACCCGGATTGGCCACGTCCGCCGTTTTCATCTTTACAGTAATCTGGTTTCCGCTGTTGACCGTAACGTCAACGGAAGGCTTTGCCGTGCCGTTGAAATCCACTTTGGTTCCGGGGTGGAAGTAGCCACCGCGGACGATAAGATCAAAGTCAGCCGCGCCCGCCGTGACGCTGGCGGGTTCGATGTGGCTCACCACCGGTATGCCAGCAACAACGCTAAAAGCCACCGCAGGCGAGTCCACTCCGCCGGGTGTCCGCACCGTGACCTGCGCCGTGGTGGGTGACTGGATCAAGTCGGCTGAGACAACAGCTCGAAGCTGCCCGCTGCTGATGAAGCAGCTCGCGTCGTCAAGGGTTGGAGGTGGCCCAGGTGTATCTCCGGGGCAGGCCAGCCGGTTTCCGCTCCAGCGGATGGTTGACCCGCTGAGGAAGTTGGTTCCGAGCACGACTAAGCTGAAGCTGGCTGAGCCGGCGACCGCGCGCGGCGGCGCCAGCCCGCTGATGGGCGTGGTGGGATTGAAGATGGCTGCTACCGCGTTCGCTTTTTTGCTTTTGTCGGCGTTGGCGGTAGCGGTGACCGTCACCGTATTGGGGTTGGGGATCGTGGCCGGGGCAGTATAGAGCCCATTGGCATCGATCCTGCCCACCGTGTCGTTGCCGCCGTCCACTCCGTTCACCGCCCACGTCGCTGTCTTATCTTCGGCATTGGCCACGGTGGCGGTGAACTGTTGCGTGGTGGCAACTGCCACCAGCGCCTGGCCCGGGGAGACGCTGATGGTGGGGGGCAGCGCCGCCCCGCCGTTGCCGCCGCACCCGGATAACGCCAGAACAAGCGCCAGGAGTCCCGCCAGGCGCCACCCCAGGGAAACATCTCTCATCGCCCTGTCCTCATGTGGAGTCAGAATGATCTTTCAGCCGGACTTAAGCGTGCCGGGCAAGGCTGCGCTCGCTCGCCCCGCTACCATCGGGGCTCGCCTCGGGCCAGCCTGTTCCCCTGCCCGCCCTTAGGATTGCGTCAAACCTCATTAGACTACTAGAGAAAGGCCGGGGTTGTACAGGGTCAGCTCCGGCCCATCTTGCTTGCCGGAGTAAGAACCATGCTCTCTCCCCCGCCCCGCGAATCCTGGCAACACGCATTTCGCTTTTCGAGTTTCGATTTTCGTTCTACTGGGCCAGGCTGAGCACCGGAGCCGCTGATTCATGCTCGCCGGGTCGCAACCAGGCCTGTAATTCACTCGCGGCTTGAAATGAAGAGGGAAGCAACCCCGGCGAGAGACAGCTTGCCATGCCCCCGCCCTTGACAACGCATCCTGGGCTCAGGCTAGCGCCGACATCCGGAGAGCCGAGCATCCGGCAAAAAGAAGAGGAAGCAACCGCCGTCCCGGAAAGTGGTTCAACAGTTGCTTCCTTTGGGTGTGTCCTGGAAGTGATTATGCTTCATTCGATGCACGTCGTGGAAAAAGGTTGCTTGCCCGCCATCAGGATAGGCGGG
>Ga0209619_10001252_pt1 | contig 18468 bp, 19 predicted proteins | sample Rifsed16ft3_FD_184011 | JGI IMG/M metagenome (GOLD analysis project Ga0209619, IMG submission 184011) | Soil microbial communities from Rifle, Colorado, USA - sediment 16ft 3 (version 2) | ecosystem: Environmental > Terrestrial > Deep subsurface > Rock core/Sediment | place: Rifle, Colorado... | reverse complement strand
TCATGCCGTCTGCACCGAGTGCGGCCGCATCGAGGATATCGCCGCCGGTGCCTTCGAGGAACTGACGACCCGGGCAGAGGCCGCGACCGACTACCAAATCGAGGACCACCGACTGGAGTTCTATGGCATCTGCCCGGCCTGCAGGGCGGAACGAAAGAAGCGGTGACGACGGCGACCCGCTCTTCGCTCTTGACCTCGGACCCCAGCCTGAGGTATACACTTGGGCAGTTAGAGAGATTGAGACTATGACGGGAAGCCGCTCAGTAACCGGTTCCAGCCGCTGGTGGTGGTGGCTCGGTTTCTGAGCGGGTAGCTCGATCCGTCATTTGTAAAGGAGAGGCAACCCGCGGAGGTTGCCTTTTTTGCGTTTCAGGGCACCCTCCCCGGGACCCGGAAACGCAAAAATGAGCAAGCAACGACCTAGTCCCTTCGGTCCCGCCGCCCTCAAGGCTAGGGCGATGACCTCCACCCTCCCTATGGAGTCCTGTTCTTCGCCGGTGGAGCTCTTTCAGCGGTTATCCCGGTTGCAGCGAGGCAGGGGCGCGGTCCTCATGGAGAGTGCCGCTCAAGGTGCGCCGGCGGGAGTTAGAAGCCTGGTCATTCCCGAGGGGCTGGTACGGTTGGTCATTCGGGGATCCCGCGCCACCTTTTCGCCGCTTACTCCCTTAGCGGCACCCTTGATGGAAGCCTTGGCCGGGCGACTAGCCAACGCGGAATCCCGAGAGGGCTCGCTTCTCGCCACGTTCCCCGCCTTTGACAAGAATCCCGCGCTCACCGATGCGGAGCGAGTTCGCGCCCCCTCGGTTCTGGACGGCGTGCGAACGCTCGCCGGTCTGGTCGAAGACGAGGATCTCGACCAGGGCTTGCCTCCCCCCGGGCTCTACGGTGCTTTTTCCTACGAGGCGGTCGATCTCTGGGAGGACCTACCGCCGCGCCGTCCCGACCCGCTGGGTGAGCCCGACGCCAACTTCGTGTTCGCCCTGGATGCCATCTACTTCGATCACGTTCGTGGTGAGGTGCGGGTAGTGAGTCGTTCTCCGCTGGGCGTACCGCGTGGCGATGCCGAAAGCCGCCACCGCTTCTACCTGGAGGCTCTCAAGAATCGCGACGCCCTGGCGGAAGTGATCGACGATGGCCCCGCACTCGAAAAGGAGGCGCAGGCGGACGTGTCGGACGAGGAGTTCACCTCCTCGGTCAAGAAGTTCCTCTCCCATGTTCTGGCCGGCGACATCTTTCAGGGAGTTCTTTCCCGGGGCCTATGGATGAAGAGCTCCGCCTCGCCGCTGACCGTCTATCGCGCTCTCCGTTCCAGGAACCCTTCTCCCTACATGTTTTATGTGGACCTGGGGGACGGGGAGCTACTCGGTGCCTCGCCCGAGACCTGCATCAAGGTGGAGCGTGGCGAGGTCATGATCCGACCCATTGCCGGAACCGCCCCGCGGGGCATCGGACCGGATGGAAAGATCGATGAAGAGCTGGACGCGCGTTTGGCGGTGAGCTTGCTCCTCGATACCAAGGAACAAGCGGAGCATGCCATGTTGGTGGACCTGGCGAGGAACGACGTGGCACGCGTGTCGGTGCCCGGCTCGCGCCGAGTCACCGAGCCGTTTTGCGTGGAAAAGTACAGTCACGTGCAGCACTTGGTGAGCGGCGTGAAAGGAACGCTTCTGCCCGGCCTGGACGCGCTCCACGCCTACGTGGCTTCCGCGAATATGGGAACACTCACCGGCGCCCCGAAGCTGCGGGCCATGGAGTTGATCCGAGAGACCGAGCCCAACGCCCGGGGATACTATGGCGGTGCGGTGGGCTATCTATTACAGGACGGTAGCTTCGATAGTTGCATCGTCATACGAACGCTCCGCCATCGGAACGGCGACTACCTGACGCGTACCGGAGCCGGCATCGTGGCCGACAGCGTTCCCGAAAAAGAGCTGGAGGAAACGATTCACAAGGCTCGAGCTTGTCGGGTGGCTATCGCTCTCGCGGAAAGGTGGCAGGGATGAGCTCCGTTCCGCGGGTACTCGTTCTGGATAATCGCGACAGCTTCGTCTTCAACCTGGTGGACGAGTTTTGTCGCCAGGGCGCGGAGGTCTCCACGCTGAGGAGCAACATGAGCCTCGAGGATTGGGAGGGATGCCTGGCGCGGTTCTCACCCGACCTGGTGGTCCTTTCTCCCGGTCCGGGACGGCCGGAGGATGCTGGGGTGATGGTGTCGTGGCTTCGCACCGAGCCGGAGATACCCGTGCTGGGGGTCTGTCTCGGGCACCAAGCGCTTGCCATCGCGGCCGGCGGTCGGGTGGAACGGGCCCCCCGGCCCGTTCACGGACGGAAGAGCCGCATCGACGTCAAGGAAGATCCTCTCTTTCGCGGTCTGCCAACGCCTCTGATGGCGGGTCGCTATCACAGTCTGGTGGTCACCGAAATGCCCGAGCAGATGGAGGTGTTGGCCACGACGATGGACGAGGGGAAAGAGCTGGTGATGGCAATCCGCCACCGACGCCTGTGTCACATCGGACTCCAGTTTCATCCCGAGTCCATACTCACGCCGGGCGGAGGTAGGATCGTGGGCGAGTTTCTCCGAGAAGCTCTGGCGTGGAAGGCACGCGTTTCAGCGCCGGTGAAGGGGAGAGGGAGCACATGATCCCATCGCTCATCGAGCGGTATATTTCCGGCGACTCGATCCAGCCCGCCGCTCTGGAAGCGGCGCTCCACCAGATCATGGCCGGGGAGGTGCCGGAGGCGCAGACCGCGGGATTGCTGGTGGCACTCCGAACGCGTTCTCCCGACGCCTCGACCCTGGCCGCCTGCGCGCGTGTCATGCGGGCGCATCGGCTGGCCGTGCAGGTCGAAGTCCGGCCGCTCATCGATACCTGCGGCACCGGTGGCGATCGCGCCGGTACTTTCAACATCTCCACCGCGGCGGCGCTGGTGGTCGCTGCGGCGGGAGGGGCGGTTGCCAAGCACGGCAATCGAAGCGTCTCCTCGAAATCGGGCAGCGCGGACGTACTGGAGGCCGCCGGCTGTGCACTCGACATAGGCCCTCAAGGGGCGCGCACGTTGCTCGATGCGACGGGATTCGCGTTTCTCTTCGCGCCTTACTTCCATCCCGCCATGGCCAACGTGGCGCCGGTGCGGCGGGCTCTCGGGATCCGCACGCTCTTCAACTTGCTCGGCCCACTGGCCAATCCCGCCCTGGCCGGGCGTCAGCTTGTGGGCGTCTACGATCCGGACATAACGGGAGTGATGGCGGAAGCGCTCCTGGAGTTGGGAACCGAGTGCGCCCTGGTGATCCATTGCGCGGGTCTGGACGAGATCGGTCTTCACGACGTGACGCACGGTCATCTGGTGCGGGACGGACGGGTGGAGCCATTCTCTCTCGATGCCACCGAGCTCGGACTGGACGCGGCACCCATCGAGGCCCTGGCGGGAGGAAATCCCCAGCAGAGCGTGGACATCCTGATCGCCGCCCTTCGCGGAGATCACGGGCCGCGAAGCGACGTGGTGGCGGTCAATGCGGCGGCCGCTCTGTGGGTGGCGGGGCTGGTGAAGGACCTGCGCGAGGGCCTAGAGAGGGCGCGCGAGGTACAGCGGACGGGACAGGCGCTGCGAGTCTTGGAGCGCTATCGGGAATCGAGCCATCGAGCCAGAATCAATGGAGAGTCGCGGTGAACGTTCTCGATGAATTGGTGGCAGCGGCTCGCCGGAGAGCTAAGGATCTCCCGAATCGGGAGCCCTCGCAGCCGCCGCAGGGTTCCTCACTTTACCAGGCTCTTCGTGGAAAGGAGCGCCTCAAGGTGATCGCCGAGTTCAAGCAGGCGAGTCCGAGCGCCGGTGCCATTGCCGACAAGGATCCGGCTTCGCAGGTGAAGCTATACGCCGCGGCCGGCGCTGCGGCGGTGAGCGTGCTGACCGAGCCCTCTCGTTTCGGTGGCTCTCTCGATCACTTGGAGCAGGCGGTCGGCGCGGTGAGCATTCCCGTTCTCATGAAGGACTTCGTGGTCGATACCTCGCAGATTCGAATCGCCGCCTGTCTCGGAGCGCGAGGCGTTCTGCTGATCGCTAGATGCCTTTCGGACTCCCTGCTGAGAGAGCTCGCCTCCAGCTGCCACCATTACGGACTTACCGCGCTGGTGGAATGTCACGACGCCGATGAAGTGGCCCGGGCTCTCGATCTTCCGGAGGTCGTGATCGGCGTCAACAATCGCGATCTCGACACCTTCGAGATAGGCCGCGAGCTGGCGCCGCGACTTCTTCGCGACATTCCGGAGGAACGCGTGGTGGTCGCAGAGAGCGGCTATCTGAGACCTGAGGACACGACGGAGCTCAAGGGCATCGCGGACGCGGTGCTCATCGGCTCGGCACTCATGAAAGACAACGATCCCGCCGCTTTCATTCGTGCGGTGGTGGGCTAGGACAAGACCATGAAGCCGTTGGTTAAAATCTGTGGGGTGACGAGACCGGAGGATGCGCGACTGGCGGTGCGCCTGGGGGCCACCCATGTGGGCTGCGTCATGGTTCCGGATTCGCCCCGCTGCGCCAGCCTCGAGCAGGCGAGGAGCGTGTTCCGAGCTGCGGGGGATGGCGTGAGACACGTGCTGGTGTTCAGGCAAGAGGCTCCCGAGACGATCCTGGAGATGGCGCGAGGCATCGGCACAACCGACGTTCAGCTTCACGACACGCCGGAAGAGGACGCCTTGCTTCTCGAGAGGGAAGGCTTGACCGTCTACCGGGTCCAACGAGTCGATTCCGAAGCCAAGCAAATGCCGGTACTGACACCCCAGCCGACTCCGGAGCGGCCGGTGTTGCTCGACGTGGGAGGAGGAGGCTCGGGTCGAGCCTTTCGATGGGCGATCCTGGGAGATGAAGCTCCGCGCGGGGTCTTCATCGCCGGAGGCATTCGGCCCGAGAACATTGCCGAGCTCTTGTCCCATCGTCCGTACGGCGTGGATCTCGCGAGCGGGGTCGAGTCGCGGCCTGGCGCCAAGGATCCTGCTCGCCTGGTCGCGTTCTTCGAAGAACTGGAGAGAGCACTGTGAGCACGGAACGCATGAAACGCGTGGTGAGAAATCGAGACTATCCCCGTGTCGGTGCCTTTGGTCCCTACGGAGGCAGGTACGTGCCCGAGCTTCTCATTCCGGCGCTCACCGAGCTGGAGAGAGCCCGGAAGGAGATTGTGCCGCGGGAGGACTTTCGCAAAGCGCTATCCGAGGCTCTCTCGAATTGGGCGGGCAGGCCGACCCCTCTAACGCGTCTTCCCGGGTTCTCGCGAATGGCGCGGCTCGAGGTCGTGCTGAAGCGAGAGGATCTGCTGCATGGCGGCGCTCACAAGACCAATAACGTTCTCGGACAGGCCCTGCTGGCGCAATTCATGGGCAAGAAGCGAATCGTCGCCGAGACGGGCGCCGGCCAGCACGGCACCGCCACCGCCATGGTGGGGGCCCGGCTCGGCCTCACGACGGTCATCTACATGGGACGGCGTGACATGGAGCGTCAGGCTCCCAACGTCAAGAGGATGGAGCTCTGCGGTGCGGAGGTGGTGCCGGTGACCTCGGGTGCTCAAACCCTCAAAGACGCCATCAACGAGGCCCTTCGCGATTGGACCAACAGCCTGGAGACCACCCATTATTTATTGGGAACGGTGTGCGGTCCTCATCCTTTCCCCCGCTTGGTGCGGGACTTTCAGGCCGTGATCGGACGAGAGGCCAAATCCCAATGGCGAAGGCTCATGGGTGGGTTGCCGGATGCGGTGGTGGCCTGCGTGGGAGGAGGAAGTAACGCGCTCGGGATATTCCATGCCTTCCTGAGAGAGCGGTCCGTGCGATTGATGGGAGTCGAGCCGGGTGGGCACGGATTGGATTCGGGAATGCACGGGGCCACCCTGATCCGCGGCACGCCCGGTCTCCTTCACGGCGCTCGCACCAGCGTTCTCCAGGACGCGGAGGGGCAGATCCTGGAGCCGCACAGCATCGCCGCCGGACTCGACTATCCGGGCGTCGGGCCGGAGCACGCCTTCCTACGCGACTCGGGTCGCGCCACCTATTACGCGGTGACGGACGAGGAAGCTCTCCAAGCTTTCGAGCAGCTTTCCCGGGTCGAGGGCATCATCCCCGCCTTCGAGTCCGCGCATGCTTTGGCTTTCGTCCGAAAGGCGGTGGCCGAGGGCGTTCTCGAGGAGGGCTCGCGCGTCTTGATCAATCTCTCCGGCCGAGGGGACAAAGATCTCGATACGTACTTCCGAGAGCTGGCCCCGCGTCGCAAGAACGAAGGGACGTCCCCATGAGCTTTCGTCGTCTCAAGTCGGAGCTCAGTAGACGCTCCCTTCACGTCAGCCCATTCTTGGTGTTGGGTGATCCGACTCCGGATCTTTCCGTGGAGCTCGCCACCGCCTCGGTCCGAGAAGGGGCGAGCATGTTGGAGCTGGGCTTCCCCTACGGGGATCCGGTCGCCGATGGCCCGGCGCTCCAGGCCGCGAATTTCCGGGCCCTTGAGGGTGGAACGTCAACCGGTCGGGCCCTTCAAATCCTCGCGCGGATCCGGGAGGCTTGCCCGACGATTCCCCTGAACCTTCTCATCTATGGCAATCTCGTGCACGCCCGCGGCTACCAGCGATTCTGTGAGGATGCCGCGCAGGCGGGGGCGTCGTCTCTTCTCGTTCCCGATATCTCTCTCGAGGAGAGCTCTGCGCTGAGAAAGGCTTCTCGAAAGGCCCGTCTGGGACACGTGGAATTGGTGGGCCCCTTGACCGATGAAGAACGGCTTCGACGCATCGATAAAGCGACCGACGCGTTTCTCTATCTGGTCGCTCACCAGGGAGTCACCGGTGTGCGGAACGGATCCTTCGAGACCATCGCCGACCTGGTGAAACGAACCACGCTCCACGTCGAGCACCCTATTTGCTTGGGGTTCGGTCTTTCCCGGCCCGAGCATCTTCGCCGGGCCTTCGACTCCGGGGCCCGCATCGCGGTGGTGGGCTCCTTCCTGGCTGAGGTCGTTGGCAAGGCATGGCACGAAAGCTCGCCGGCCCGCGACACGAAGTTGCTGGATGATTATGTGAAAGCGATCCGGCCGCTGGTCGCGGTGCGGTCGGAGGCTTAGAGGACGAAGGAGAAGGACGATGCTGGTCATCATGCGTAAGGACAGCACTCCCGAGCAGTGCCAGGGTGTGGAAGAGGTCATCCGTCGGATGGGGTTCGCTCCACTCCGGGTTCCCGGGGCCGATCGAACGGCGGTCTGTATCACCGGAAACAAGGGTCCGGTGGATTCGTCCTTTCTCTCTCAAATGCCCGGGGTTCTCGAGTGCATTCCGGTCACCAAGCCGTACAAGCTGGTTAGCCGCGAGGTGCACCCCCAGGACACCGTGCTGGAAGTGGCGGGGGTCCAGCTGGGCGGCCAGGAGGTAACTCTCATCGCCGGGCCTTGCAGCGTGGAGACGGAATCGCGGACGCTCGAGGTGGCCCGGCGCGTGAAGGAAGGCGGAGCTCATATGTTTCGCGCCGGCGCCTTCAAGCCGCGCACCAGTCCCTACTCGTTTCAGGGTTTGGGTGAGGAAGGTTTGGTGACGCTGCGACGTGTAAAAGAAGAGACCGGGCTACCCGTTGTGACCGAAGTCATCGACACCGACTCGGCTGAGGCCGTCGCCCAGGCGGTGGACGTTCTCCAGGTGGGGGCTCGCAACATGCAGAACTTTTCTCTCTTGAAGAAGCTGGCTGAGCTGAAGAAACCGGTGCTGCTCAAGAGGGGCATTGCTGCGACGTTGGACGAGTGGTTGATGGCGGCCGAGTACCTTCTGGCGGGCGGGAATCACCAGGTGGTGCTTTGCGAGCGCGGTGTCCGAACTTTCAATAATCACTCCCGCAACACGCTGGACCTCAACGTGGTGCCGCTGGTCCGGCAGATGTCGCATCTACCCGTCCTGGTCGATCCCTCCCACGGGGTGGGAGCCCGGGAAAGGGTCCGACCGTTGGCCCGCGCCGCTCTCGCCGCCGGCGCGCACGGCCTTCTGATCGAGGTCCACACTCATCCGGAGACCAGCTACTCGGACGCCGGGCAGACCATCGATGTGGAGACCTTTCGCGGCATCGTGAGGGACGCCGAGATTTTGAGGCAGTTGGAGCCGGTGTCGGAAAACTACTCCGCCGTTTCCGGTCGAAAAACGTGAGCCCTCTCGGCGAGCGGACCCGGGTCGGATCTGCCGCCCCTAACGCTTGCAAAACGCCATCAGGTGCCAACCGAACGGCCGCACCATGGGTCGAGGTAAGAGCCGAAAAGAGCCGACGAAAAGATGGTTGTAGAGAAAGCCCTTCCATCCACGGTGGAGGCGAGAGCGGACCGGGAAACGCTCAGTAACGATCCGCACCTGCCGAAATCCGGCCAACAGCTCGCGAAACTCTCTGATGGAGTATTTTCGCAAGTTGGGCGCGTCTTCATGCTCGAGCGAGACTTGCATCAGCTTGGAAAGCGCGTTCAGCCAGGAGATGCGGTTGTAGACCATGAAGATCGCCTGGCCGTCCGGCTTCAGAACGCGGTGGCACTCCGCTACCATGCGCCGAGGATCGGCGGTGTACTGGAGAACCCCGTGGGCATAGACGACGTCGAAAGAAGCGTCTTGGAAAGGTAGCTCCTCTCCGTTGGCGAGACCGAGCTCCAGCCCGACTCCCGAGTAATCCGCGTTCTTTCGCGCCAGACCAAGAGCGGTGGCGGAGAGATCCACCCCCACCGCCTGCGCCCCTCCCGAAGCGAAACGGACGAGATCCGTTCCGATACCACAGCCCACCTCCAGGAGCCGCTTCCCTCGGTAGCCGGAAAAGTCCACCACCCGGGGGAGGTAGCGCAGTTTGTCGAAGCGGTACTCGTCGAGGTCCCGGAAAAACTCCCGCGTGCCGGGCGGGTGCGATGTCATTTCCAGATCATGGATCCGCTCGTTCCAATACTTCTGGATCTTTCCCAGGAGAGAAGCGGGATCGATCTCGACTTGCCCGGTGATACTCGTTTTGGTGGTCTCCAAGGACATGCGCCCTCCAGGAGCGGAGTTTATTATAGTATCCCCCCTAGCCGAAGACAGCGGATATGAAGCGAGAGCTCTCTTCTCTGGAGCGCCAGACGTTCGATCTGGTGGTGGTGGGGGCGGGAGTGTACGGCGCGGTGACCGCCTGGGATGCAGCGCTGCGTGGACTCTCGGTCGCTCTGATCGACAAGGGCGACTTCGGAGGCGCCACTTCGTTCAACAACCTCAAGACAGTTCACGGTGGACTTCGTTACCTTCAGCATGCGGACTTCCGGAGAATGCGGGAGTCGGTCCGGGAGCGGCGCACTCTCATGCGGATCGCCCCCCATCTCATTCAGCCCATGCCGTTTCTCTTGCCAACCTACGACCAGGGGCTTCGTCGCCGTCCGCTCTTAGCGGTGGCGATGCTTTTGAACGATTTGGTGGGCTTCGATCGAAATCGGGACACCGACCCCAATAAATTCCTCCCTCCCGGAAGGGTCGTTTCGCGCCAGGAGTGCCGGCGCTTGCTCCCCGGTGTTCCCGAAGAAGGTCTGACCGGTGGCGCATTTTGGTACGACGCGCAGATAACCAACTCGGACCGCCTCACCCTGACCTTCGTCATTTCGGCGGCGAAGGCCGGCGCGCAAGTGGCCAACTACGTCGAGGCGGTGGGCTTTCTTCGCGAGGGCGCCCGGGTGTGTGGAGTAGAGGCTAAGGACGTCCTGGACGGAGGGAGGTTGGCCATCCGAAGCCGGGTGGTGATGAACGCCAGTGGCCCATGGGTCGATCGGGTCCTCGATACCTTGGACGGCGAAAGGCGACCTCGTCTCTTTCATTTCTCGAAGGCGATGAACCTGGTGACGCGGCCGATTCTTCGGGACATCGCGGTGGGTCTTTCCAACCGCAATCGGGGTCAAGTTCTTTTCGTCATTCCGTGGCGCGACGTGTCTTTGGTGGGCACTCGGCACGCGGGCTATGAGGGTGCGCCGGACGACGTGGAGGCGAAAGAAGAAGATATCCTACAGCTCTTGGAGGAGATCAACCATGCCTACCCGCCCGCCCAACTACGTCGCCACGATGTGCGCCTCGTCCATCGAGGGCTTCTTCCCATGACCCCGGGAGGAGAAAACGGCGATAGCGTCACGCTGGTCAAGAGACATCGGATACACGACCACCGATCGGAAGGGGTCGATGGCCTGATCAGCATGGTCGGCGTCAAGTACACCACCGCCCGCGACGTCGCCGAGAAGGCGGTGGATCGCGTCTTTGACCTGCTGGGAAAGTCTCCTCCGCGAGCTCGTACCGCGACGACACCGATCTATGGAGGATCGACGGAGCGATTCCCGGAGTTCCTCGATCAAGAGGTGAGAAGAAATCCCCTCCAATTGCAGGAACCCTCTCTGCGCCACCTCATTGGCACGTACGGCTCCGCCTATGGGGACGTCATCCGACACGTCGAAGAAGATTCGGCGAACGCGCTCCCGGTGGTGGAGGGTTCTCCCGTTTTGAAAGCGGAGGTGCTCCATGCGGTGCGAGAAGAACAAGCGGTCGACCTGGCCAGTGTGATCTTGAGACGCACCGAGCTCGGCTCGGCGGGCCACCCGGGGCGTTCGTGTTTGGAGGCCTGCGCCGCCGTGATCGCATCCGAGCTGGGATGGGACCCAAGAAAAACCGCGGCCGAGATCGAGAGTATGGAAGAGATCTACCGGCGCCGGAGCTAGCTCTCGATGAGCGAGGCGCGGCACGAACAGAAACGTCGCGGAACATGGGCCAGCCTGCTGGAGGCGATGAGGTCGTGGCGCACCGCTTCCGTTTCCCTTCTTTCTTTTTCTTCCGGTCTGCCTCTGGGCTTGGTTTGGATAGCGATCCCCGATTGGATGCGCGACATCGGAGTCGACATCCGCATCGTCGGGCTGATTAGCCTGGCGCAGGCCCCCTGGACCTTCAAGTTCCTCTGGTCGCCGCTGATGGATCGTTATGTCCCACCTTTTCTCGGTCGCCGACGGGGTTGGGCCACCATCGCTCAGGTCGCCCTCTTTGCGCTGAGCCTGATGCTTGCCGGGGTCGGAGATCATCCGGAAACACCCTGGGTGGTCGGTGCCCTGGCCCTCGCCATCGCCTTCGCGGCCGCAACTCAGGACATCGCCATCGATGCCTATGCCGTGGATGTCCTGCGCTCCGAGGAGCAGGGAGTCGTGGTGGGGGCGCGCATCGCCGTCTATCGGGTCGCCATGTTCGTTGCCGGCGGAATGAGCATCACATTAGCGGGGGCGTACTCTTGGCCACTGGTGAATGTCGGCTTGGCCCTGGCGTATATCCCGATGCTGCTCATCACCTGGAAGGCCCCGGAACCCGAGCAGCAGTTCGTCGTACCGCGGACCCTCCGCGACGCCATCTGGCTGCCCTTCCTGGGTTTTCTCAGCCGGCATCGTGCGCTCGAGATCCTGGCTTTCGTGTTCTTCTACAAGTTCGCAGATCAATTAGCCCAATCGCTGACCCGACCCTTCCTCAATGATATGGGCTACAACAGCGTCGATCGAGGCGTGGCGCTGGCCTCGGTAGGGACCGTGGCTACGATTGTTGGAACTTTCGGCGGCGGTGTCGTCACGACGCTCATCGGACTAGGCCCATCCCTCTGGCTCTTCGGGTTTCTTCAGATTTTCTCTAACATTGGCTATTTCTTGCTGGCGGGAAGCGAAGTCAATCGGTTTCTGATGTTCGGAGCCACAGGATTCGAGCTTCTCACTTCCGGCCTGGGTACCGGAGCCTACTCGGTCTTGCTCTTACGAATGACGCAGAAGCGTTTCTCCGCGACTCAATACGCTCTTTTTTCCAGCCTGTTTGGCCTCCCTCGACTCCTCGCCGGTCCGGTCAGCGGGTTCCTGGTCCATGCCATCGGTTGGAGGTCCTTCTTCTTGTTCACCATGGCTTGTGGGATCCCCGGCATGGTCTTGCTCGCCCGATTCGTACCGCTGGGGGTTCGCGAGCCCAGGTTCGAGATCCGAACGCCCGCCGAGCGCCGGCCTCTGTCCTCCCGGCAGGTCGCCGTCCGGGGTCTGGTAGGGGCCGCGGCGGGCGGGATCGGTGCGACGATGTTGCTGGTGATCCTGGCGGCGCTTCAGGCGCTTCCCAGCGAAACCGGCGAGGGTTTCCACCTTGGCCATGCGATCGCGGCGGTGTTTCAACCCACCGGGCTCAACGGCTGGCTGGAGCTCCTGGGCATCGGTGTTTTCGGCCTGACCTGCGGGCTGCTAACGGCCGCCGTTTCCGCTGCCCGTCATGGTGCCGGCCTGGACCCTGAGCAGGAAGAGACGCGAGGGTGAGCTACTTGCAGTCCCTGTGGAACACGCACCTCCATCGAAGGTCGGCCAGCGCGTAGAGCACCGCGTGCCCCGTCTCGTGTTGGATGGCGCCGTCCATCATCGGCCGGTAGAAATGAACGCTCTGGGTGGCGGCGTCGAAGTAACCCCCAACCGGCTCGCCCCGTAACGACAGCGGTTCATCATGAGCGACGAAGCTGAATCGAGACGGACTCACCGAGAAGACGTCCCCTCCGATGGGGCGTGTCCCCTCTTCCGACCATTGCTTGCTGAGCTGCGCTAGCGAGCTCTGACCTTCCGCCCAGAGTTCGTTCAGCCGAGCCTCGTCAGAGGCGCTGATCGATCTAGCCGAAGTAGGCGCGCCCGAGCAGGAGAGCACGACCGGAAAGACTGAAAGAACCAGCGAGAGATGGAATAAATGAATCCGCATAAAACTCCAGACTGGTCTTGGATGGCTCGCCGGGGGAGACCAGTAACCGCTTCATGACTCGCTAGACTCAATGACACCGCCGGGCATTTGGAGGTCCATCGCCCCCGGCGGCGAGGAACGCACATCGCATATGCCACAATTCGATCGGATCCACAAATGCCGTCCCCGCCCCACCAGGAAGGACGTTGGACTTCCACTTTCTCGCTGTTACGATGCGCCGGTGCCGCTACCGGAGGGCCGTTCGCAGGCTCTGGGTAGCGGGTGAGCAGGGAGGGTGAAGATGCGGGGGCTAGAGGGAAAGCGGGTCTTGGTGACCGGCGGCGCGAGCGGCATCGGGGCCGCCACGGCGCGCCGCTTCCTGGAGGAAGGAGCACGCACCGCGATTCTCGATCGGGATGAGGCGGCCGGAAAGAAGATGGCCGGGGAGCTACCCGATCTTTCAGGCGCACTGGTCTGTGACGTCGCCAACCGCGAAGAGGTCCACTCTGCTTTCGCGAGGGCAGTGAATCTCATGGGAGGCGTCGACGTTCTCATTAACAATGCGGGCATCAGTATCCGCCATGCCTTTCTCGACATAACGCCCGCCGAGTGGGATCGGATCCTGGCGGTCAATCTCACCGGAAGCTTCTTCGTGCTTCAGGCCGCGGCGCGCCACATGATGGAGCAAGGCAGCGGAGTGATCCTGAACACCGCTTCGACGAACGGCCTGTTCGGCTACCCTTACTACGCGGACTACAACGCCAGCAAGGCGGGGGTCATCGAGCTGACGCGTTCGGTGGCACTGGAGCTCGCTCCCACCGTCCGGGTGAATGCGGTGGCGCCGGGTTACGTTCTCACCCCCATGCAACGGGCGGAGTACACCGCGGAAGCCCTGCAGAGGGTCAACGAAAAGATACCACTCGGCCGTCACGCCCAACCGGAGGAGGTCGCGGCTCTCTTCGCGTTCCTGGCTTCCGATGATGCCGCGTTCATCACCGGGCAAGTCTTCACCATCGACGGAGGCGAGACGGCCGGTGGCCTGGCCAGCCGCTAGGAAGGCTCAGGCGCGTCGAGGGGACTGACGCTTCGAGGAAAGGCAGACCGGGCACTCCAGTCCGGACTTCACCGGCGCAACAGGGTGCTCTAAATTGTCCAGCTGACCTCGGTCCCCGCCCATTCTGTGAAACATCTTGCACTGGCTGTAGAACCGCTCGGTCGCGTCCTCGATGACCTCGAAATAGAAATAAGCGTAGTCGCCGACGAAGCGGGCGAGCGTCGCCCGGAGACTCTGATCGGCCCGGCCCACCAAGACTTCCTGTGCGCGGTCGTAGGACAAGGCGAAAATGCCGGGCGCATCGGGAGCGTGGGCGAGGAGAGATTCCTCCCGTAGTGGAAATGGGGGGCCGTCCGGAACCTCTTCGGTCAAGAAGAAGTCACTGTATTTTTTTCCCAAGGGCATGGTCGGCGTGGGGTCCGCGGCGGTCTCCAAGAGCTCTCTGATTTTGATGGCCGTCTCCTCGGGGAGCTTGATGAAACGCACACCATAGCCCGGGGGGAGTCCGCCTCGCTGCACGGTCCCGCGGTTCTCCCAGGTGACGACGGCCTCCGCCTTCACCGAGTGCTTCAGCTCCGGCAGGATGATGAGCATGCTGACCTGCGCCTGAGGCAGGAGGAGCATGGGGGTGGCGACGTAACCCCCATCGGAAGAGACATTGACCAGGTGCCCGCGACCGGAATTGATGGCCGACTTCAACAGGACCGGGCAGGGAACCGTGAGGTCGATTCGCCTGGGGATGGGCATCATTTCCTGGAATCGGTTTCCACGACCTTAGACGGGCCCTGAGGTCGGGCCGTTCATGGGGCGATCGTATCACAAGCAGGCCGCCAGGATCCCTCCTCACTCTTATCTCGTTTGCGGGGAATGAGTTCGACCTGCCACCCTTTCAAATCCTCGTGGGCACTCTGTTCTCCGGCGCTCCCAGGGAGTTCCAAATTGACACAAATAGCTTGACACAGATGTCAAAATTAAATACACTCAAGCTGGTTGCGTTAAGATGTCCAGGACCAAGAAGATCCAGGTAACGCTTGAGGAAGGGAAGTATCACGAGCTGACGCGCATCGCGCGCCGGGATGGAAAGAAGCTCGCTGGGCTGGTCCGCGAGTCGATCGAGAAATACTGCCTCACCCCCGAGGCCGAACGGGCCAAGCGCAAGGCGCTGGAGAAGCTTCTGTCGCTTGATGCGACCCCGGTGCCCGACATCTACGGCGACTGGAAGCACCAGTACGGTGGTCTCAAGACGAGCATCAAGAAAGACAAGACCTGACGCCTACTTCCTCGACGCCAACGTGTTGATTTACGCCGCGGGTGGGCCTCACTCTCTCCGCGAGCCTTGTCGTGCCGCTCTGGAAGCTGCCGTCAACCGCAGGGTGAGTCTGGTTACCGACTCCGAGGTCTTGCAAGAGATTCTCTACCGCTACTCTTCCATCGAAAGACTCGATATCGCCCGCGACGTCTATAGCGCGGCGATCCAGCTCTGCGATGAGGTCTTGCCGGTGACGGAGCAGACGACCGACCGCGCCCGGGAGCTCTTGCTTCAGTACGGAAGTCTCTCGGCGCGCGATGCAGTGCACATCGCATCCATGGAAGAGGGAGGACTCCGGCGCCTTCTGTCAACCGACACCGACTTCGATGCCGTCGACGAGGTGCAGCGCGTCGATCCGGTAGATTTCGCCGCCTAGGCCTTCCCGCATCAAGCCCCCCAGGGTGCCCAGCAATGGTATAGTCCGAGCGGCGTTCGAGGCTTATGCATGTTCTTACCCCTCGGTGACGAGCCCAACCCCCGCGGCATTCCCTATGTGAACTATGCCCTGATGGCGGCCAACGTGGCCGTCTATCTCTTTGTCTGTCTGCCTTTGAGCTTCACCGCTCCGGATCCTCAGAGTCTTCTCCTCCAGGAGTACTTGAGAGCGGTGACGGAGAGTCTTCCTCCCAATGTTCCGCTCTCCGACGTCTTGCCGCAGGTGACGGTCTACGATCTCGTCGTTTTCTCTTACGGGTTTCGAACCGCGGAGCCGTCTCTCCTTACGCTCTTCACCGCCATGTTTCTCCACGGGGGCTTCATGCACCTCTTCGGCAACATGTTGTTCCTCTGGATCTACGGGGACAACGTCGAGCACCGGCTGGGCCCCCTCAAGTACTTGTTCTGGTATTTGATGACCGGCGTTGCCGCCACCCTCTTCTACTGGCTGTTCTCGGGTGGGTCCTCCCTGCCCATGGTGGGAGCTTCCGGCGCCATCTCCGGAGTTCTCGGCTTCTACTTTCTTTGGTTTCCCCACAACCGGGTGCGGCTCTGGGTCTTCATCTTTCCCTTGTTCGCGCAAGTCATCATGGCACCGGCCCGCTTGGTGCTGGGGATTTACCTTCTGCTGGACAATCTCCTTCCGTTCCTCGTCACCCAGGGACAGGGAGGGGGAGGAGTCGCCTTTGGCGCGCACATCGGGGGTTTCGTGGCGGGAGTGCTGGTTGCTTGGGTTGCCGGCCAGCGCGCCCTGAGCTCCCGCCCGGCCGAGTATCGCGTTCGCCGCGTACCCGCCGCCGCCGCGCTCCCTCTGGGGGAGCAGGTCGTCGCGGCGGCAAAGGCCGGGAACTTCCAAGAGGCGGCACGGCTCTATTTCGAGCTACCTTCCCATGCAACCCGGCGGCTGCTGAGTCCGGATGATTCGATTGCGCTCGGTAATTGGCTAGCCCGCAACGGACACGCCAAGGGGGCCCTGGTCGTGTATCAGCGGCATCTGCGGGACTACCCGGCGGGACGGGGAGCCGCCGAGGCGCACGCCTATGCCGGTCTTCTCGAGCTTCACACCCTCCGCGAGCCCACCGCCGCTTACCAGCATTTCGTGGACGCACTCGATTTGAAGCCCAGCCCCGAGATCGAAGCCCTGGTCCGCGAAGGGTTGAGTGAGATTGCTTCCTTACAAAAATTCCCGGTCCGCAGCCGCAGGTAACTGTCTGACTTGAGTCGGAGCTTCCGGTTGCTATCGCCGAGGACTTCTGGTAACCTACTGATATAATAACAGATAACAATCCATCGTCATTACCAGGCTGCGATCGATCGGGCGCGGGAAGCCGTGTGCCGCGATCCGGCACCGGCAGGAGGAATGGCTTGGCGGCTTCGGACTTGCCTCGACGGAGAGTCGGCTCCACCTGAATGGACAAGCTCGACCGCCTCGGGTGGGCGGGCGGCATGGCCTTTCGGGCCTTCGGTGCCCGTGTGGGCATTCGGGTCAACGAGCCAGGGGCTCTCGACCGGATAGAAAGCTTGTTGCCGCCGGGGTGGAAGCCGGCGACGCACCCAGTAGTGGACCGTCTTTACTCCCTTCGGGTGGGAGGCGCTAGTCCGAAAAGCAGGATCCGGCGCTACAACTTGCTCTACGCCGACATGAAGAGAGTCGGACGCAGCATGGATCTGGATGAGGTCTTGGAGGTGCTGGCCTCCGACATGCAATTCTTTGTCGCGGAAGCGTCCAAGACTCGGATCTTCACCCACGCCGGGGTGGTGGGATGGCGGGGTCGCGCCGTCGTCCTGCCCGGAAGATCTTTCAGCGGCAAGACGACGCTGGTGGCAGCTTTGGTGCGCGCCGGGGCTACTTACTATTCCGACGAGTACGCCATCTTCGATACCCGCGGCCGCGTTCACCCTTATCCCCGCCCGCTCGCCATCCGGGATGGAATTGGCCGACGATTCGGAAGGTATGCGGTCGAGGAGCTAGGTGGTTCCGCCGGCTCCCGGCCACTGCGAGTAGGGCTGGTGGTGATGAGCGAGTACAAGCCGGGAGCCATCTGGCGCCCTCGAGCGCTTTCCCCGGGGCAGGCGGCTCTCGCGCTTCTGGCCAACACGGTCTCGGCGCGCCTGCAGCCGAAGTTGGCGCTGGCGACCTTGAAGCGCGCGGTGGGTCGTGTTCCTATCTTGATGGGAGCGCGGGGCGAGGTGGATGAGGTCGTACAGACCCTGTTGTCGCGGCTGGACGAGGCCGCCTAACGCAAGGAAGAGAACCATGAGCAACGCGAGAAATAAGCCGAAGCGCAGAAAACAGGGCGTAGCGGTACAGACCCTCGCCGACGAAGTCCTGGTCTACGATCTGGAGCGCCATCGCGCTCATTGTCTGAATCAGGCGGCGGCGGTGGTGTGGCGTCACTGCGACGGGAAGACCAGCGTCTCACAGATGGCACGCATTCTTCAAAGAGAGCTCGATGCGCCGGCGGATCGGGAGCTGGTTCGTTACGCCATCGACCGCCTGGCGAGGGCCCACTTGCTGGAGGGGCCGCCTGCGTCTGCAAGATACACGCGGCGGGACTTTATGGGCCGGTTGAAAAAGCTTGGGCTGGCGGCTTCGGTGATGCTGCCGGTGGTGAGCTCCATTGTTGCTCCAGCCCCCGCGCACGCGTTGAGCTGTGTTCAAGAGGGTCAATGTGGTGCTGCCGGCAATTGTACGCCTTGCTACGTTGGCGCTCTCAATCAGTGCGCTGCTAAGCGCTGCTGCAACGGGAAGTGCAAGCCTACTCCGGCGGCCCAGAACGAGTGCGGGTGCTGACGGGCCGAGAGCGGGAACTGCTCCTTACCGCGGCGCGCCTCTTTCTTGGGAACGCCCGGGACGACGAGGCGCTCTCCGGCCTCTCCGGCTTGGACTGGCCGAGCCTTTCCGATGTGGCCGCAAAGGAGGGGATGAGCGGGGGCTTGGCGCTTCAGCTGGAA